>ENA-ORBV01005120-ORBV01005120.1-microbial-mat-metagenome-genome-assembly--contig:-NODE-5120-length-24424-cov-8.216084_pt1 | contig 24424 bp, 29 predicted proteins | sample MGYA00237777_ERZ505514 | MGnify/ENA primary metagenome ERZ505514 (study PRJEB26160, sample SAMN06269048) | microbial mat metagenome | isolation source: Oligotrophic lake microbial mat | place... | reverse complement strand
TTTGGGCGATCGCGTTCAGCAAAAACCAAATTCTGAACTATCTCAAATTTTAGGACTCTCTCAAATTTCATTTTGACCTTCCCCATTTGTTTGTTGGAACTGCGATCGCCGCCAAAACATTGCGAAGTAGAAAACGTTTTCTACTTCGCAATGTTTTTTTATTCGATGATGCAGGCGACAGCACTGATACATCCACGCTTTGAGTCTACTTTGTTTAGTCTGGCTGCTGCGATCCTTGCATCTAATTCACAATCGAAACGTGTTCTTGATTGGACGACGTGGATTGCAAGATCGCCATTGTCAAAGAGGCAACTCGTGACCATTTCAAATTTCATGCTGTTTTTCTCCATTTTGTTTACCGGGTTGTTTTCGTTTCCCCATGTCCTAAAGATAACAGTCTAATCATTAGAACGTCAAGTGCTTTTCAAAATTAGTTTAGTTTGGTTAGACCCTTGACTAATGATTAGAGTTTATGATAAGCTGAAGGGTTAAGCATTTTTGCTAATTTTGAGACATCCAAGTGAATATTTTTCGCTAAGAGTATTTACACAAAAGCAAAGGGATGCTGTCGAAAACAGGGCAAAGGTACAAACGTGAGCGGGGTTCAGCAAGAGGTCAGCAAGAGGCTGTTTTGTTGGGCTGGTTGCTTTGCTGTGAGCGATTGCTGGATGAGCAGAGATTGCTAGGGGGGTGCGATTGCTTGAGGAGAGGATTGCTAACGTTTTTGAATACTTTGGTTAGGTTATGGGAGCGACCGCTTCAAGAGGTTTGATACTCCTGTCTTTAAGCGCCTTCACACGGTCGCAAACACGTCAAAGGTACAAACCATAAGACAAGCCGCTAAGAAGCACTCAGCACACGTTTTTGTTGGGCTGAGTGCTTTGCTTGATGTGGGGATTGATCAAAAGGTCGAAAAAAGCTGAGTAACGGCTAAAAAGGTTGCTGAGTGTGTGTTTGAGTGTTTTTCAAAAAGTGGAAAAACGAGCTGAGTAACATTTTTTCGACCTTGGTAACGGCTGAAAAGACTGCTGGTTTTTGGTTCCAACGATTTGGTTACTCAGTTACTCAGTTACTTACTATAAATAATATATATAGAAATAAATAATAATCGTATACTGATACATAGAGTGTATAAAGAAAGACACATCTAAGTATCAGTAGTCATGTAATTAATTCATTAAGTAGTTTGGAGGACAATCAGCGGGTAACTGAGGAACAAAATCCCACATCCCCTACCAGGGAACAGATACAGCCGTGACACAGTGTTGCTTTGCCGCTTGAATCTGAGTAATAAACCTGAGTCACAGCGATAAAACCTGAGCAACCAGCCATTTTTCCTCTTTTTACTCGAAATTGAGTATAAATGCTCATACATAGATTTGAGAATGCTACGCAGTAATCGTTACAGCGTTTATCCTAATTTTCGCTGTGCTACTTTATACCAAAAACGACTCAACTTTAGGTAGCTGTGTTTTAGCTGTGTAAAACATCACCAGTAAGTGTAATAACGCTGCTGCTGCTAGGTTTCAGTGTTTTATTTTCCCGTGTGCGTAGAAAATAAATAAGCGTTTTTTGTACGGATACGTAGGATACAAATACCTGCTACGTATCCGTACTCGTTAAAGGTTGGTAAGAAATTGGCAGGGAGACAGCAAGCAAAGTAACAGCTTCGCTTTTCTAACCTGCTGCAAAACTTAAAGGAGCGGAGCTTGAATCCCATTTTTTCCGGTCAAGTCACCCTTAAACTGATAAATTAAAGGAGGTGCGAGGAGATAATTGAGATACAAATTATTTGGTGGAAAAAATGGGATTCTTAACCGCACTAGCAGCCGTAGTCTCCGAAACTTTAGAAGCGATCGTACAACTCAAAACCGCACTTGCAACAGCACTCGCGGAACCACAGGCAAGCCAAGATCAAGTTGATGCTGCGATTGCTGACAGAGACAATGCTATTTTGGCTCTCCAAGCTCTAACCGACTCTGAAGCGACAGAGGATGAAGATGAGCGGGTCGCAGTTGAAGCAATGGTAAACAGTTTGCGGGAAGCGATCGCTCCAGTTGCGACGCTACCCGTTGACCCCACGCCAGTTGAGCCAACACTTTAATTTTCTATGTGCATAGCGACGCTGTTCCTAGGAACAGCGTCGCTTTTCTTTTAGCTGAGTCGTTGGGAGTTGTCAAGTTCTGCCTAAAGCAAAGGAGGTTGACTTTAATACTTTAATACCTTATAGTATTAGATAACGTAAAGTAATAAAAGAGCATCAAATGAAAGATTTAGTCCCTTTGAAATTTGAGTTTAACGGTACGGAAATTTTAAGCTTTTCTGACTCACAAGGTAGGGACTGGTTTAGAGCCACAGAAGTTTGTAAAATTTTAGGTTTGTCTAACCCCTCCGTCTCAGTGCAACGCCACGCTAATGGATACCAAAAAGAATGGCAAGTCGGAAAAGGTAGACCTGCCATTTATGTTTCAGAACCCGGTCTGTACGCTTTAATTTTTGCCTCTAAGTCAGAAGCCTCTCTAAATTTTCAGCGATGGATATTTGAAGAGGTCTTGCCAGCTATCCGAAAAGATGGTGCTTATATTGATGAGCATCGCATCACAGACCCTCAACTGGCTAAAGTCTCCAATCGCATCAAACAGATGCAGCAAGAGCGACTAGCCGCTCGTAAATCGTGGACAGACCAAGTTAAAAATCGGCTGATAAAAGATGGCTTATATCACACGACGAACGGGACAGGAAAAGTGATCACAACCGCATACTCTAAAAAAGTCTTCCGCAGCCTAACTGTAGAAGTCAACGAAGTACTTTTTAACCGCAGACATTTCTATTGCGATCGCTCTGCATTTATGGACGTTGACCAGCAAGAAATCATTACCCAATTTGAAATTGAGTTAGCAGCTTCAGCTAGAGAATATCCCGATGAACCGATTGAGAAAATCGTGGCGTTGGCTTTGGACAAAATCCTAGAGGTTCAACAAACTTAAACTACTCCGCGATCGCCCTGCCCAATAAGGCGATCGCGGAGTAGTTGCCTTTCTTTGAGACTCGTGTTAAAGTGGTGGAACCAAGACGAACAAGCTTCTACAAAAAACTTTCTAACTTTTCTAGCTTTTCAGCGTCCCCTGAAAACCCCAAAAAGCCCTCCTCTTTTCGTCTTGGTAAACGTAAATGAGAGGAGGGCTTTTTGCTGTCTGGGATTATTTTGGTTGCCAACAAAAAAGAGCTTAGAGATAACACTCTAAGCTCTTATGAATCCAACACAACACTTCTACACGGCTTAGTTCAGCAACAGCACTTCTACACGGCTTGGTTCAGCAACAACAACACTTTTCCAGGATAACACATCAGATGATTTTCCCGTCTTTATTTCCTGACAATCCTCTCAATCAAAATCTTAAGCTACTGCCTTTGCTACAAAAAATCCTTGAAGCTCAACTCGCAACCGATCCGACTTTCCTCATTGAAATAAACGCACAAGTCCGATCAACTAAACAGCAGCCAAAACCGGGAAATATTAATGGAGGTAAAAACAATTCTCTTTTCGGTTTTGATGGATTGTATTGGGTTGCTGCTGACTGTACACTGAAGACAATCAAAGCTCTAGTACTAGAAGGATTCTGCTTAAGACTGGGAGTCAAGATCGGCGGCGTGAATTATCGGCATCATTTCGATTCAGCGTCCTTCATTTATCTTGACGTTGACCTCGGATCGACTATTCAGCACTCTGTCGATTTATTTCAAGATCTGGCATTTTTGGTTTATGCTAGCCCCAGCTACACGAAAGAAAACCAAAAACACAGAATTGTAATCCGGTTTTCTGAACCCGTGACAGACTATCTTGAGGTTGAAGCGATCCTGAGACTGCTCCTTCACTCTCACGACTTTTTGGATAAAGCCTGTCACGATCCTGCAAGGGTGATGTTCGGGTCGTTTGAGACTGAATTCTTTTACAACGAAAACAACACGCTTGACTTAGCAGAATACCGAGCGAGTGAAGAGTTTCAACTGATCTACGAGGAGCTTAAAAATCCACCATCTCGCGGCGTTGATACCACTGGCAAAGCGTTGCCCTACTATTACACTGAACTCGCTCTGACAGGCGATCTAAACTTTTTTTGTCAGCACGTCGGTTTGGAGTATGATTTTGATTTTCAATCTGTCACACCTGACGACGGAACTCTCTTAAAGTGGCAAGGTCGGAACCCGTTTTCAGCGACAAATTCAAGCGGAACGAGTCTTGTTGTCTCGTTGAAAAACAACGACCTTCTAGTATACGATCGCGCTAATAATCAAGGCGGGAACTTCCTCAGATTCTATTACACTCTGACAGAAGGTTACTCATCTTTTGTGGAACAGGAATTAGACAAAGAGAGTTATCAAAAACTGCTTAAACAATTTATCTCGAACTTTCCTTCTAATCAAGAGAGTGTTCCATCTCAATCACTAGACGATTTATATTTTATTCCTGACCCTGCTAAGCCAGACAAAAAACAGCTTAAAGACATTGTAATAATTTTAGAGACATATATTTACCCTGAGATGAAATCCTCTTTTCATTTCTACAATGACTCAGATAAAGAGGAATCATTAGGTGTTTTGTATTACCACTATGACGTTAACCACGGCTGGAAAATTTCACAATCTTTAGACTTACTGAAAACGTTAATCGTTTCAACATTTAGAAAAGTTTTTGGAAGTACTCCTATATCTAAAATTGTTAATGCGTTAACGTCCAATGTTTTAATTTCGCTTCCTACCTATTTTGCTTTAAGTTATCAACCTGTTCAAGATTTTACTTACATCTTTTTTGCCGATAAGATGTTCAATCTTAAAACAAAAAAGCTAGAAGATTATGATCCAAAAGTCTGGCATTTCAAGCGGTTGAATTACGCTTACCAGGAGCCAACTAACAGAGCTTTGCTTTTAGCATTAGAAGCTTTGAAAAGATCTAAAGTATCCAAAAAAGATCAGCGCATTTTGTTAAATTCGTTCATCCTTTCGTCACAAAATCAATACCACAAAACAACGTGTATGTTGTATCTTTACGGCGAATCAACATCAGGAAAATCGACAGCAGCAAAAGTTTTTGGTGATTCTCAAAATTGCCCTAGTCATACAGCTCTAACAACTACTCTTAACGTTGATCATTTTGGTAGCATTCTGGACACTGTAACAATCTTGGATGAAGTGACCAACGTTAACGCGATCATTAGTTTGCTTATGTCTCTCGTGCGAGATACTAATGAGGCTGGCAATCTTTTTAGAGTGTGCAATAAGTACGTCCGCGCTCGGATGAAACGCTTACCGATAACACTCATTCTCACAGGGGAATCGTTAACACTGGGTACAATGACGACCGGGCAAATAGGGCAAACGAAGAGGTTGGTCACTGTTGAATTTGTCCAAAAGGTGGAAGGTGAAAACAATCCGTGGATGAGATTTAACGAAGATTCTACTTTGGCTCAAGAGTTGTTTTGTTGGGCTATCAATCAAGATTATGCAAGGCTCCCACAACGCATTCGATGGATACGATCTTTAACAATTTCTAACAAAGAACAAAAAGCGAGAATGGATGATCTCCTCCAATCTACAGATCCAATTTACGAATTCATTGGAACCACCAGAGAAGACACAGCCACGGACACGAAAGGCTATACACCGTTTGATATTCAGACCTGCTACACAGCAATGACTAATGAACCATTTAAGGGTTCAGCCAGAAAACGCTTCATGGACACATTTTCTAGAGAAATGAAGAAAAAATATCCTGACTCTTTTTCCAAGTCTAGGCAACGCAAAGACGAAAATGATCAGTCTTTGCGTTACTACGGTTTTAAGATTCTTCCACATTCTAACGATTAGACCATTGACATCCTAAACTAATTCTGATACGATCAAAGAACATTAAAAAGGATAACGCTATGAGTGTTTCAAAACCTGCTAAAAACGCTGAACCCATTAAAGTCGATGAGTTTAAGCTAGTAGAGAAAGGCTTTTCGCTGCTTCTACAGGACGGGATAACTTTGGTTTACCCGTGGTCTAAAGTGCAAGCTACCTATGTCAACAGCTTCAGCCTTGAAATCACACTTACTCTTCAAAACGGCAAAGTTTATTCCTACGATTTTGGAGACAATGTCGATTATTTCAATCAAGTTCTGCTAGAGTTTCGTTTTTCTAGCTGATGCTGATTTTAACTTTAACTTCAATCAAGTCAAAACCTGCTGGCAGAATTTTCAGCAATGCTCAGGGGGAATCTTGGATCACTATGGGGAGCGATTATCTCAACTTGAAGAAGCGAATGGTAGCTGAGATCAAAGATCAGTTACCAGCGGGTTTCAAGCCGTTAAGACGTATTGTCGGATTAACGGCTCGGTTAGTGATCAAGCCCGTTTATTCCGGGCATCGCGTAGACCTTTACAACCTGATCGGGTTTCCTCCAGACGTTTTTACTGAAGCCGGGGTGTGGATTGACGACTGCGAAACCGTGACCGATTCTTGCTTAGCTTGGATCTCTCGCAGCAGGAATGCTAAAAGCGTTTTGACGCTTTGTGAGACTTATCCAGAGTACATCCAAGAATTGAACAGCTATATAAAAACTTTGAAGCAGTATGACCTTTTAGAATGAACTACAAAATCGAATCAACCCCTCAAGACCGTCTGAATCCACCTCTGCCAAAAGGTTTCAAAACAGCACCAGATAACGCTTACTTCATTGGTGGAAAGTGGGTACGGGAATGTGAAGAATGCGGTTTAGACAAACCGTTTTTAACTGATTTTCCAAAATCAAGATCAGGCTGCTACTCTATTATTTGCCGGGACTGTTTAACGCCTCCGTTGAATGATACGGTACAATGCCTTAGAAAAGATTGCGATCGCGTCTATCAAGAGTTACCATTAACTGCCTTTGCAATCGTCAAAGGTAAACGTTACTCGTACTGTAAGCGTTGTCAAGCGAGTATGAGAAAAGATTACAAGCTTAAAGCTGCTAACCGTCAACCGACTGCCTTTGATTGTCGCCGTTGTCAGCAGTCTAAAAATCTGATTGAATACAATCTAACGACAATCAAAGGCAAAACCGAGCGTGATCTAACGTGTTGCGACTGCCGTAGCATTCAACGAAAAACCCTGATGGAGCTAATCAATGAAACAGGTAACAATTGATCTTGATATGCAGACACTTGAAATGTGGCAAGCTCTTGCAGAAGACACAAGCGAGGGTGATTTGATCGAAATGGTGAAACAAGCTGTTTTGTGTCTAGCTGATTTAGAGTACGGTTACAACGACTTTGATTTGCTTGGTGATGAGCCTGAGCTATTGCCGGGTGAAATGTCTAAGGTCTTGCTTAAAATTCTAACTACCAAAAACCCCGGTCTGAAGCGGCTGCACTGAACGACTAAAATTAAAAAGCATTGATGGGGTTGACGTTCTAATGATTAGAGTGTTATCTTTGATTCATGGGGAAACGAGAACAACCCGGCAAACAAAATGGAGAAAACCATGCAAGACTTCAAAGCACCAACCGAACTCGCTCCTAGTGAAATTGATAATGAACTGATTGCCTTTCTGCTCACAACCAGACCTTCTAACGCATCTGAAGCAGAAGCACTGAGAATTGCACATGACAAGCTGGTAAAGTTAGGTCTGTGCGATTCTTCAACTCGTGACGAGTTGAACTGGTAACACTAAAGACTATCGAGCGTTGGCAACAAATTGGAGTAAATTCCGTTTGTTGCCAATAAATTTTTTATATCCTTCGTCTACGTCCACGAAAACATTCCAAGCTGTGTATCCTTCAGAATATCCTAATACGTTTGTTGTGGGCGATCCTGATAGCCATGTAGGAACAATTGTAGAATTTGGTACAAGCTGATATAAATCCCACGAATCCCAAAGAACCATACCGATTTGGCTGGACGATTGCAAAGCGAGTAAAGCCTCAAATAATTTTAGCTGAGTATTGTTTACAATACATTCTTTAATCTGCCATTGCTGCTTAGGCAAATAACCGCCTCCGATTATTTTAATAGCTCCGCTAATTGTTCTTCCATCCGAGCCTAAGAACCCCGTCAGCGTCTTTTCAAAACCCGACTCTCCAAACTCTGTTAGCGCTACCGAATGGCTGCTTAAAGGATGGCTCAACAGCAAATAGCGATCGCTTGCGATGCTGGCAATGCTCGAAACCAAAGAGTCAGATAAGTAGACAGCAAACATTAGATCAAACCTCTAATCAATGACCGTTGCAGCTTAACAAATTCCGCATGATGGTCTTTACTTTTTTCACCTTCAAAGACTGTTGGAATTTCAATCTTAGGCTCTCTTGATTCTACAATTTTTCTAAGCAATATCAACTCTTCAATTATACTCTTATCGTTAGATTGAGCAATAGGCTGCTGTAAAGATCTGCCCGATACCATCAACAGCTTATCAAGATTTGCTTTAATCTGAGATTGATTTAAGATAGTTCCGCTTACCCCTGGCACAAAAATCTCAGGCTCCACTTCTCCCACAAGGTAAGCCTGTCCTGCTGCTACGCTACCACCATCCTTTCTACCGGGCGGTGTTTTTCCTTTTGCGTTAGCAGCGTTCAACTGATTTTGCGATGCTTGCAGTTGTTTTTCCGCTGCTTCTTTTTGAGCGGTATCTGACTTTCCTTTAATAGCTTCCAAGGCTTTGTTAGCAGCATCCTCTTTTGTTCTTTCTTCTGCCTTGAAAGCTCGTTCTCTAGCTAGCTTTTCGTCTTGTTGTTTACGATCAATATCTCGTTCTTGCTGGGCTTGCTGTTTCTTAAGATTGCCGATAGTTGCTTCATCAGCTTTCTTAATTGCTGTGATCTCAGCTTCTACTGCTTTTTTCTTGGCGTTGACCTCTTCGTCTTGCTGCTTTTTAAGAGGAGCGATTACGTTTTTTTCAAACGCTGCTTTGGCATCATTAACTTGTTTATCGGCTGCTAGTTTAGCGGGTGCGATTATTTCCTTTTCAAATTTAGCTTTGTCTGTTGCTAGTTGAGCTTCAAAAGCTGTAGCAGCGGCTTGTAATGCTGCTTCTTGTTCTTGTTTTTTAGCAGCTTGTGCATCTTCAAATTCTTGTTTTTTAACAGCTTGTGCATCTTCAAATTCTTGTTTTTTAGCAAGTAAAGGCGCTTCTAATTCAGCGCGTCTAGCTGCGAGTTTGTCTTCATTTTCAAATTGTTTTTGTAACTCAGCTTCTTTTCCTTTGTTTGCTGGATCTTCTAGTTGTAGTTGGCGATCTACACCTTTTCCTTCTGCTGCTGCTTGCTTATCAAAATCTTTCTTTTCTTTCGACAGCGCTAACTCAAACGCCTTTTTTTCGTCGTTTTGTGTTTTGTTAAACTGAGCCGTTATGGTTCTTTGAGTTTCGTTAAAAGCGGCTTTTTGATTATCTTGACTTTGGTTAAACGCTGATTGTAAACCTTGTATTTTAGCTTCTGATTGTTCTTTAATCTTGGCAAGAGTGCCCGATTCAAACGCTACTTTCTTAGCGTTTAAGACTTCTGAGTTTTTCTCCTGAATCCCAGCAATGAAAACTTCAGAAGCTTCTTTTATTTTAGTTTGTCGTGCTGTTGATGCTTCTTGAATTTTTTCAACAGCGCCATCATCTCTTTCTTTTCTGGTTTCCTTTTGATCATCTTGATCACGTTTGACTTTCGTTTCAGAGTCGTCAAACCTTTGTTTAGCTTTTTCTTTTTGAACTTCGATTTGTTTTTTTAGTTCAGCCGTTTCATCTTTCAGTGCATCGGTCTTTGTTTTGCTAGCAGCCGACCCTTTAATACTTTCATCGGTAGAACGTTTTTCTGCTCCGGCTTTTTGGACTTGGAAAGTAAGATTTTTTTCGAGTGCTGTATTTTGATTATTCAGCGCTTTGATCTGAGTATCGATCCCTGCGGCATTGGCAAGCGCAGCATTTTTTTGATCTTCTAATCCTTTCTTTCCAAAATCTTCAGCTTGTGCTTTACTAGCTTTTGCTTCTTCCTCTAGCGCTGCAACTTTCGCTTTGCTGATTGCTAAGAAAGCTTTAGCTTGTTTTGTTTGTTCTTCCGTTAGTTTGGTTCCGCTTTTAAGTTGCTCATTGTAGCTTTTGATCTTGGCTCCAATGTTGGCAAACTCATTACTGCTAGCTATACTTTGCTTAGCCAATTCATCTAACGCATCAGAAGCATCATTAGATTCTCCAATAAACTTGATAAACTGGACAGCAGCGATCGCTGCTGTAATCGCAAAAAGCGGTACTAAAACAGATGCGAGTGCTGTTGTGAATGCTGTTACCGAAACGGTAGTGATTCCTAGTCCTGTACTCAATGCTGGCAAAACTCCTGCTATCCCCTGAGCAGCTAATGCTTTTGCGACTAGAGCGATCGTGTTGGCTACAACCGCGCCCGTGTTGACGATAAACGCAGCCGATCCTGTTACCAATCCTACAGCTAGTTTAGCACTTGCGATAACCCCGGCAGCTACAGCTAGATTGTACAAAGCGATCGCGGCTGTCGCTGCTCCAAGAATTCCGACAAGACCCGTAAAGCCAAACACCAGATTTTGTACAGGCGCGGGCAAACTCACAAAAGAGTTGATCAAATTGCTAGCATTTCTGACTAAAAGATCTAAAGCAGGAGCGACCGACTCGCCCATATTTTGAGCCAATAATCCTAACGACGAATCGAGTAAAGCAAAGCCACCTGCTAGCCCTTGAGTGAGCGTTTTTGAACCTTCGTCTACGGTTCCTGTAGCGTTATTCGCAGCCGCCACAGCTTTGTCGATGTCTTCAACTGAACGACCGATTGCAGCGCTAAAAGCCCGTCCGCCTTCATCGCCAAAGATCGCCTTTAAGAGTACGGCTTTTTCACCCGCGTTAAAACCTTCGAGTGATGATTTAACGCCTTTGACAACTTCAGGAAGAGGCTTTAACTGATTATTAGAATCTCTTACAGAAGTTTGTAAAAGATCAAAAGCTCCGCGCATTCTAGCCGATCCTCTGACAACTCCCTCTAGCTCCGGTGGCAATTCAGCAGAAGCAATATTTAAGCGTGTTAATGCTTGCGCTAGGTTTCTCCCACCTTGCCCACCTTGTAAGCCTGCATCGCCTAACAAACCGAGTACAGCAGTAGTATCTTCAACCGATTGATTCGATTGTTTTGCGACAATGCCAACAAATTTTAACGACTCTCCTAACCCCGAAATGTCTACGTTTGAGGTGTTGGCAACTTTAGTTAACACGTCAGCAACACGAGTAGAATCAGACGCGGCTAAACCAAACTGTCTGATCGTTTTAGTCACAACATCGCCAACAGTGCTTAGAGCTTCTCCTGTCGCTTCAGAACCCTTGACGATACCGCTTAATGCTTGTGCTGTTTCGTCTGCACTGAAACCAGCTTTACCAAGACTCTTAGCAACTTCGACAATTTCTTGAGGCGTTTTTGTAGTTTCTAGCCCAAGTTGTTTAATGACATCAGTAAGATTTTTTAACGCTGGTGTTCCGCTTGAATTTGTGATTACTCCGATCTGTCGAATCGTTTGCTCAAATTCTGCAAATTGCTTAACGCCTGCGGTAAATGCTACAGTGACTCCTGCACTTACCGCTAAGCCTAATCCTGCTAGCTGTTGTTGTGCTTGGGTAACGCTTCCTTTAGTTTTGGTAAGCTCTGTATTTAGCGCTTTGAACTGTTCTTTGGATACTCCTAATTGGCTTGCTAACTGAGTTTGAGTTTGTGCCAGACTAGCACCGCTTGATCTCAGTTTTTCGTAAGCGTTCGCAGCGTTTTGAGCCTCTACAAAGTTACCCTTAAACGCGGCTCCTAACTTGTTAAAAGAATCGACGTTACCTTTCAGGGTAAAGCTTAACTTGGTTACGGCTGCTTCTTGAGCTTGCTGAGATTTTACTAACCCTTGCTCGTCTGATATTCGCCTTTTAATAACAGCGGCGATCGCTTCATTACCCTGTTGTAATTCTTTGTTTCGTACATTTAGTTTGGCTATAGATTCAGCACTCAAATTTTGTTGCTTAGCCAATTCACGCGCTGACTCAACAGCAACTTTAGAAGATTGCCCTTGAGCCTCAAAAGCCTTTGCCAACGAACGGACTAAAGCGTCAAGTTGTTTTTGAGCGCTGCCCAACTCTTGATACTCTTTGATAATATTTGGGAATCCTGCACTCTTAAAAGTAAAAACAGTTTGTGCCATAGTCTATCCGTTAGAGCCAAACTTTTCTTGATACACCTTTTTCAACCTCTTAATCTCAGCTTGCTTGCCATCAGGATCTTTCTTCCGATCTTTAGCAAGCTTTGTTTTAGCTTGGAAGAAAGCGCTTAACTCTTCTTCTGAGGTTATGTCTAGGATCTCTTGAGCTTGCTTTAAGCCTCCTTCTGATTCCGCTAATGCTGCTAAAAGAATTGATCGATACTCATCAAAGGGAACACCTTCTCCCGGATCAGTTTTTTCCTTTTTCTCAAAATATCTTTCCCAGATAAATCCTTTGTGCGGCGAATCGTCCGCGTAGGCATAAACTAACCCTGCTAGAGTTTCCATACCTATCCATTCTTCCTTGCCTCCTAGCAGTTCTACAATAGCTAAAGCTGTTTGCAGAATTTCGGGATTCAACTCGATTAAATCGTAAAAACTTTTTTCTAGTAACGGATCAAATTCAACAATCAGTTCCCAAAAAATCGAATACAAATCTCTTAATTCTGTGAAAGAATTGATGGGGCATTCTGTCAGAAAACGAGGTCTGCCCCTAAGATCAAAGTATACTATTTTGTTAGATCTCATTAAAGGAAGATCAACTGAACAGAAGAACTAGCACCCGCAGGAGTTCCACAGGTAAAGACGTGTTCAATGGGACTAACGTCACCGCTCTTGAAACCTAACCCAGCGCTTTTTGAAACGCTAGGGCAGATCATAATCAACCCGTTGGGGAACTCATCAGAAATTAGCTTAGCACTGAAGTAAAGCGAACCAATTGAAGGGCTATCAACTAGACCTAAAGACAGTTTAGACGTATTAGTTCTCAGGTAGGAAATAACCACGGGCGCGTTAGCTTGTGTTGAGTGTAGAACAAGTTTTTCTGTCCCCGGTGTAGTCGTCGTTACGACAGCCGTCCCGTCAGCAGCGCTACCTGTTTGCAAGACCGTCATATTAAGCTTCTTTTGTCCCGTCATGAAAGAATTCCAAGCTCCCGAAGCTTGATAAGAAACCTGAACGCTACCACCATTTGCTAGCGCTGTAGTAACACCGGGCAGAGGAATTTCAAACGGTGCGATCGCTGGAACTACGGCTTCAATGTAATCGTAATAAGAACAGTTTGCAGCGATCGCTGGAACTAAATTCATGGAGAGTCCCAAGCCAAGCGAGTCTATCACTTCTTGAGTTATTTTAAGCTCATAGGATGAATCTTTTTCCCATGAATCAGAAACGATTGATCTACCTGCTTTGTTGTATCGTTTAGCTTCTAGGTTGTTGGTTGTAGGTGTTAGTTCAACTGCTGACCAACCTCCAACAAATAGAATATTATTAACCGGATCTCTAAGTTGGATCTCTCCTACTCCTGTGATTGCTTGTGTAGCGATAAGATCACCTCTCTAATAAATTACTATGTAGTCTTAAGCGTAATTTTTCCTATATTGAAATAGGTATTTTTTGTTGTATTAAACTTAGTTTTGGATGACTTCTATCGAGCTTTTAGCCAACTCTAAAAGCTAAACTTTTACGATGATTGACTATTCGATACCAGAATTTGGCGTAACTATTGGCGATCTTAACGTGACTCCACTTGTCACGAAATTTGAAGTGAGCCGACCTATTTCTGAGTTGGGTCAATCATTGTGTTGGGAAGGAACTTTAGAGTTAGCATACTCACCCGGAATTATTGCGGAATCTTTGCTGTCTCCCGTCACAAACCCCACTTATTTTAGACCTGATCAAAGGCTGTGTACGCTGACAATCAAAGGTTATACCGTTCTCAGGTTTTATATTCAGCGGTATGTCTATGATTCTCAGAAAAAAAAGGGTACAGCTAGCATTTATCAACTCTTAAATCTAATCGAAGGCGATCGCCCCAGTGAAGAGATAAAAACGGATCTAGCAGGCAATGGTACACCGCTAGGGCAGATTATCCCAATCGCGATTTACCTGGCGTTTCTGGGCACGGTTTTAACTCCTACGGTTAACATCAATGCTAGTGATCACCCTGGAACCGTAGACGATCGCGTTGTGGCTTCAGATCCGATCAAACAAGCTTACGATTTTGCTAGTAAAAATTGGCGCTGGCTGTACTGCGATACTGCTAATACAATTACCGATGTTTCTGGCGATCCTAATCAAGCCTCGGTAATCTTCGCAAGATCGATTAATCAGTGCGAGATTGAACCAGTATTTGATAATCTTAATTTTGCAGCCAATCATGTGATCATCACGGGCGGAGCGAAACAGCTTAAGCGAGGATCTTTTTCGACTCCTGTTTCGCCTTTACCGCCCGGTGACAAAGAGTTAGTCGATAAAGATAATCGAGATCTTTATAAAAAAACAGAAACACACGGAAGCAAATGGCTTGTTTATCCTGAGATATATGCGGTAAAGAGTATCAACTCCAACGTCACTGTTTATTCAAAACCAGCTATTGAAATTCAGATGTTGGTGGAGTCAAAAGCGATCGACTATGTTTATTGGGGAGTCAATCCTAGGATGACTTGGACTATGCCTGACTTGACATCAATTGGGCAAGAGTATATCCCTCAAGTCTCTTCTTTTTCTAATGAATGGAAATACGGTCAATTAGTACAAACTATAACCACAATCCAACGTGCTAGAGGTTCGGTTAAAGTTGAATATAATGCAGGCAGAACTCGCATTGAAGATAATACTTTAGTTGATCATATTCGATACGTTGAAACCGACTGGTGCAAACTGACTTATGCAAGTTCTTACGGAGCTATTGAGTTAGGCTTTACTGATTCTTCTTTCGCCTTTGCTGGCTCGTTTGAATTGACCTTGATAAATGCTGAACCGCTTACTCAAAACCGTACCGATCCAGACGGCTCAAAACCTAATGTACCTGATCTTAAATTAGCGGTTCCTGCCCTGCCGGATGACCCACAAAAGAAACCAGACATCGATCTAGAGGATGTTGTTTTCAAGGGTCAAGCTTTCTTCAAACCTGTAGACTGGGTTCCGTTCAGGCAAAAACCTTTTGTTTTAGATGTTGGATTTATCCCATCTCAATTTCACGCTAATATGCTGGCTCAACAAATAGGGCTGCGCGAGATCAGAAGAAGAGACGCTATTTTTGTAACTCTTCCTATCCCTGTTGAACAATTGATCAACGGTTTTAAGCCTCTCCAAAAAGCTTACATTCATGATGGCGAATATCAGATCGATGAAGAGATTATTAGCCTAGAACAAGGTGAATTAAAGTACGCTTTCACGGGTTCTAAAATTGGTGTAATCGCTGCGGTTCTTGACCCCCCGACAGCGATCCCATTCATTCCGGGCGATCCTTTTTTCTTAGCTAATCAAGTTCACTCAGTCATCAAAAATCAAGCCGTTAACATCCAGTTACAAGTTTCGGGAGGGATTCCACCTTTAAGCTTTTCTGGTAGTCTTGCACCCGGTTTAAGCCTGTCTCCTACTGGTTTGATTACAGGAGTGCCTACGATTGCGGCAACTGCTGATTACTCAATCATTGTTACTGATTCAATCACATCTCAAACTCTAATCGTTAGGGTATCAGTTATTCCCAATAACCCTGCGATCGTTTCTGATCTTGTCTATTCTGAGTTGTTAGAATCGATCCAAATCGATTGCGTAAGCGAATTTTTATTCGCTTCTGATCTTGGTTTTACAATCAACCAAGAAGTAGTAGATGTTGTTACCACAGAGGCAAATCAAAGACTTACTATTGACTTGATAGTGGACTCTTTCAATCCGTTGATTGAGTCTCTTACCATCAATCAAACTGCACAGTTTGTTTCACCAATAATCGATGGATTAAGAGTCGATCAAACTGTGCAGTTTGTTTCACCAATAATCGATAGATTCACAATCGATATGATTGCAGAGTAACTATTTCGTAATTCTTAAGGATCTTAAAAAATGCCTTTACCGCTTGCTCGAACTCTTTTTATACTTGACGGTGAACTCCCAAATACAGGGACAATTGGACACATTGCACTAATCCAAAATCTAACTTTTACGGGAGTTTGTACACTCGATTTTACTACTGACATTTGGACATCGTTAGCACCAAATCTCTTTGTAGTTGGTAATAGAATCAGGATCTCAAACTCTGGCGGTACATTACCGGGCGTGGTTTCTGGCACTGCTATTGTTTCTTTCATAGACTACTTTACAATCCCTCTTACTAGCACAACTTTCAGACTTGCTCGATCTCTTGCAGATGCACAAGCCGGAACACCGATCCCGATTGATTTTGCAAACAGCGGAACAGGCACTCAAACGATAACTGAACAAATCTTAAACGCTACGGCATTAAACCCCGATCCTCTCAACGTCGTTCTATCAAAAGAGTTGCCAGTTGGTGGAGGTTACAACACTAGGCAAGCAGTAACATCTTTAGGTGCTTCAGTAATCGTTTCTAATCGAGCCGAAAAAAATATAACTTTCACCCTGACAGGCGACGCTACAGGATACGTTTACCGCTTTTATCAATTGATTATAGGCGGAAGTGCAACTATCGGAAATCAATCAGGCACTCAATCCTTTTTCACACCGGAAGGATCTAATATTACTGTTAACGTAGGATCGCCTAAATTCACTTTCCTTCGCGGTTTCTGTTCCTCACCTTAATGATTAGAGTATGACTATTGAAGATACCCGATTAAGAAATAGCAGGAAACAAGAATCAGTAGTCAGACAAAAACGGCAAAAATCAGCTCAAAATCTTGAACAGTCTACTGAGTTAGTTGCGTATGATAAGTACTCAGGGAAATGGTACGCTGTCAATGCTGCTGACGGCACTTTAATTATTGATAAAGCTTACGATACTAAAGGCGCAGTTTTGCGTGTCGTTGGCAAAACAGCGCTAGGCAAAAACGCAGCAAAAAACCAAATCGAGCCAGTAAAAGAAGAGCGTCCATCTAAACCTATTGGCTACAAAAAGGGGCAGGTTTTTAATTTTCCGCTACCTAAGAAAAAACAATTACGCTATCCAATAAAGTATCTTTATTCTGTCATTGAGGGAGGGACAAGAAATTATTATATCGGAGGTTTTCAAGATAAGCCTGTTCAGTTGCCTGCTTTTCCTTTTGTGCCCAATCAATTTTATCTTCAAAACACAGGCAACAGTTTTGTTTTAGGTGTTTCAAATAACACTCAAGTTGCTTATTATGAGGGGTTTAATCTTGTCTATTCTGCCAACATTCCCCGCGCGACTTATCTAGGGTTTGGTGAATGGGTGAGGATAGCACTAGGAGCTATAGATAATAGTAGTGCATCTGGTAGCGGCTTTGTTTGTAGATTCGGGGGCGGAGTCGAAAAATCAGCAGATCAGGTAATAATTACAGATCGGCGTAATGTGTATTATTTCTCAAATAATACAAATACGTTACCAGGTTTCAAAAGGTCAACCACTCAAGTGGGCGCTATCTGTTCCCCCGGTGTCGGTAGCCCTGGGAGTATTGGAGATCTTGTTGATACTAACCAATCTACGGAAAATTTTTATGAATTTGCCACTTCAGCTAGTTTTGTAACATCAGTAGTAAATTTTGATAGTTATTATAAAACCTCTGGGATTGGGATGGGTAGTAATACTACGGCTGATTATGTTTTTGACCGTAGCTTCAAACGCTTTTTTAGGTTGAGTCTGAACAGTGCCGATAACAATTTTTTTGGATTCTTTGTCGATAGTTCAAACGGTATTAACGGGAATATAAGAGTACCAGGCGGGTTTAATTCTACAACAAATAATTATTTTGTTGGTGGATCAATTAGCAGGGCTTTGTTTATCGATCAATTGTCGATAGGTGCTAGTGAATCGTTTAGTTTCAAAACGTCTGAAAATAATAATACTCCAGCAGAACCAGGGTATCGAGACGATTATTATGTCAATACGGATCTCTACAAAGAATTAACCGATCCTGAAATTTTCCACGAATGTTTTGCCGATACCTTTTCATCAATCAGAGTATCAGAATCTATCCAGGATGCGATCGCTGATGGTTCCAGGGTTGCGGTTTACCAAGTCAAAACTTATGATAAACAATTTCAACTGATAGATGACACTTATTTTAACGCTTGGTTGCCACACGTTCAGTCCGGGTTCACTATTCATTCAACATCTTATTATCCCCAATGATTGAAGATCTAAGACTAAGAAATCTTAGCAAGCAAGTTCAAGCTGTCAGCAGTCGATCAAACGAATCCAATGTGGTTACTTACGCTGGCATTGATCAAACTACCGGACAATCGATCATCACCAAACCAGACGGAGGAATAGGCTACGCTGCGTATCTTGGCAACACAAAACCCAACAAAGTTCAAACTGTTTACGATCCGGGTTCAAAATCAATTAATCAACGTTCGATTTAATCAGATGCAAAACATAAACAAGACTTTTCTGCTAGACGAAGATCTCAAAGAAAATCGACAGTTCAAATTCTATGTTGATGGTTCCCCTGTCAAACAGGAGAATGGAACAAATCCTAGGATTAGACGGTTATCAGCGAGAACTGCTAACGAGTTCATGACTATTTCAGAGAGTCTCCCAGATTACGAAGTGAGAGTAATCAACAACATTGATCAACCTCCATTTAGGCTTTCATCAATCTATGAAATTGAGTTTAGTGCTAATGAAAAATTAAAGTACAAAGCTATTGATATTCGCGCATCTTACGAGCAGGATTTGTACGTCAAAATTTATGTTGTCAAAATCCAATGAGTATTGAATTTCAATCAGATTTTAAGGTTGATGTTGAGATTGAAAAATTGAAATCTCAATTGATCGATATTGTTGATGATGAGTTTCTAAAAGCTGTTGCAGACCTGCAACGAAATTCTGCAATAGGAGCAACAGGTGATCTTAAGCGTGGTTGGGATATTAGCGGAACTAGCCTACAGTCAGGTGAGTTAGTCTGCTTGGTTTCAAACAGCGCTGACAATGCTTTGAATCGTTTAGAAGGACGGAAATCAGGCAGACAGCCACCATCATCAGCGCTAGAAAAATGGGTAGCGTTCAAGCTCAAACTGAGCGGCAAAGAATTAAAATCCGTTGCGTTTTTGATTGCTCGAAAAATTGGAAAAGAAGGGACAGAACGCAGTAAAAGAAATTTTAAGCAGTTTTTAGTGGATGGTACACCTGCTAAAAATTCGGCTGTTGATCGAGCGATAACAAGAATTCAAAGGAGGCTTGACAAGCTATGAACGAGTTACAATTGAAAGGTGTGCTACAGGCTTTCTTAGTTGCTATTCCTGCCACTCAATGGGATGGTCTGGGAACTCCTAGATGCTTCGTTAATATTTATCAGGGTAACTCTACAGGCTCAGATACAATCGTTTCTAGGCAGTCAAAAAAAGAACTACAAATCGAGCTAAGCATCGAGTCCTTTGGGCTTATCTTAAACACCTTAGACAGCGAATTATTATCGTACAAAATTCAAATTGAAACTTTAATACGTAACAACAAATCAACGCCAGTTATTTCAGGGCTGAAGTTTCAACAGTGGATAAAAGAGATTGATACAGATGGAATAGCAGAAACCGAGATACGCTATCGCGGCAAGATCAAGCTCTTTTATAAGCTAAATATTTTCTTGTGATTCCTTCTGAGCTAAATCTATTTTTTGCCAACATTTTTTACGATACCGATGTTTGGCGGCATTCTATGCGAGTTGCGATGATGGTGTCAAAAGTATCCGACGATTTGCATTTTAAGCTAGCCACTCGCGATCGCTTGATTTGTGCTGCACAATTTCACGACATCGGCAAAGTTTATGGAGACAATCAGGATCATCCTGAGCAAGGTTACTTTTTGTTTTTACGGATGCAGTCGGATCATGCTGTGGCTGATTTGATCAGGCATCATCATTGCCACTCGAAAGAATACGCAAAAAGATTTAACGAATCTTCTAATGGCTATCCTGCTGAAGTTTGCGAGATTCTGGACGTAATCTCACCAGAGTTGCAAACACTTCAAATCTGCAACGAATGGGATTCTTTTACCATAAGGGGAAAGTCAGCCAGACATGAAATCGAGTATTTAATCGAGTGTGGAAAGTGGGATAGAAATCTAGCCAACAGGATGATAAAAAATTTATGATTACTATTCTTTTGCTAGAAGATGACTTGTCAGAATCGACAAAATTCCTTGAAGCTTATGCGACTGAATTAGTTTCAATAACTCCTGTTGTTAGCGTTGCTGAAGCATTCCACCAACTTTCTAATGACAATTTCGACTTGTGTATTATTGATCCGGTGATGTCTCAGACGCTCGATTTTAATAAACTTTTAGAAGAATTAAGCAATAAGGATATTGAATTAAAGATTGTTCATCCCGGAAAGTTCTTTCCAGAATTTTTCAAAAAGACGGCACAAAAGTTTAATGTTGATGTCATCCCCTTGCAAAATCAGCAGGCAATCTTAGAAGTGATCCGTGAGCTAGTCAAGAAAAAATCAAGCGGATCGACACTTAGGATAACAACGGAACAACAACAACAAGCTATTAAACAAGTCAAATTAGAGGTTCTGGTAGAACGACTTGATAAAGCTTTTCACCATCATACCGAAAGCCTAGAAAAGCTTAAAGATCGCTTTGATACTCAGCAGCAAGATTTTATCGAAATCAAAAATAACCAGTCAGTGATCACATCGATTTTGACTGAGCTAAAGCAAGACGTTGGCAAACTCAAACAATACGATCCGGGCTTGGCACTCACTCTTAAAAAAGAAGAGGAATCGACAAAGCGTTTTGGAATCATCGTCGGCGTGGTTACAACTTTGTTAACTGTTTTGGGACTTGCCGCACCGACGATTCTACCTTTTGTTTCAGGACTTTTTTCTGATAAACCTACTCCTCAGATAATTAAAAAGAAATGATTTAATCGATTGAGAGTTGGTTTCTCAAATCGTGAACAGTGAGTTTATAGTTTCCTGGCAAAAACTCAGGGAAGTTTAACACGCTGATAAATCCTTTCGGCACTCCGCAGTCTTCCTCAAATTGCCTAATAGCCGCACCCCATACCCAGTTAGGATCGGACACTCTCAGATTGTTGCCAATCCAATCAAGCCGGGTCTGAATGGCAAGATGATCTCGCTTATCGTTCAAATTAAATTTACTCATGGGTTTCTCCTGCTGAAAGTTGGTTTCTCAAATTGCCTAATAATTGCATCCCATCGTGACAGGGGCGGTCGATCTCGTGATTTTATCGACCGACTCAAATATAAACCCAATCCCTTACTCGCCAATCAGACATCTTTCCCCAGAATTTTTCACATCCATCCTGGTGGGGTAGCCAAGCTTTTCTACACCCCTTCTCAACCGCAAATTTAACAAGGGAACTTCCGATCCCTTTACGCCGATGTTCATCGGAAACTTGCAAAAGTACAGTGCGACCGCAGTAGCCTACAGCCAAAAACCCGACGATTTTTTCCTTTTGGGTGAAGGCTTCTTTGTGGGTCGCTAAAAAATATTTCTCGATCTTATCTCCATAAATGTAATCTTCTGTCATCAATGAGAAATTTACGAAAATCTCATCCATCAAAGAGCTATCGTCTGCTTCTATCTCTTTGCCATGCTGGGTAAAGCTCAAGGGAGGGGTAAATTTCATTTTGTTGGTTCCTTGTTTGTTGATGCTTGGTAGATCGCGTGACTTTTAATGTGAGATTATGCCAGACTCAGCAAGCGCAGCGCTGCCATCCCAAACTAAGATGTAAGAGATCTTTGCCGATCCGGGAGATGCAGATGCCACAACTAGCAAATCTCTACAGTTGTAGGGGCTTGGGGCATTTACCCCTGAAGCTAATAAGTCAATGCCTAATTCGACTGCAACCTTTCCAGCGTGATCCTCATACCTTACATGAGAAAGGACTTCTTTTCCCTTGCACTTCGCTGCCAGATCGCTAGCAGAGATGCCACTGATTACTAGATTTTTTCCGGGCGCGGGAAACCATGAGTTAGGGAGAGCGTGAACAAAACGGATTGCCATTGAAAGCCTCAGTCTTCTACGGGAGACTAGCCCTAAGTGGATGTCATATCTAAAGATAACATTCTAATCATTAGAGTGTCAATCTTTTGTTTTGATCTGACCATCATCACTGAAAACAGAGGGATCATAGTTAGCTGCTTTTAGCCAGCGCTCTTTAATTTCAGCGATCGTCTGTCCTGTGTCTTCTGCTTCCTCCTGAATCATTGACTCGATTTGATCGGCATTTGCCTCAATTCGAGCGGCGATCGTGCGTTCAGCCATTCCCGAAACCGACTGCCCTTTAGCAGCAGCCCACCAAATTAATCTCTTGAAATGCCATCTTTTTAACCTGACAGAAAATCGCTTCATAGGTGCATCAAAATAACGTACTTAAATCATACGCCATTTAACTTTGAATCATATATGAGATACCAATTATTCATATTTGAAACAAAAGGTGCTATGTTGAATTAGTGGAGTCAGTGACCCCCGTCACTGACCCGTCACTGACCCCCTTATTTACAGGAGTTGAAAATGTCTAAAGTGCTTACAGAGAAGGAAGTCCAGGAAGCTTACCCAACAGTGACCCCCGTCACTGACCCCCGGTCAGTGACGGAACTTTCAGCCTATTTTTTGCGTTCGGAAAGTTGGGTAAAAAGCCGTAAAAACGACCTAAAAACTATCTGGTTTTGGTGCCAAGAAGACTTATTTGATGAAGCTGGAAGCCTTACCACAGTAGGGTTTGACCGACTGCAAAACCTGTTTGACATGACGGCTGTTAGTCGAATTCAAGTAGTGGGAGGTAAACGTAAGTCAGTACCCCGTAAAGCTGAGATGGCACCCGCAGAGTACCAAAATTTTATCTGGGCTAAGCACCGCAAAAGCCCGGTGGATATGGGTTCCCAGGGGGACACTAACCCCGTCAGTGACCCGTCAGTGGCTAGGCAAATAGAAGTGATTGACGCTGAGTTTTCCGGTGGCGTAGATACCGGGAGCGAAATCGCTGAAAGTACCTCTATCCAACTGTTTGAGATGAAGGAGATAACCAGAAAAAATAAGCTAACGCTTGTAGAAGCAGTTCAAGCTGCTGCAACAGCACAGGGGGAAGAGTTATTTCAAGTATTTACTACTACTTTTCAAGCCAAGTTTAGTGATGCAATTGCGACAAGTGCCCAAACAGTCTTGGAATCAATCTCAGCACCAACCGAGACGATCATCAAAAAAAAGTCGATGAAAAAAGTTACACGGTCTTAGTGTTAGCGATTCTAGCTATCGGCTTGCTTGCTGGTTCCGTAGTCAATCAAACTCACCCTATTAACCCCGAAAAACCATGTCCGAACCAACAGACAAAACCGATCCGCGTTTTACGATGATTGAAATCCTCTCAAAAGCCCGTGCAGAACTGGCTTACACGTTTTATCAGCCTGAAATTGAGAAGATGGTCAGTCCCGACCATTTTAGAAAACTAGAACAGCTTTTGATCGATTTGAGAGATATTCGGGATGGACTAAAAGAGGACGTAAAGCGGCATTTTTTATTGTCCCCAAAAGAAAGAGAGCGATCGCAGCCCTGAGAAAGTAGCGATCGCCTCTCCTATCCACTTGTTTGTAAATCTCTGTAGGAGATACCACTTGAAACTAGCACTAATAGGTGTCCTGCTGCTGCTGGCTGGCAGCAATTGTGACTTAGATTCTTGCAGTCCTTTCCAGTACCCATCTCAAGCGGATTCGAGGATTCCTGCTAAAACGCCATCACAGCAAACCGAGCAAGCTATCGATAATCAAGCTCAAAAACCCGCTCAGAAGCCTGTCGGGTTTATCATGCCTCCAATCATCAGGGGCAAGTGCCAACTGTCAGGTGCGGCTGAATATGACCCTAGGACAAACGCGATCCATCTGTGCATAGCAATGAATCAGGATCAAGAACGGTACGCGATCGCTCACGAAATAGGTCACGCAGTCGATTTTCAGAAAGATAGTGAATTTGAGCCTGATGAAGAGTACTGGGCAGATCAATATGCCGTAAACAGTCTGCTTCAAAAAGGGGACTGTGAGGCGGTTGAATCAAGGTCTGTGAGCCACATTGATACCAAAGATGACTACACAAAAGGCATACTTTATGCTCGTGAAATGTACTCTATCCACTGTCGATAAAAAACTAAAAAAGGAATCCAAATGTACGTAATCAGAAAAGGTAACAAATACCTGAAAGCAAAAGAGGGCGGCTGGGTAGGACAACCTATGGACAGCATCGGAACATCCTCAAAAGAAGTCGCCGAATAT
>ENA-ORBV01005119-ORBV01005119.1-microbial-mat-metagenome-genome-assembly--contig:-NODE-5119-length-24428-cov-7.097491_pt1 | contig 24428 bp, 20 predicted proteins | sample MGYA00237777_ERZ505514 | MGnify/ENA primary metagenome ERZ505514 (study PRJEB26160, sample SAMN06269048) | microbial mat metagenome | isolation source: Oligotrophic lake microbial mat | place... | reverse complement strand
AAACCGATCTGGCGCGCAACCTGGGTGATGTATTGCTCTATCCGCGAGGCAGCGCCGATCGCCTTCTCGCGCTGCAGGTCAGCCAGCGCAGCGTGGGTTTCCTTCTGCCAGAAATATTGGCCGACGCCACCCGAAGTCAACATCGCCACACTCACCAGCGCGATGATCAGCAGCAGGTATTTGCGGAACAGGCGTCCGCGCAGGCGGCTGTGCGATCCAGCACGGGCGGGGAGGATCGGCTCCAATGCGCTCATCGCTCCGATTGTGCCCTGCGGCAGGCGTGCGGCCCGGGCCTTGTGGCTTCGGGCCAGGCCGTCACTGAATCACCTCGTCGGCAAGCAGCAGCATGGATCGCGGAATTTTCAAACCCAGCGCCTTGGCGGTGTTGAGGTTGATAACCAGTTCGAAGCGGGTGGGCAACTGCACCGGCATGTCCGCTGGGACGGCTCCGGCCAGAATGCGGTGCACGAATCCGGCCGCTTGCGCAAACAGCGCCTGGTCGCTGGCGCCGTAAGACATCAACGCGCCGGCGTCGACGTAGCGGCGCTCCTCCGCGATCACGGGCACGCCGAGTTCGCGACTGAGCTGCGCAATTGGCTGGTAAAGCGACGCGGTGAGGAAGTCACGCACCACGACGATGGCATCGACCCCGCGCGCGCGGGCCCGGCGCAAGGTCTGAGCCAGGGCATCGACGGCAGTCGAATGTATCTCCAGCCGTTCGGCGGCAAATCCCTGCGACCGGATCTCGCCTTCGGTCTCTTCGCCCCAGCGCCGGAAGACCGGATCGACGGCGTTGTGCAGCACGCCTACCGTTCGCAGTTTCGGCATCGCCTCGGCCAGCAGCTGCACCCGTTTGGCCGCCAGTTGTTCACCAAAATTCGAGACGCCGGTGACCATGCCGCCAGGCCTGGCCAGACTGGCAAACAGATCGCTTTGCCCACCCTGAGGGTGCAGACCAACGGTTACGACCGGCACGCTCTTGTGCACGCGCAAGATGATGCGTGCGGCGGCCGGCCCGGGAGCGAGGAACACGGCCGGAGGGGATGCGGACTGATCGCGCAACGCGCGCTCGGCACCGGGGACATCACCTGCCGCATATCGCTCGAAGAGAACGTAGCTGCGCCCCTCCACATGGCCGCGCTCCCGCATGCCGGCACGAAATGCAGCAATACTCGCGGCATCCGACTCACGTGTGGCCAGGGCCATGAAGAAAACCACTGGCGGTCCGGCCGTCTGTGCCAGTGTGGACGATGCCCAGCAGCCAAGGACCAGCCCCGCCAATGCGTTGCGTCGATCGATCATTGCTCGTGCCGGCAACGATGGCCACAACACGCCGGCGGCTGGCCGCTCTGCCGCAGGCAACCTGACATCGACAGGTCCTTCATGGACAATCTCCTCGAGCGATGGGCGCGTACCAGCTCTCGTTGCGTGTCGGCTGCTTGATTCAGTGAGGGCCCGAACTGCTAGCAAGTGAAGCGTATGCGACCGCATACCGATGCGGGATTGCACGTCCCGGCTGAACTTCGGGCAGACCTCGTTGCGCCGCCAAAGGATCACGGGATCACCTCATCAGCCGCCAACAGCACGCTTTGCGGGATCGCAACCCCGATCGCGCGTGCGCCCTTGAGATTGACGACCAACTCAAGCTTGGTGACCTGCTCGAACGGGATGTCACCAGGCTTCGCGCCGCGCAGGATCTGGTCGACCATGCCGGCCGCACGGCGCAGCACTGCGCTGAAGTCGCCCTGGTAGGACACCAGTCCACCGGCATCCAGATAAGCCCCGCCCCCCCAGACTGACGGCAAGCGGGCCGTCAGGCACAAGGCACCAATCCTGGCGCGGTGAATCCAGAACACCGCGTCGGCCAGCACCAGGACACCATTCGCCTGTTCCTTGGCCATGGCTGCGAATGCTGCGTCGAAGTCATCCGGTCCACGAACAGCCACCAGCTGGATCGCCATACCCAGACCACGCTCCCAACCCGGAACTTCGGCGGCGATGGTCTGACGCGGCACCGAATCGGGATTGAACAAGATGGCAAAGCGCTGCGCCCTGGGAAGGATGTCCTTGAGCAATTGCAGGCGTTTGGGCACCAGGCCACTGAAGGCGCCCGAAACGCCGGTGATGTTGCCGCCTGGTCGCGCGATGCTGGTAACCAATCCCATCTGCACCGGATCGTCCACCGCCGCGGCCACCACCGGCAAGGACCGGGCCCCCTCCTTGGCGACGATTGCCGGACGTCCGGCGATGGTCACCAACAGGTCGGGCTCGCTGCGCAGCAGTTCCTGCAACAGGCCGGGCAGCCGCTCAAAACGGCCATCGGCCCAGCGAAACAACAATTCCAGGTTCTGCCCTTCGATGTAGCCGCGCTCGCGCAGGGTCTGGCGAAACGGCTCGATCATGCTGCGCAGGATGACGGGGTCAGGGCTCGCACCGCTGAGGATAGCCACGCGGGCCTTGCGCACCTGCGCCTGTGTCACCAAGGGCCAGAGCGTCAGCAGGCCGCAGACCTTCCTGCGACGCAGACTCGCACAAGCATTCGAAGCCGGGGGCACAGACAGGAAGGAAATCATGCCAACCTCCAGCACGCAGTGTGTCACGCGTGGCAACTGGAAGCAAGCGTGCGATTGACAGCGCGCGGCCAGCGGCGACTCCCAGCGGAACCGGCAGACGGCCAAGCGCCAAGCCCAGGCCGGCGGCTTGGGCGAGAATCACCGCACCGTCCAACCACTTGGCCCACCCATGGAACTCAAGCGCAGCACCACTCTCCTGCTCAACCTCGGCCACGCGCTGGACCACATGTTCCTGCTGATCTTCGCCACCGCCGTGGCCAGCGTGGCGGTCGATTTCGGTTTCGCGCGCTGGGAGGACCTGATGCCCTACAGCGCGGGCGCTTTCCTGATGTTCGGCCTGGGATCGGTGCCGGCCGGTCGCCTGGGCGATCTGTGGGGACGGCGCTCGATGATGCTGATCTTCTTCTTCGGCATGGGCGCCTCGGCGCTGCTGTGCGCGCTGGTGCAGAACGCCTGGCAGATGGCCATCGCGCTGTCGGTGCTGGGCCTGTTTTCAGCCATCTACCACCCGGTCGGTATTCCGATGCTGCTGCAGCATGCTGCCAAACCGGGCCAGACGATCGGTATCAACGGGCTGGCCGGCAACATGGGCATCGCGTTTGCCGCCATCCTGACCGGATTCACGGTCAAGTACATCGGCTGGCGCGCGGCGTTCGTGATTCCGGGCCTGCTGTCGCTGGCTTGCGGCTTTCTTTTCCTGCGCCTGGCGCCACCGGAGACCGAGTCGCCGTCGCGGCGCACGACCCGCGCCAAAGTGGGCCTGGCCAAGCCGCAATTGGCGCGCATGTTCATGGTCATGACCTTCGCCGCGATCACCAGCAGCCTGTTGTTCAACTTCACGACCAATGGCAACGGCCAGCTGATGCGCGAGCGCTTCGCAGGCATCGTCGACGACCCGGCGCAGCTGGGCATCATGCTGGCCGCCGTCTACGCCATCGCATCGTTTTCGCAGGTCATCGTGGGCCGGCTGATCGACCGGTTCGCAATCAAGCGCCTGTACCTGGCCATCGTGTTGCTGCAGATCCCGATGTTCCTGCTGGCCGCGCATGCCCAGGGTTGGATGCTGTTCTGGATGCAGATCGGTTTCATGGTCATGATCTTCGGTGCCATACCGTTCACCGATGCGATGGTCGTGCGGTATGTCGACGACGCCTACCGTTCGCGCGTCTCGGGCATGCGCCTGGCCGTGTCATTCAGCGTGGCCTCGCTGGCGGTATATTCGCTGGGGCCGGCGGTCAAGTCGGCCGGATTCGACAGCCTGTTGCTGGCCATGGCCGCCATCGCCGGTTGTTCGGCGGCTATCGTCGCGTTCCTGCCCGACGAGCCGAGCACACAGACGGCAGCCGGAGCCGCCTGACCGCGCTGTGCGGCGAGCTTCGACACTGCCGATCCCAATTTTTTTCCCCCCGATCCATCCACATCCAAGGAGTCACCATGCCCACCTACCACATTGAAATGATGGAAGGCCGAACTGTCGAGCAGAAGAAAAAGTTGGTCCAGGAAATCACCCGGGTCACGGTCGAGGTGCTCGGCGGCTCGCCGGAATCGGTCGACATCCTGATCACCGACGTCAAGCGCGAGAACTGGGCTACCGGCGGGAAGTTGTGGTCTGAACCACGCAATTGACCCGCGCCAGCACGCTGCCGGAACTGCAGGCGCGTTACGGCGCGCGTTACCGCTGGCTGCTGCTGCTCGCGGTCATGACCGGCTCGGTCGCGGCCATCATGTCGTCGACCATCGTCAACGTCGCGGTACCCGACCTGAGCGCACATTTCGCGATTGGCCAGGAACGGGCGCAATGGGTCGCCTCGGGCTTCATGATGGCGATGACCGTGGCCATGCTGACTACGCCCTGGATGCTGGGGCGCTTCGGATATCGCCGTACCTACGCCGGCACGATGTGGCTGCTGCTGATCGGCGGCGTCGCCGGCGGTTTTGCCAACAGCTTCCCGCTGGTGCTGGCCGCGCGCGTGGCCGAGGGCCTGGCGGCCGGCGTGGTTCAGCCGATTCCGGCCATCGTCATCATGCGCGCGTTTGCCCCACACGAGCAGGGCCGGGCCATGGGCATCTTCGGCACCGGCGTGGTGCTGGCGCCAGCGCTGGGCCCGAGCCTGGGCGGCGTGCTGGTCGATCTGTTCGGCTGGCGCTCGATCTTCTTCATGGTCGTGCCGTTCTGCCTGGTGTCGTTGTGGATGTCCGCACGGTATGTGCCGACGGCGGCGCCAGGCGGTGCCAGCGCCAACCGCGATGCCGCTGGCATGGACTGGCCGAGCCTGCTGATCGCCGGCGCGGGCACGATCTGCTTGCTCAACGGATTGGTGCAGTTGCACGCGGGATCGGGGGCGGCAATCGTGGGGCTGTTCGGCGCCGCGCTGGCCCTCATCGTATGGTTCGTTGTGCGCCAGCGTGCGCTGAGCCAGGCCATGGCGCGGGGTGATCGCGGTTCGCCGCTGATGAACCAGGCCTTGTTCGCGGATCGGCGTTTTGCCATGGGCAGCATCGTCGCCTTCATCTACGGCATGGCGCTGTTCGGATCGACCTACCTGCTGCCGGTCTATATGCAGTTGGGACTGCAGCTGTCACCGTCGTACGTGGGCGGCATCCTGTTGCCGTCGGGTCTGGCGCTGGCGCTGACAATTGCGCTGGCCGGACGGCTGGCCGACACCTATTCGACCCATATCCTGGTCAGCCTGGGCCTTGGGCTGCTGGCACTGTCGTTCGCGCTGATCCTGGTGATCACCTTACGCACTCCGATCTGGTACGTCATCGCGTTCACCGTGTTGGGCCGGATCGGGCTGGGCTTCATCCTGCCTTCGCTGAACCTGGGTGCGATGCGCGGCCTGAACAAGGACCTGATCGCCCAGGGCGCTAGCGCCATCAATTTCGTGCGCATGCTGGGCGGATCTGCGGGCGTGAGCCTGTGCGGCATTGTGCTGGAGTGGCGGCTGGCCGCGCATGGCGACAACCTCGCGACGGTCGCCAGCAGTCCGGCGCGGCTGGCCGCATTCAACGAGTCGTTCCTGATGCTGACCGCCTTGTGTGTGCTGGCCATGCTGGCGGCCTGGCAGCTGCGCGCGCCGCCCGCAGATGCGGCGCCGCAACAACAACCCGGGCAATAGTGCCGGGCCGCGGATTGGCGCGCCGCTAAACTGCACATAGGCCGCGTCGGGCGAGTGTTCGCCCCAACGCCCTGCAACCTACAAACGCACCATGTGCCAGTTATTGGGAATGAACAGCCGGCTGCCCGCCAGCCTGACCCTGAGTTTCACCGGATTCGCCCGGCGCGGCGGCGCCACCGACCACCATGCCGATGGCTGGGGCATCGCGTTCTTCGAGAGCGAAGGCGAGAAACCCGGGCGCGGCATCCGGCACTTCGTCGACAAGGAAAGCGCCGCCACCTCACCGCTGGCGCACATGCTGCGCAGCTTCCCGATCAAGAGCCACAACGTGATTGCCCATGTGCGCAAGGCCACGATGGGTTCGATCGCGTTGGAAAACTCGCACCCATTCGTGCGTGAACTCTGGGGCCGCTACTGGGTTTTCGCGCACAACGGCGACCTCCAGGACTACGCGCCGACGCTGCACGGCAACTTCCGTCCGGTCGGCGACACCGACAGCGAGCTAGCGTTTTGCTGGCTGATGCAGGAGATGGTCAAGTCACATGCCGGTGTTCCCAGCGTCGCCGAGCTGAGCCTGACGCTGCAGGAACTGGTGCCGCAGATCGCCGCGCACGGCACCTTCAACTTCCTGCTCAGCAACGGGCAGGCCTTGTGGGCCCATGCCAGCACCAAGCTGCACTACCTGGTGCGCCAGCACCCGTTCACCGAAGTGCACCTGCGCGACGAAGACATCAAGATGGACCTGTCCGAGCACAACTGCCCGCAAGACCGGCTGGCCATCGTTGTGACCGAGCCGCTGACGACCAACGAGGAGTGGACCGCGCTGCTGCCGGGCGAGTTCATCACCTTCGTCGAGGGTTGTCCGCAGTCCGGCGCGACGGCACCGAGGGTGACGGTGGAGGCGGCACGCTAACGCGAGATAACCTTCATGATGCGGGGTGAAGAGTGGGCGTCATGAAAGTTTGTCTGGCATCAGGCAGTGCGGCGATGCCTGTTTTCCAGGCGCGTCGCAAGTTGTACCCGGTTGTCGACACCCAGCTTGCGGAACGCGTGGCCTAAATGGGTACGTACTGTTGTGAACGCAATATCCAGATGTCGGGCAATTTCCTTGTCGCTATGGCCCAGTGCAGCCAGACTGGCGACTTCGAGTTCACGTGCGCTCAATACTTCCAACGCTCGCGCCTCGCCATTGCCGGCGGGATTGCTAAATACATCTCCGGCAACGACCATCGTCTGACTATCGATCGCGAGGCCGCTGTTTCTGGCGCGGCTCAACGCGGCGCCAAAGGCTGGTTTGATCAAGTTCAGCAATTCGAGTGTGTCGTTATCGAACCGCTCGCGGCGCCGGTTGCGCCAGATCCGCAGATCACCCAGGCTGCGATGGCCCTCCCACGCATACATGTTGACGCCCCAATATAGTCCATCACGGGCCAGGAAATCGTTGAAAAATTCGGTGCGGATCAGCTCGGCCTGCGGCATGATCTCCTCCACCAGAACCGGGATACGCATGGTCTGCATCTGGGGCGTAATCGGATCGCGGAACTGGTAATAATTTTCATAACATCCGAGATTCGCGTCGTCCATATGCAGAGCGACGCGTCCGGCGAATCGCTGCAAAGAGTCGTTCCAGACATACGAGGCGTAGTAGTCGGCGTCCAACAACTCCAACAGTTGGTGTCCGACCAGTTCACGCACTTGCGCTTCCCCATAGGGCTCAGCCAGCGTTTGAATCACGCGCGAGAGTGTTCGCATCTTGGCTGGAGACAGATACATGCGAGCCATTGTGCGTCGGCTTCATCGGTTTGAAAAGCGCACCACGGGTAACTCCTATCGTCATTCATGAGGATATCGCGCAGCCGTGCGCATTACTAGCATTCCTGCATCGATGCGTTGCAAATGGAAATGAGGCAATGAAGCAACGCTCCCATCAAGGACATGAGTATGAATCTGAAGGAGTTGACCGTCGTTCAAGCACGTGCTCTGATGGTGCGGGGGCAATTCAGCGCACTGGAATACGTGTCCGAGCTGATCAAGACCGAGCCCGGCGCAGTCGCGTTGAATGCGTTTGTCGCCACCAATCACGAGCAGCTATTGCTCCAAGCCGCAGCGGCCGACAGGTCGGGCACGACCCGCGATGCCGCTTGCCCGCTGGCGGGCATACCACTCGGACTCAAGGACAACATCAATACTTCGGACCTGCCAACGACAGCCTGCACCGGGGCATTGAAGGGATTCACACCCGCAAATAACGCCCCAGTGGCGCAATGTCTGTTCGACGCTGGCGCGCTTTTGGCCGGCAAGACCAACATGCACGAATTGGCGTTTGGAATCACGAGCAACAACGCCGTCACCGGAGCGACACGCAACCCATGGAACACCAAGATGATTCCCGGGGGCAGCAGCGGCGGCTCCGCTGCGGCGGTCGCGGGGCGCCTGGTTCCTGCGGCGATCGGAACCGATACGGGAGCCTCGGTCCGCCTGCCCGCCGCCTTATGCGGCGTCGTTGGTTTTCGACCAACCGTCGGGCGCTACAGCCAGCTGGGAATCGTACCGATTTCCCATACCCGCGATACGGCAGGCCCCATTGCCCGATCCGTGGCTGACATCACGCTGCTGGACGCCATCCTGCGCGGTGCTCAGCAAAGTGATTCGACGGCCGGTGCGGAGATCGAACTGCGCGGGCTGCGTCTCGGACTGCCGAAAGCCTATTTTTTCGCTGACCTCGATGCCGGCATAGCCAACGTCGTGCAGCAGACTTTGGCCATTTTGGCGAAGGCCGGCGTGACTTTTGTTGACGCGGATGTGGAGAATCTGGCACAGCTCAATGCCGCCGTTGGTTTTCCAGTGGCCTTGTACGAGGTGATGCAGGATCTGCCCGCCTACCTGCGTGCATCCGGTTGCGACATCCCCTTGCACGAATTGATTGCCGGTATCGGTAGCCCTGACGTGGCAGGGCTGATGCAGTCGCTGCAGGGCGACGGCGCCATGCCCCGTGCGGCGTATGACAACGCGATTCGAAGCCGGGCCATGCTGCAGGATAGCTACACCCGCTACTTCCAGCAAAACCGCCTGGACGGGATGTTGTTTCCGACCTCCATCTTGCCTGCGCGGCCGATCGGCGAAGACGACACCGTTGCCCTGGGGTCGGTTCGGGTGCCCACATTCGCCACCTACATTCGCAACACCGACCCGGGAAGCAACAGCGGCATACCGGGCATCAGCCTGCCAGCCGGACTCACCGATGCAGGGCTGCCGGTTGGAATTGAAATCGACGGTCCACAGGGTTCGGATACGCGTGCGCTGGCAATCGCGGCAGCGATCGAACGTTGCCTGGGCCCCATGCCGGCTCCTGCCGGAGTCTTTCAGTGAGCGCGCGCAACAATACAGCGCAGCACAGGCGCGTGCCCTTCGCGATTGCATCAACCCATTTCTTGACTGGAGTTCCCCAATGAAACGCCGTTCCTTGATCCAAAAAAGCCTGGCAATAGGTAGCATGGCCAGCACTGGCCTGCTGTCGCATCGCCAATTATTCGCGGCCGGTCCTGTCAAGGTGGGTGTCATGATCCCCATGAGCGGTCCCGCTGGGCTTTTCGGCCCCTCCGCCAAGAATTGCGCGGAGCTTGCAGTTGCGGAAATCAATGCCCGCGGCGGTCTTGCGGGCAGTCCGATCGAAATGATCGTGAGCGATGCGGGCGTTCCACCAGCGGAGGCCAGCCAGGCCGCGCTCAAACTCTGGAAAGGACAAAAGGTACAAGCCTTCATCGGCATGCACGATTCCGCAGTACGCGGCGCGCTGGTCGGCGTGTTCAAAGGCCAGGTTCCCTACATCTACACCTCGACGTACGAAGGTGGCGAATGTTCGGCGGGAACCCAGGTACTGGCCGAAACGCCGGCACAACAGCTCGAGCCGGTCATACCCTGGATCAGCAAGGAGCGCAAGCTCAAGAAATGGTACCTGATCGGCAACGATTACAACTGGCCACGTGACACCAACGCAATGGCAAAAAAATACATCGCTGCGGCAGGTGGATCGATCGTGGGTGAAGAATACCTTCCATTCACGACCGACAACTTTGACGCCAGTCTTGCCAAAATCAAGGCGACCGGCGCCGAGGCTGTGCTGATCACGCTTGTCGGCGGTGCATCGGTCGGCTTCAACCGCGCATTCGCCAGTTTTGGCCTTTCGGACACCGTGACCCGACTGGGAACACTGATCGAAGAAAACACCCTTGCGGGCATTGGCGCACAGAACGCAGCCAACCTGTATTCATCCTCAGGCTATTTCGCAGCAATCGACACCCCCGCAGCGATCGATTTCGCCAAACGGTACACCGCCCGCTTTGGCGCGCAAGCGCCGCCACTCAATGCTCTGGCGCAGTCTGTTTACGACGGCTTTCTGCTGCTCGAGGCAATGGCCAACAAGGCGCGATCCATGGATCCGCAAAAACTCGAGGCTGCCGCCAAAGGTGTCAGCTTCAGCAGCCCGCGCGGACAGACCACGATGCAGGACCGTCACGGAAAGAAAGACATCTATTTAGCCAGGGCCGATGGCTCCGGCTTCAAAGTGGTACAGGTCTTCAAACAGGTCGGTGCCGGGAAGAACTGCTAGCCAAGGCAAAGGCAGCCGGTGCAGCGGTGACGCCGTAAACTCAGCTGTACGCCGCCGGCTGAACCAATCTCCCGCACCAATACCATGGACGCGAGCGCTGTCACCCTGGCGTTGAACCTGATTTATCACATTGCAGTTCTTGCGCTGGTGGGGCTTGGGCTGGGCATCGTTTTCGGTTTACTGGGTGTGATGAACATGGCGCATGGCGAATTCATTGCGCTGGGCGCATACGCCATGCTGGCGGTGCAAAACCATGGCCTTGCACCAGGCTATGGCGTCGCACTGGCCGTGCTGGGCACGGCTGCCTTGGGTTATCCAGTGGAACGCTGGCTGGTGCGCCCCTTGCGCAGCCGCCCACTCGACACCTTGCTTGCCACCTGGGGCCTGAGCCTTTTATTGCGCAAGAGCATCGAAGCCGTCTTCGGGCGCCAGTACCAGAACGTCTCCAACAATTTGTCCGGCACATCGACACTACTAGGTGCCGAATACCCGGACTATCGTCTGTTGCTGATAGTGGTCATCTTCGTGGGTTTTGCCTTATTGGCCCTTTGGTACCGCCGCAGCCCGGCCGGCGCCCGGCTGCAGGCCAGCGTCGCCAACCGCCCATTGGCGCAGGCCATCGGCATCGATGTGGACCGCCAGGCATGCGTCGCGTTTGTCTGCGGCGTCGCCAGCGCAGGTCTGGCTGGCGCGCTGCTCGCCCCTTTGGTTCGGGTGGAGCCTTTGATGGGCATGGACTATCTGCTGGATAGTTTCTTCGTGCTGGTGGTGGGCGGTCTGGGCAGCCTGTCCGGGCTGGCAGCGGGATCGGGAATCATCGGCGGCACACAGGTCGTGGTGTCCACCATTTCCGATCAGACCGGGGGCTACGTCGCCGTGCTGCTACTGTCGATCGGCTTCCTCTGGCTACGACCCAATGGCTTGCTGGCGCGGCGTTAAACACTGGCGCGGCCCGTTCATGTTGGCGCTGGTGCTGAGCAGCGTGCCACATCTGAGCGACGACTTCAGGGCGTATCAGCTGGGCACTTACCTGCTGTACGGCGTGGCCGCCCAAGGAGTCGCCCTGGCGTGGGGTCGGGCTGGCTTCCTGCCTTTGGGTCAGGCCCTTTTCTTTGGCCTGGGCGCCTACTCGGCGGGGATGGTCCTGATTGCTTCGCAAGCCAACGCCACGCTGCTTGCGCTGCTGCCATTGGCCGTGCTGCTGCCAGCCGCACTGGCTTATGCAATTGCGCGCCTGGTGTTTGCGCGGCAATATGTGAGCGGACCCAACTTTTCCCTGATCACGCTGGCCTTGGCCATGCTGGCGGCGCAACTGGCGAACCAGTGGAGCGGTCTGACCGGCGGCTTCAACGGCTTGGCGAACATACCGGAGATCGGCGGACTGGATCGATACAGCACTGTGTATTACCTGATAGTCGCGCTGGTGGTTGCCAGCACCGCCTTGTTGGGCTGGCTTTATCGCACGCCCCTGGGCGCGTTGTGGCTTGCCGTTGCGCAAAACGAGAATCGACTGCAGTTCTTCGGTTTCGCGACAGACCGGCTCAAGGCGCTCGCGTTCGCGCTGGCAGGTGCACTGGCAGCCAGCGCAGGCGCCCTCTACGCGACACAACAGGGACTGGTTACACCGCAGGCGATCGGTTTCGAGCTGTCAACGGAACTGGTGATCTGGACTGCAGTCGGTGGTCGCTTCGGGCCGTACGGGGCGCTGCTGGGCGCCGTGGGCATAGGGCTGTTGTCGGCCGAATTGCGAGACGTGTGGATTCATTGGCAAGTCGCGATGGCGCTGATCTTCATCTTGGTCGTGTTGCGTTTTCCAGCTGGAATGGCTGGCGCGCTTCAGACCTACGGCCGGCGGCTTTGGCCGCGCAGCTGGATGGCTGGAGCAGAATCCTTGTCGAGTCAGTCAGCCGCAGCGCCCAACTACCTGCCGGCGCCACCGAGAAACCGCGCCGCAGACACGAGCACACTCGAACCGATCCGGCTCGAATTCAACCGTGTCAATGTGCGGATACAGGGTGTTTCCATTCTGAGCGGTCTACAACTGCATCTTCGCGGCGCCGGCATTCATTGCATCATTGGCCCCAACGGCGCCGGCAAGACGTCCAGTTTCAATGCGCTGACCGGTCGTCTGCCCTTGAGCGATGGAGATATTCACTTCAGCGGGAGACGGGTGTCCGGATTGCGCGCTGACACCATCGCGCGCATGGGCATAGCTCGCAAGTTTCAGATCCCGTCTGTGTTTTCCGCCTTGAGCGTGCGCGACAACCTGTGTATCGCGTTGTGGGGAAATCGGGCAAATGCACTGCAGCTGCTGCAAGCGTCGACCTGGCGCTGGCGATCAACGCTTTGGGAGTTCCTGATTGCGTCGTTCCCGTTCCTGGAAACCGAGTCCGATCGCCATGCTGGCGAGCTGTCCCAGGGCCAACGTCAAATGCTGGAGTTGGCAATGACTCTGCTCATGGAACCACGACTGCTGCTGCTCGACGAGCCCTGCGCAGGCTTGTCCGTGGCGGAAACGGGACAACAGACTGACGTGATCAAGCGCGCCGTGACGCTGATTGGTTGCACCGCACTGGTCATCGAACACGACATGGCCGCAGTCGCAAGGCTGTCCGACCAAGTGCATGTGCTGCACCAAGGTCGGCTATTGGCCAGTGGTTCACTCGCGGACATTCAGGGCAATCCTGACGTGCAAGCCGTCTATTCGGGTGGCCAAAAATGAGCCCCCTGCCACATTCCACGACGGCAGGCCTCGTCGTCGACAACCTCGGCGGCGGATATGGCGACACTATCGTTCTGCGCAATGTCTCGCTCAGCCTCGCCCCCGGACAAGTACTCGGCGTGTTGGGTCGCAACGGAGTCGGCAAATCCACTTTGATGCGGCTGCTGACCGGCTTTCTGCCCCTGTCTCAAGGCACGGTGCATTGGCAAGGAGAACCCATCGGCAACCGGCGACCAAACCACAACCGGGCGTTGGGAATCGCATATGCGCCCCAGGAAGGGCTCGTCTTCGACGCGCTCACAGTCCGGGAGAATCTGTCATTGCAACGGCCTGATTGGCGCAGCCTCGAGCCGCTGCTGACCTCCTTCGGGCGGGTACGCGAACGCATGGCTATCAAGGCTGGCGTGCTCAGCGGCGGCGAGAAAAAGCTGGTGTCCTTTGTGCGGTCTTTGGGGGAAGGCGCTGCCTTGACGCTACTGGATGAACCGACCGAGGGCGTGCAGCACGAGAACATCGCCTTGATGGCACAGCACATTCGACAGCGTTCCGACGCCGGCGCAAGCTTTCTGATCGTGGAACAAAACCTGTCCTTCCTGATGTCCGTGATGCAGCGTGTCCTGGTGCTCGATCACGGCGAACCGGTCTTCCAGTCGGACAGGTTCACGCGACAAGCACTCGAACACTACTTGCGCGTCTAGGACGCCTAGCCAAATTGACCATCCGCTCTGGCCGAGGGATCACAGCGCCGCCTCCAGCGCATCGACGAACATCGCCGGTACGTCAAAGCCAGCCTGGTCGTGGATTTCCTGGAAACAGGTCGGACTGGTGACGTTGATCTCGGTCACACAATCGCCGATCACGTCCACCCCCACCAGCAGCAGGCCGCGTGCGGCCAGCACCGGCCCGAGCGCCTCGGCGATCTCGCGGTCGCGCTTGGACAAAGGCTGGGCCACACCTTTGCCACCCACCGCCAGGTTGCCGCGCACCTCGCTGCCCTGCGGGATCCGCGCCAATGAAAACGGCACCGGCTTGCCGCCGATCAGCAGCACCCGCTTGTCGCCCTGCACGATCTCGGGCAGGTATTTCTGCACCATCAGCGATTGCGCGCCACCCTGGTTGAGCGTCTCGATGATCGCGCCCAGGTTCATGCCGTCTTCGCGCACCCGGAAGATGCCGGTGCCACCCATGCCGTCGAGCGGCTTGAGGATGATGTCGCGGTGCTCGGCATGGAATAGCCGCACGTCCTGCGCGTTGCGTGTCACCAGTGTCGGCCCGATGAACTGCGCGAACTCCAGGATCGCGAGTTTTTCCGGATGGTCGCGCAACGCACGCGGCTTGTTGAACACCCGGGCGCCCTCGCGTTCGGCCTGCTCGAGCAGGTGCGTCGCGTAGAAAAACTCGCTGTCGAACGGCGGGTCCTTGCGCATGATGATGGCGTCGAAATCCTTCAGCGCGGCATGGCGCCGGTCCAGCCCGGTGGCGCCGGCATCGAACCAGTGCTGCTTGTCGCCGGTGAGCACGATGTCGCGCACGCCGGCGCTCACTGGCTGGCCCTGGCGCCATGCGATGTCGGTCACCTCGCAGGCCGACACGGTGTGGCCGCGTTTCTGCAGCTCGCGCATCATCGAAAAACTGGTGTCCTTATAGATCTTGAACGATTCCAGAGGGTCGGCGACAAACAGGATAGGCATGGGATGAATGGTGGGAAAGGACGGTGGCGGAAATGTCGCACGGGCGCACGGGCGCACGGCGCACGGCAACGGCGGGAACGTTATTGTGACGACTCGGCAAAAGTCCGGCCCGACCGGGCACTTGCCGGCGGCGGGCACAGGGCCAAACCGTTACGCCGCGCGCCGACGGTAGTCCTGCAACAGCATCGCCAGGCTGCCGGCGACCACGCCCCAGAATGCCGACCCGACGCCGGCCAGCGTGACGCCACTCAGGGTCACCAGAAAGGTGATCAACGCCGCCTCACGGTTACGCTCGTCCTGCAGCGCGGCCGACAACGATGTGCCTATCGTGCCCAGCAGCGCCAGCCCGGCGATCGCCGCCACCAGTTCCCTCGGAAAGGCCGTCAACAGGCCAGTAACGGTTGCGCCGAAGATACCGATCAGCACGTAAAAAGCGCCACAACTCACGGCGGCCGTGTAACGTTTGGCCGGATCCTCGTGCGCCTCGCGCCCCATGCAGATGGCGGCGGTGATCGCGCTCAGGTTCAGCGCAAAGGCGCCGAACGGCGCCAGCACCAGCGTTGCGACGCCGGTCACCGTGATCACCCTGGAGATCGGAATGCCGCCAGGGCCTCCATAACCGGCGGCCTGGATAGCCGCCACGCCAGGCAAGTTCTGTGATGCCATGGTGACGATAAATAGCGGCACTGCCAGACTTATGGCCGCTGCCCAGCTGAAATGTGGCATCACGAACACCGGCATGGCTAGGCCCGAGGCGATGTCGGTTGGCGCAAGTTCTCCTCGGGTCACGACAAACACGACACCGGCCAGCAGCGTCAGCACAACCGCGTAACGCGGCGCGAAACGGCGCCCCAGCAGATACACGGCCAGCATCGACAACACCAGTCCCAGTGCGGTCTGCGCCGCCACGAAGGCCTGCAGGCCGAAACGGGTCAACACGCCGGCCAGCAGCGCCGATGCGATCGCCATCGGTATGCGCCGCATCACGCGCTCGAACCAACCGGTGACCCCGAACAGCGTGATCAATGCCGCACACACCATGAAGGCGCCCACGGCGTCGTGCATGTTGTAAGCGCCTGCCGCGCCGGCTGTGGCCAGCACCGCCGCCCCCGGAGTGGACCAGGCCACCATGACCGGCTGACGCCACACCAGCGAGAGCACGAGGGAACACAGGCCCATGCCCAGCCCGAGCGCCCACATCCACGACGCGATCTGGGCCGGCGTTGCGCCAAACGCCAACGCCGCCTGGAACACGATCGCCACCGAACTGGTGAAGCCGACCAGCACGGCGACAAATCCAGCTGTGAAAGCGGAGAGATTGATGTCACGGAAAAATTGCATGCGGCATTGTGACGCAGGCGAATACGGCCCCTTGTTGGCGCAGCGGCCGGCAGTTGGTCTTGCCAACCTCGCCGCTCGCTGACGGTCGGCAACTCTCCAACAAGGCCGCCAGACATCACCGGAACGTGGCATGCTCGGAGCACTGCACAACCGGTCATGGACACGAACCACGTCACCATCGGCAAATACCGCATCGAGCGCGAACTCGGCAGGGGGTCGAGCGGCACGGTGTATCTGGCGCACGACGACTTCCGCAAGATCCAGGTCGCGGTCAAGCAGATCCACGGCCACCTGCTGGCCGACCCGGCGCGCGCGTCCCGTTACCGGCGCATGTTGCACAACGAAGCGATTCTGGCCGGACGGCTGAACCATCCGCATATCGTGCGGGTCATCGATGTGGACGAACGCGCCGAACCACCCTACGTGGTGCTCGAATACATCGCGGGTCAGTCGCTCGAGGCGTTCACCACACCGGACGCCCTGCTTGCGGTGGACGACGTTCTGGACATCGGGTTCAAGTGCTGCAACGCGCTCGCCTACGCCCAGACCCAGGGCCTGGTGCATCGCGACATCAAACCGGCCAATCTGCTGCGGCAGGCCGACGGCGGCATCAAACTGACCGACTTCGGCATTGCGGTATCGGAGCATGTCGACGAGACCCGGATCGCCGGGCTGATCGGTTCGCCCGCCTATATGGCACCCGAGCAGATCCGGGAAGAGACGGTCACGCACCATGCCGACATGTTTTCGCTTGGGGTCGTGTTGTATGAGTTGCTGACCGGTCAAAAGCCGTTCCAGGGGGAATCGGACTACGCCACGATCTACAAGATCAGCGCGGCAAATCCGGTACCGCTGCGCGTGATCCGCCCATCCTTGCCAGCCGCACTCGATGTTGTGCTGGCCCGTGCATTGGCCAAGTCACCGACGGAGCGGTTCGCGAACTGGTCCGATTTTGCCGATGCACTTGTTCGCATCAATCGCGAGCTACCCCGCTCGACCGCGAAAGGCAGCGAGGCCGAGCGTTTCCAGCAGTTGCGCGGCATGGATTTCTTCGCCGAATTTTCGGATGTGGCGCTGTGGGAGGTACTGCGCCTGAGCAAGAAACACAGCTTGCGCCGCGGCACGGTGCTGATGGAGGAACGCACCCTCGGTGCTTCGTTCTACCTGCTGCTGCAGGGACAGGTGACGGTCAGCAAAAAGGGCTCGGTACTGAGCACTTTGTCAGCAGGCGTGAGTATCGGGGAGATGGTCTACCTGCAGCCCGAAGAACAGGTTCGCACGGCAACGGTGGTGGCCAAGACCGACATCGTGGTGCTCAAGATCCAGGGTGCATCGGTACGCCAGGCGTCGGCCGAACTGCAGACCAGTTTCGACAAGGCCTTCATCAAGATTTTGATCGGCCGGCTGGTCACCGCCAACAAGCGCCTTGCCGAATGGGATTTCACGCTGCCGATGCTGGGCGACTGACAAGGCCCTGCCAAACACGCCGTCAGATCTCGATCTTCGACCCCAGTTCCACGACCGCATTGTTCGGCAGATTCAGAAAGTCGGCCGCCGCACCGGCGTTGCGGTGCATCTGCGCAAACAATTTTTCGCGCCACGGCGCCATGCCGCTGCCGATGGTGGGCACCACAGTGTCGCGCGACAGGAAATAGCTGGTCGTCATGGGCTCGAGGTCACAGCCGTGGCCGCGAATCTGCTGCAGCGCCTTGGGCACGTCGCGATCGTCCTTGAATCCATAGTGAATCTTCACCTGCCAGCAATGACGGCCCAGCGACTCGATCTCGATGCGTTTGTCCAGGCCGATCCACGGCACCTCATGGTTTTGCACCGTCACGAACAGGTTGTTCTCATGCAACACCTTGTTGTGTTTGAGGTTGTGCAACATCGCGTTGGGAACCGTGCCGACGTCGGCGGTCAGGAACACCGCCGTTCCCTCCACCCGCGTGGGCGGGCTGACAAACACCGCGTCCAGGAAACTCTGCAGGTCGATGGCCTCGGCGCGCAGCGCCTCGTTGAGCAGGTGCCTGCCCTGCTTCCAGGTGATCATCAGCGTGAACACGCCGCCGCCGATGAGCAGCGGAAACCAGCCACCTTCGAACACCTTCATCAGGTTGGACGCGAAGAATGCGAAGTCCACAACAAAAAACACGCCAGTTGCGCCGATACACAGGGCCAGCGGGTAGTTCCACTGGTAACGGATGACGAAAAAGGTCAGGATGGTCGTGATCAGCATGTCGGTGCACACGGCCACGCCGTAGGCCGACGCCAGGTTGCTGGATGAGCGGAACAGCACCACCGCCAGCACGATGGCGGCAAACAAGCCCCAATTGACCAGCGGGATGTAGATCTGCCCGGTGTCGCGCTCGCTGGTGTGGTGGATGTGCAGCCGCGGCAGATAACCGAGTTGAATCACCTGTTTGGTGACACTGAAGGCTCCAGTGATCAGCGCCTGGGACGCGATCACCGTCGCCATCGTGGCCAACACGACCAACGGTATCAGCGCCCAATCGGGCGCCATCAGGAAGAACGGGTTCTTCACCGCTTCGGGGTAACGCAGCAGCAGCGCACCTTGCCCGAAGTAGTTCAGGGTCAGCGCCGGCATCGCGATCAAAAACCAGGCCAGACGGATCGGCTTTTTGCCGAAGTGGCCCAGATCCGCGTATAGCGCCTCGGCACCGGTCACACACAACACCACCGCGCCCAGGATGATGAAGGTCACCACCGGGTTGTCCACGATGAAGGCCAGCGCGTAATGCGGGCTGATGGCCTTCAGAATTTGTGGATCGTGCGCGATATGGGTCACGCCGAGCAACGCTATCACGGCAAACCACACCAGCGTGATCGGCCCGAAGAACTTGCCAATACCGCCGGTGCCGCGTTTTTGCACTGCAAACAGCAAGAACAGGATGAGCAGCGTCAACGGCATCACAAAGGACTTGGACTCGGGTGCCAACACCTCCATCCCCTCGACCGCCGATAGCACCGAAATCGCCGGCGTGATGACACCATCGCCATAAAAGAGGGCCGTGCCGAAGATGCCTACCAGCAGCAACACCCGGCGCAAACGCGGACTGCCCTTGACCGCCTGCGAGGCCAGCGCCAGCATGGCAACCAGACCACCCTCTCCATGGTTGTCGGCACGCAGCACCAGCACCACGTATTTGACCGACACGATGGTCGTCAGCGTCCAGAAAAAGATCGACAGGATGCCGTAGATGTTTTCCGGTGTGAATGGCACATGACCGGAGTTGAACACCTCCTTCATGGCGTACAACACGCTGGTTCCGATATCGCCGTAAACGACACCAATGGCGCCGATGGTGAGCGCGGTGAGGGAGGATTTATTGGAAGACAAACAATCGCCCGGCCACTGGTCATGCGCCGGGATCAGTGGCCGTAAAGACCGCCATTGTGCGCTTTGGGCGGTTGCAACTGACGGGTGTCAAACCTCTAAAAAGGCGTATTCACAGAAAAATGTTGCGTTGCAGCAACCGAGCCGCGCAGAAACGGACGTCAGTCGTAGACCTCGGCATCGGGGTCGGTCGCTTCGAGCTCGTAACTGGCTGCCAGCATGGCCAGCCGTCCGATCACGCCATACATATAGAAGCGGTTGGGGGCACTGGCGCCCGGCCGCACCCCGGGCTGCGGCATGTGCGTGCTTTCGGCAAACGCCAGTGGCACATAACTCGAACCCGGCGAGTTGAGGTTCTCGTCGCTGCCGCGCCCGGCATGCACCCGGTAGAAGCCGCCGACCACGTAGCGGTCCATCATGTACACCACCGGCTCGGCCACAGCATCGTTCATGCGCTCGTTGGTGAGTACGCCTTCCTGCACGATGACCTCCAGCGGCACTGGCGTCTTGGCGCTGCCGCTGGCACGCAGACGCGCCAGATCCTTGACGTCGCGCACGGTCGAGATGCCGAAACCGGTGCTGCTGTTGTCGGCCTTGATCACGACGAACGGCTTCTCGTTGATGCCGTATTCCTTGTATTTGCGCCGGATCTTGGTCAACAACGCATCGACGTTGGTGCTCAGGCACTCCATGCCTTCATCCTTGCCGAAGTCGACCTCACCGCACTTGTTGAACATCGGGTTGATCAACCAGGGGTCGACACCGAGCAATTTGCCCAAGCGCTTGGACACCTCTTCGTAACTCTGAAAATGACGGCTCTTGCGGCGCGTGAACCAGCCCGCATGCAGCGGCGGCAGCAGGTATTGCTCATGCAGATCCTCCAGGATGCCGGGCACACCGGCACTCAGGTCGTTGTTGAGCAAGATGGTGCAGGGATCGAAGTCCTTCACACCAAGCCGGCGTTTGCCACGCACGACCGGTTCGAGTTTGATTTTTTCGCCGGTGGGCAGCTCGATTGTCGTGATCTTCTTGATCTCGGGGTTGATCGAGCCGACCCGCACATTCAGGCCTGCCATGTGGAAGATGCGCTGCAACTGGGCCACGCTGGCCAGATAGAAACTGTCCTTAATCGGGTTTTCGGGCACGATGAGCAAATTGCGTGCCTCGGGGCAGATCTTCTCGATCGCGGCCATGGCGGCCTGCACCGCCAGCGGCATCATGGCCGGCGTCAGATATTGCCAGCCACTGGGGTACAAATTGGTGTCGACCGGCGCGAGCTTGAAACCGGCGTTGCGGATGTCGACCGAACTGTAGAAGGGTGGCGTATGTTCCATCCACTCCAGGCGAAACCAGCGCTCGATCGCCGGCATGGAGTCCAGAACACGCTGTTCGAGCTCATTGATGGGGCCGGTCAGTGCCGTGACTAGGTGTGGAACCATGCGGATCTCTTGTAATTGAACACGGAAAATGCCAGATCATTCTAGGACGTGGGGATTACTGCACCAATTCCAAGAGCTCGATTGATCGGACAACCCGGAAACGATTATGGTAGATTGGCCTTACCACCCGACCACTACGATCCATTCCGATGAACTACCGCAATCTCGGCAGGAGTAACCTGCAAGTGTCCACCCTGTGCCTGGGCAGCATGATGTTCGGCGACCAGACCGATCAACCCGAGGCAGCCCGTATCGTCGACGAAGCCCATGCGCGGGGCGTCAACTTCATCGATACCGCCGACGTCTACACCAAAGGTGCCTCCGAGGAAATGGTCGGCACGCTGATCAAGGCCACGCGCAACGACTGGGTGCTGGCGACCAAACTGGGCAACCCGATGTCCAAGCGGCCCAACGAAATGCACTATTCGCGCAGCTGGATCCTGCGCGAGGTCGACGACAGCCTGCGCCGGCTCCAGACCGAGCACATCGACATCTATTACCTGCACCGCGACTTCGACTCCCTGAACCTGGAAGAAGCGGTGCGGGCACTCGGCGACCTGGTGCGCAGCGGCAAGATCCGCTATTGGGGCGTGTCGAACTTCCGCGGCTGGCGCATCGCTGAACTGGTGCGGATCGCAGCGCAGCTGGGCGTACCGGCGCCGGTGGTGTGCCAACCCTATTACAACCTGCTCAACCGCATGCCCGAGGTGGAAATCCTGCCGGCTTGCCGCCACTACGGCATAGGCGTGGCCTCGTACAGCCCGATCGCACGCGGCGTATTGACCGGCAAATACGCACCCGGCGCGGCGCCCGACCCCGGCACGCGGGCCGGTCGGGCCGACAAACGAATGGTCGAGACCGAATTTCGCCAGGAGTCGCTGCAGATTGCGCAGGTTCTGGCCAAACATGCGCAGGCACGCGGCGTCACACTGGCGCAGTTCGCCACCGCATGGGTGCTGGCCAACGGTATATTGAGTTCGGTCATCGCCGGCCCGCGCACGCTGGCGCAGTGGCAGGACTACTTTCCGGCGCTGGATTTCCAGCTCAATGCCGAAGACGAAGCCCTGGTCGATTCACTGGTCGGATCGGGCCACCCATCGACGCCGGGCTATACCGACCCGGCCTACCCGCTGAACGGCCGCATTGCGGCGGCGGCGCCATGAACCCCGACACAACGGCACAGTGAAGGTTTTCTACGGCTGGCGCATGGCCGGCGCCGCCGGAATGCTGCAGTTCATCCAGTCGGCGCTGCTGATGCAATCGTTCGGCGCCTACGTTGCCGTTCTGTCGGAGCAACGGGGCTGGAGCAAGACCGCCTTGTCGGGTGCCGCGGCTCTGCAGTCGGTCGAGTCGGCAATTCTCGGCCCGGCGCTGGGCTGGCTGCTGGACCGCTTCGGCCCGCGCGCCATGGTGCAAATCGGCATGGTGGTGTTTGGCTGCGGCTTCCTGCTGCTGAGCCAGATCGATTCACTGGGCGGCTTCTACGCCAGCGCCGTGATGATGGCCGTGGGTGTGAGCCTGGGCGGCTATTTCCCGCTCACCGTGGCGCTGCTCCAGTGGTTCGAACGGTACCGGGCGCGCGCCCTGTCGATGATGAGCCTGGGGCTTGCTCTGGGCGGGATCATGGTGCCCGTGGTGGCGTGGACCATGCACACCTATGGCTGGCGCGCCACCGCTTTCGGCTCCGGCATCATCGTCATGGCGCTGGGCCTGCCGTTGGCACGCGTGATCCGCTGGCGCCCGCAGGACCATGGCGAGACCGTCGACGGCCTGCCAACACCAGCCACCCAAGTGGTCGGCGCGGTCTCGGGCGAACACGCCAGCACGCGCAGCGATTTCACGGTGCACGAGGCGCTGCGCACGCGCGCCTTCTGGCTGCTCGCGCTTGGCCACGCCTTCGCGCTGCTGGTGGTGACCTCCGTCAACGTGCACGCGATCACGCACATGAAGGAAGGCCTGGGTTATTCGGTCACGCAGGCCGCGTTTTTCATCATGATCCTGACCTTCGGGCAGGTCGGCGGCGTGGTGCTCAGCGCCACCATTGGCGACCGCTTCGAGAAGCGTTCGCTGGCAGCGTTCTGCATGCTCGGCCACATGATGGGCCTGTTGCTGCTGGCCTATGCGACACATCCGTTGCAGGTCGCCGCTTTCGCAGTGCTGCACGGCGTTGCCTGGGGCCTGCGCGGCCCGCTGATGCAGTCGATCCGGGCCGACTATTTCGGTCGCAATGCGATCGGCATGATCCTGGGCCTGTCCTCGGTCGTCATTGCGCTGGGGCAGATCGCCGGGCCGATGGTGGCGGGCGTGCTGGCCGACCTGACCGGCAATTACCGATTGGGATTCACCGTGCTTGCGTTGACAGCCGGATGCGGCTCGTTGCTGTTCGTGTTTGCCGTGCGACCGCAACACCCCGTGGTGCCGTGATGCCGTGATGCCGACATCCGTATGCTTGTTTAACTTTCATGATGGCCACTCTTCACCCCGCATCATGAAGGTTGTTTCACGTTAACAATCGAACCCACGCAACCAGACCGCCGCCACTGAACACGCCAACCTTCAAAGAGCCACACCATGCCCACACCTGCCGCAACGACCAACCCGACTCCCACCATCATCGGCCTGGGCCGCATGGGCGCCAACATGGCACGCCGGCTCGCGCGTGGCGGCATGGCCGTGCACGGGTTCGACCCGTCCGAGGACGCACGCGCAGCCCTGGCCACTGATGCCGGCATCACGCTGCACACCACGCTGGCCGCTAGCGTCACGGCACAGGGCGGACGGCGCTTGGTCTGGCTGATGTTGCCTGCCGGCGCGATCACCGACCAGACGCTGGCAGCGCTCGAATCGCAATTACACGCGGGCGATGTGGTGGTCGACGGCGGCAACGCCAACTACCTCGACTCGCAGGCCAGGGCCCGGCACTGGAAGGCCCGTGGCATCGACTTCGTCGATTGCGGTGTGTCCGGTGGTGTTTGGGGACTGAGCGAAGGGTATTGCCTGATGGCCGGCGGCGAAACACCGGCCGTCGATGCCTTGGTGCCGCTGTTCCAGCTGCTCGCCCCGGCACCCGATCGCGGCTGGCTGCATTGCGGTCCCAGCGGCGCCGGCCACTTCACGAAGATGGTCCACAACGGTATCGAATACGCCATGATGCAGGCCTACGCCGAAGGCTTTGCGCTGATGGCCGGCAAGCCCGAGCTCAACCCAGACCTGGGCGCCGTGGCCGAATTGTGGCGCCATGGCAGCGTTGTGCGCTCCTGGTTGCTGGACCTGACAACGACGGCCTTGCAGGACCCGGCCGCGATGGACTCCGTCGCCCCGGTGGTCGCCGACTCCGGCGAGGGTCGCTGGACCGTCGATGAATCGATACGACAAGGCACCCCGATACCGGCGATTGCCGCCGCGTTGATGGTGCGTTTCGCGTCGCAAGGCAAGGCCGATACCGGCAACAAGTTGCTGTCGCTGATGCGCAAGGGGTTTGGGGGGCATGCGACGGTTTCCAAGAGCTGATGCGCCTGGGTCCCCCTTGGTCTGATGCGTGACGTCTTTGGCCTTATGCGTGACGCCTTTGGCCTTATG
>ENA-ORBV01005117-ORBV01005117.1-microbial-mat-metagenome-genome-assembly--contig:-NODE-5117-length-24436-cov-6.436553_pt1 | contig 24436 bp, 19 predicted proteins | sample MGYA00237777_ERZ505514 | MGnify/ENA primary metagenome ERZ505514 (study PRJEB26160, sample SAMN06269048) | microbial mat metagenome | isolation source: Oligotrophic lake microbial mat | place... | reverse complement strand
CCACCATGTGCAAGCAGTTCAGCGACGCCCACACCAGTAATCTGACGCAGGCCATCGCCGCACATTACCTGACGCTGAACCGCCTGGCACCGACACTGGACGTGGTGCGTCGCACCTATGCCGAGCGTGCGCGCGTGATGGCCGAGTCGCTGCGCCAGGAACTGGGCGACGCGATCGCCTTCAACGAGCCGCACGGTGGCATGTTCTTCTGGGCCCGCCTGAGCCAGAACCGCGATGCGGCGGAACTGGCCAAACGCGCGATCGACAAATTGGTGGCATTTGTGCCGGGAGCGCCGTTTTTCGCAGAGCAGCCCGATCGCGCCTGTTTGCGTCTGAGTTTCGCCACGGCGGACCTGGACAAGATCCGCGACGGGATCCGGCGACTGGGACAGGCCTTGTAAGAAGGGACAGGCGCATGCCCATGGATCCGGGAACCCGGTTCGGCAAGACCGACAAGGGCCGCCAGGAGATGGCCAGGCGCAGCGGTGCCTTGTCCGCCGTCGAGCGTCGCTTGCTGATCCTGATCGATGGCACGCGGTCGTTCAACGACCTGGGCTTTTTCGTGCGCGTCGGGGAACTCGACAGTGCGTTGCGCAAGTTGCTGGCGCTGGATATGGTCGCATTCGAGGAGCCGCCGGCCGTCCTGGACGAACCGGCGGGCGAGGGATTCTCGGCCCCGACGCCGCTCGAGCCGCCACGCCCCGCTACCGATCCGCAGGCCTTCGAGGCCGTGCGTGAAGAGGTTGCACGGTTCGTGCACAACCGGCTGGGCGACGCCGGCGAGCCGATTTGCGCGGCGATTGTGCGCTGTCGCAACCCGCAGGAATTGCGAGCCCTATTGCGTGGCATCGAAGTGTTCATCGGCCAACGGCTCGATGCCCAGACCACACAGGCGTTCGCGCGCCATTTCGGCAGCCTGTTGTTGTAGGCGGCCGTTGGCGCCGGCGCGCGGCTTTGGAACCAGTCGCCAGTGGTATTCTCGTTGGCAACACCACGCGCATTGCCATCGGCTTCGAGCCCCAACCGACAGAAGGACTCTCCCATGATTCATGTCATCGCCGTGATCACCACCAAACCCGGCCTGCGGGCACAGGTGTTGGAGCACTTTCGCGCCAATGTGCCAGCTGTTTTGGCGGAGGCGGGCTGTATCGAATATGCCGCCGCCAGTGACCTGCAGAATGGTCCGCCGTTTCAAGCCCTGTGTGGCGGCGACAGTTTCATGGTGATCGAGAAGTGGGATAGCCTGGACGCACTCAAGGCACATGCAGCGGCGCCACACATGGTGGCGTACGCAGCCAAGACCCGTGACATGGTGTTGAACCGCGCAATTCACATCCTGCAGCCGGTGTGACACCAGGCGCTGGCATGTCTGTCCTGCACGACGGAAAATGCAAGGGCAGGCTTGACGCACCGGGGTGCGGGGCCAGACGATCCAACTTGCAACCGCACTGGAGTACCTGAACACCATGGACAAGATCAAGCGTATGTTCGGTGGCAAGCCGTCGGACGCAAACCCCCACCTCGACCCGGTCGAACCTCACCATGGCGTACCGGACTTCCTTGCGCACATCGACACCCGATGCGAGCTGGTGCGCGTGCGCACGCGCAATACGTTGCGTCTGTCGGGCATACCCGAGAACTGGATCGAGGCGCAGTTGCTGCTGGAGCCGCACGGTGGCCGAACCTTCGTCCATCTGCATCTGGTGGTTCGGAAGTGGGATGAGCGCCTGCAGCGCTACGGAGTGGCATTGCAGCGCCAGCTGCTGGACGAAATGGAGCGTATCGACCCGCAGGCGCGAGAATGGTTGCGCAGCATCAGCTGGCATTACCCGCTCGACCTCGATTGCCCGTTTCCGGAATTGCCGCAGGCGTCCTTGTGGATGGAACTCGCGCCGTCTGCGCCGCAGCTAGAGGTTCTGAGCGAGATGGATGAGGTGCAGGCCGACATCGCATTGCTGTTCGAGTTGCGCGACGCGGATCTGGCGCGTCCCGATGCGACAAAGGGAAAACCAGCCGTCTGACACCACGATCAAGGAGGCATTGCGATGGTCCAAACTTCTACCGCGAATCTGCGCTGCGTTGCGCTGGTCGGTCACGGCGCCGTCGGCAAGACGACGTTGGCCGAGGCCCTGTTGTTGGCCAGTGGTGCGATCGCGACACGTGGCTCGGTCGAAAAAGGCAGTACGGTCTGTGATTTCGACCCGCAGGAAAAGGAACTCGGCCATTCGCTGCATTCGGCTTTGGTGACGCTGCCGTGGCAGGATGCCCGGATCACGCTCATCGACACGCCTGGTTTTCCGGATTTTGCCGGCCAGGCGATCGGGGCGCTGGCCGGTGTCGACACGGCGCTGGTGGTTGTCAACGCGCAGACCGGCATCGAGTTGTCGACCGAACGCATGATGCAGCTGGCCGGCGATCGGGGCCTGTGCCGAATGATCGTCGTCAACAAGATCGACGCCGAGAACCTGGACCTCCCCGGGCTGGTAGCCGACTTGCGTGAGCGTTTTGGCCGTGCCTGCATGTTGCTGGACCTGCCCGCGCATGACCGCAGCGAGGTGGTGGAGCTGTTGGCCCATGAGCGGGGCGACAGTGATTTCGACTCGGTTGCGCAGGCGCATCGCGCCCTCATCGACCAGATCGTCGAGGAAGATGAGGAGTTGCTGGCGCGTTATCTCGAGGAAGGCACCGACCCGACACCGGAAGAATTGCACGCGCCATTTGAAAAAGCCCTGCGCGAGGGCCATCTGATCCCGATCCTGTTTGTGTCGGCACGCACCGGCGCCGGCATCGTACAGCTGCTCGACGTGCTGGCCCGTCTGGCGCCCCATCCGGGGGAGGGGAACCCACCCTCGTTCCTGCGCGGCGAGCCGGGCGAGGGAGTGCAGGAGCCGTTCTTTGCCGTTCCGGAGCCCGACCGGCACGTATTGGCCCATGTGTTCAAGGTGATCAGTGACCAGTTCATCGGCAAGCTGGGTGTGTTTCGGGTCCATCAGGGGACGATCAACAAGGACTCCCAGTTGTTCGTCGGTGATGGGCGCAAGCCCTTCAGGGTCAACCACCTGTACCGGCTGCAGGGCAAGGACTACATCGAGGTCGATACGCTGGCGCCCGGCGACATCGGTGCGGTGGCCAAGGTCGATGAGATCGAGTTCGATTGCGTGCTGCACGACTCCCACGACGAGGACCATATCCGCCTCTTGCCGATGGTCTTTCCGTTGCCGATGCAGGGACTGGCCGTCGAAACCCAGCGCAAAGGCGATGAGCAGCGGCTGTTCGAGGTGTTGCACCGGTTCGAGGTGGAGGACCCGTGTTTCAAGGTCGAGCGCCACCCGCAGACCAACGAGACGGTGATTCGTGGTCTGGGCGAGATGCATCTGCGCGCCAAGCTGGCGCGTATGGCGCAACAGTACAAGCTGGAGTTGACGACCCGGCCGCCACGAATTGCCTACCGCGAAACCGTCACCAACTCGGCCGAAGGGCATTGCCGGCACAAGAAACAAAGTGGGGGAGCCGGGCAATTCGGCGAGGTGTCGCTGCGGGTGGAGCCCTTGGCGCGTGGCGCCGGCTTCGAATTTGTCGACGTCGTCAAGGGCGGTGCGATTCCCGGGGTCTTCATGCCTGCCGTCGAAAAGGGCGTTCGCCTGGCGCTCGAAGAAGGGGTGATTGCCGGTTTTCCGGTGCAGGACATCCGTGTCACGGTGCACGATGGCAAGTCGCATTCGGTCGACAGCAAGGAGATCGCGTTCATTGCAGCCGGACGCAAGGCCGTGATCGCGGCTGTGCGGTCCGCCGGTCCGGTGGTGCTTGAGCCCATGGTGGACGTGGAGGTGGTGGCCCCGCAGGCGGCAGTGGGTGACCTGACCGGCGATCTCGCGGGCAAACGTGGCCAGGTCACCGGCACCGAGCCACGGGGCAATGGCACGATGGCGGTGCACGGTCAGGTTCCGCTGGCCGAACTCGACGATTACCAGTCGCGCCTGAAGTCATTGACGGGCGGGCAGGGTGCCTACACGATTGCGTTTTCGCACTACGCCCAGGTTCCGGCGTCGACGCAAAACAGCTTGAGCGCACACCACGCCACGACCCGACGCGACGACGATTGAGCACTTTGGTGGAAGCGTCCTGAAGCTTGCCACTACCGGTCTTCGCCGCGTGACAGCATGGCGCCGGTAAGAAGGTGCGCTGCGGTTCGACCAAGTTGCAGTGACCGACATCGGTTGCACGTTCTTTTCCCGAAGGAGATGGTCATGATACGCAGACGCTTGGTCGCTGTCGGCCTGATTGGTTCTTTGCTGGCTGTACCGGCAATGCCCTTGCACGCGGCGGAAAAGCCGGTCTACACCGGCTTCTTCAGCCGGCTTGCAGTTGGCGGCTACGACGCTGTTGCCTACTTCACCGAGCAAAAGGCGGTCAAGGGGGACAGCCGCCATGTTCACGAATATGCCGGTGCTTCGTGGCAATTCGTGTCTGCGGCGAACCGGGATGCCTTCATCGCGGATCCCAAGCGTTACGCCCCGCAATATGGTGGGTATTGCGCCTGGGCGGTCGCCGAGGGCGGTACCGCGTCCGCAGACCCGACACTGTGGAAGATCGTCCATGACAAGCTCTACCTGAACTACGATGCCGAGGTGCAAAAGAAGTGGGAGAGCGATATCGCCGGCAATATCCGCAAGGCGGATCGAAATTGGCCCGCCGTTCTCGGAAAATGAGACATGACCGAGACCAAGACAAGAACGAACCGCGCGTTGATGAACAAGTTCCGCCGATGGGCGCGACCAGTTGGCGGGCCACTTATATGCTGACGGATTGGGGGTCCTGGATCGCCTGGTTCGAGGCCTCATTGCGCGGCGCGGCACAGCCCTGGGTCATTTGTGTGGCGCTGGTGCTCACGACTTTCTTGCTCGAGGATCTGGCGATCGCCGCCGGGGCGGCGCTGGCGGTTCAGGGCAGTCTGTCCTGGGAGTTGGCTATCGCATCCGTCGCCGGTGGCATCGCAGTCGGCGATATCGCCCTGTACGGCCTGGGACTGGCCGCCAATCGGGTTCCGTATCTGCGCCGGCGCTTCGTGTTGGAGCGCAAGAACTGGGTTGCCAGGCATCTGGAAAACCGGTACGCCAGCGCCATCTTGCTGGCCCGCGTGATCCCGGGTCTGCGCCTGGTGACATACACCGCTTGCGGCTTTTTCCGGCTGCCCCTGGGCCCATTCGTGGGCTGGGTTGCCATTGCCGTCAGTGTGTGGACGGTCGGGTTGATGTGGCTGGGCGCCACCCTTGGCGTGGCCCTGAGTGCTGCGCTGGGTGTACCGGCGCCGCTGGTCGTGGGTGTGCTGATCGTCGTGCTGGCTTTGGGCCTGAGCGTATTGCGCCGAGCCGGCCCGCTGCCGCCGGCGGGCGCCGCGGGAGAACCACCTTGACCCAGTCGATCAGTGATGCCACCGGGCCTGCGGCCCAGAGGCCACACCAGGGAATGCCGGCATTCGACGAATCCGGCGCGCCCTTGAGTTTTTTCGAGTTCTGGCCGATGTGGGCGTTTTATCCGCCCGTATTCGTTTATGTGTTGTGGCTGATGCTGCGCTACCGTGGCCTGCTGTTGCCCACTGTTGCCAATCCGTCGTTTCCGGGCGGCGGTTTTGTCGGAGAGTCCAAGGCCGAAATCCTGAAGCTGGCGGTGCAGCACGCACCCGAATGGGTGGCGCCCTTCATCGTCGTTGATCGCCCGCTGCCGGCCGGTACACCATCGCTGGACGAGGAGGTCGCACAGGCGCTCGCGGCGCTGGCAGGCGCAGGCATGGCACTGCCGGTGGTCGCCAAGCCGGATCTGGGTTGCCGCGGTGCGGGGGTTCAACTGGTACGCAATGCCGACAAACTGCGCAGCTACCTGTCGGCTTTCCCGCGCGGCGCGCGTTTGCTGTTGCAGGCTTTTGTGCCCTTCGAAGGCGAGGCGGGGATCTTCTATTGCCGACGGCCCGGCGCAGCCAAGGGCCGCATCATCTCGATCACGCTGAAATATTTCCCGCACGTCTATGGCGATGGCCGGCGCACGCTGCGCCAGTTGATTCTGGACGATCCCCGTGCCGGGCGGCTGGCACACCTGTATCTGGGACGCCATGCGGACCGGCTCGGCGATGTTCCCACTCTGGGCGAGCCCGTGCGACTGGCGTTTGCCGGCAGCCACAGCCGCGGCGCGATATTTCGCAACGGCAATGCGCTGGTGACGCCGGCCATGGAGGCGCGGTTCGATGCGATTGCGCAAAGTCTGCCCGAGTTCTATTTCGGCCGTTTCGACATCCGTTTCGCCGATTTCGCGCAGGTGCAGAAGGGCGAGGCATTCACCATCGTCGAAGCCAATGGCGCTGGCGCGGAAAGCACCCACATCTGGGATCGCCGCACGACGCTGGTGCAGGCCTGGCGCGACCTGATGCGGCAGTACCGCCTGTTGTTCCAGATCGGACGCGCCAACCGTGACCGCGGGTTCCGGCCTTTGTCGCTGGCCGAGTTCAGACGCTGGCACAGGCGCGAGAAGGAATTGACGCCGCTGTATCCGGCAACCGACTGAGCCGGGCGCCGCGCGACGATCGAGCGGCTCTCAGATATGGATGCCGAAACGCGCCAGTCGGCGTGCCTGTTGTGGTTCCTTGAGGTCGACCAGCGTCAGGAAATCGATGGTGCCGAAATCCCGGTCGATCGCCGGTGGTCCGCATACCTGGGCGCCCAGGCTCAGATATGCGGCCAGCAGCTTCGGAACTTTCGGCGGGTTGCTGGCGACCCGGTCCAGGGCGCAGGCGAAAGCGGGCACCGGTTCGATGCGTTGGGGTGGCGGTGTCGCGTGGGCAGCCAGGTTCTGCCAGGTGGCGGCCCCAACGCTGCAGTCCTGCGATGTCAATGAACTGCAGCCAAAAAGGTAACGTGCGCCGTGTTCGCGCGCGTAGTCGGCGATCCCGTGCCACAACAGGCTCAAGACCTTGTACGAGCGGTGGTCGCGGTGGATGCAGGCCCGCCCGAGTTCGAGCATCTGCGCGCGCATCGGCTCGAATGGCTCGAGCTGGAACTCGCGCGCACTGTAATAACCGCGGCCCCTCAAGGCCTGCCGTCCGGATTGCACCCGGTAGGTGCCCACGATGGCGCCCGTGCAAACCTCTTCGACCAGCAAATGGTCACACAAGGGGTCGAATTCATCGGCGTCCAGGCAGGTAGCAAACGACTGCGCCAGACCTTCTTGCAACTCGACGTTGAAGACCAGGAATCGCAGCATCTGGGCCGCCCGCAGGTCGGCGGCGCTGCTGGCCCGGCGCAGGCGGTAAGCCGGCTGAAGCTGACGCACGCGCTCAAGCAGGGGTCGTGCGGATGTGGATACGTTCATGGTGTGGAAAACACGGTGCTCAGCTGATCAGTCGGTTCAAAGCGCAAGACCTTTCATTCGGGTGACGTTGCGGCCGGTCCGCCTTTTTGCGGCCATCATCGGGCAACTGCAATTGCGCGACAAGACCTTCGGGCAAGATTCTCGATGTCGTGCAGTTCAACAAGCGCGATGCGATGGCGTAGCGTGGCGCGCCGGATCACGACAGGCGCAATGGTGACATCGCCGCCGGATCGACACCGTGCTGGCGCATCGACTCGGGCAGCGGCGCCTGCAATACCAGCGACGCTGCCAGCTCGGAGGCCGCCGGCGCGCTTTGAATGCCGTATCCACCTTGCGCGGCGAGCCAAAAAAAACCGTCGCAGCGGTTGTCCCAGCCAATCACCAATTCGCCATCGGGCACGAACGAGCGCAACCCGGCCCAGGTGCGCAGCGGTCGGCGGATCTGCATCGTGGTGGCTGCCTCGATATGGTGGATCGCCGTCGCAATATCGATCTCTTCGGGCGCAACATCGTGCGGTTGCATGGCGTCGGCATTGGCCGGTGAACCCAGCAACACACCGGCGTCGGGCTTGAAGTACCAGGATTCGCTCACGCTGGTAACCACTGGCCAAGCCGCCGTGTCCAAGTCCTGCGGTGGACGGAAGGTGAAAGCGCTGCGCCGGTGCGGCACCAGGCCGATGGCCCGGGCGCCGAACAGGCTACCGAGCTGGTCGGCCCAGGCTCCTGCGGCATTGACCACCACCTGCGCCTGCACCCGGGTGGCGCCGGCGAGCTCCAGTTGCCAGAAACCCTGCTCGCGGCGGGCCGCAAGCACTTCGGCATTCGTGTGCAAGACGCCACCGCCGCGCCGCATCTGGCGCAGAAAACCCTGGTGCAGCGCGTGCACGTCGATATCCATCGCCATCGAATCGAGCAGCCCAACATAGGTGTTCTCGGGGCGCAGGCACGCAACGGTCTCCAGCACCTGCGCGCGGTCGAGCTGGCGCAGTTCGGGGCAACTGTCCTGAAGCTCCAGCAGCAGCTTGTGCAGGAGGTCTTGTTGACCGGTTTGCGCCAGATACAACGCACCCCGCGGTGCCAGCAAGGGCACATCGGTAAACCCGTCGGGTGGCCCCAGGTAGAACTGCCGGCTGGCCCGCGTCAATGCACGCACGGCGGGCGGGCCATAACTCTCCATGAACATCGCAGCCGACCGACCGGTCGAGTGGTAACCGGGCTGCGACTCGCGTTCGAGCAGCACCACGCTGCGGTGGCCGGCCAGGCGCGCCGCCAACGACGCCCCGGCGATGCCGGCGCCAACCACGGCGATGTCGAATCGGGCTTCCTCTGTCATTTCCGTTGTCCCCTGGCAGGCCATTGAGCGGGCATTCTCGCATCGCCGCTCGATTACCATCGTGCGGTTAAACCACGAGAGCTTCACGATGCATCCATTTCCGCGTGTTCCGGGCCACCGTTTCCTGCATTCGCCGGGTCCCAGCCATGTACCGGACGAGGTCAACCACGCCATCAGCCGTCAGCCGATCGACATGGCCGATCCCCGGCTCGATGTGGTCATCGCCTCCTGCGAGCAGAATTTGCGGACACTGCTGAGCACGCAGGTTGCCGACGTATTCGTGTATGCGGCAAACGGCCACGGCGCATGGGAGGCCGTCATCGTCAACCTGGTGGGCCCGGGCCAATCGGTGCTGGTGCCCGGCACGGGACATTTTTCCGCTGGCTGGGCGGAACAGTGCGAAGCCATGGGGGCGCGGGTCATTGGTACGCCCTGGATCGAGGGAGCGCCGATCGACGCCGCCGTGGTCGAGCAGGTGCTGCGCGATGACAAGGAGCACACGATCGTGGCCGTGTTCGCGGTTCACACCGATACCGCGAGCAGCGTCACGAGCGATATCGCGGCCCTGCGCAAGGCCATCGACGCGGCCGGCCACCCGGCATTGCTGGTTGTCGACGTCGTGGCGTCGCTGGGCACAGTGCCTTTCGAGATGGACGAACTGGGTGTCAACGTGGTACTGGGTGCGTCGCAAAAGGGGCTGATGTGCCCGCCGGGGCTGGGGTTTGCGGCGGCCGATGCTAGGGCCATGGCGGTGTGCGAGCAGGTTCAGACGCCGCGTTTTTATTGGGATTGGCGCTTGCGCAAAAGTCCGTTCGCGTATCGCAAGTTCTGCGGCACGCCCCCTCAGACCCTGCTGTTCGGCCTTGAGGTGGCATTGCGGCTGATCCTGGAGGAGGGCGTCTCCCAGGTCCTGCAACGCCATCGCCTCGTGACGGACCTGGTGCATGCGGCCGTCACGAGCTGGAGTCAAGAGGGCGATGTGGGCTTCTTCGCCGCCGATCCGGCGGCCCGCTCGACGGCGGTGACAGCGATCAGGGTGGCCGATGGCATCGATGTGGAAGCTTTGCGCGCGCTTGCGCGAGAACGATTCCAGGTCTCCATCGCCGGTGGCCTGGGGCCACTGCAGGGACGCGTATTTCGCATCGGCCATCTGGGCGACACCAACGCGGCCATGGTCATGGCGTGCCTGGCCGGTGTGCAGGCGGCCATGGCAGTACAACAGATCCGTTTTGGTCCGGGCGGGCTCGACGCTGCGGCGGCGCGCCTGGCGCGCGGCTGATGGCCGGTGCCGCGCAGCCACGTGTCCTAGAATGCCCGCTCCGGCATGCTCGCGCCGGCGAGGAGTTCTCGAAGCAGGGTGCAACGCCCTACCGGCGGTGATGGCGCCTTGGCGCACGGGCCTGCGAGCGCCCGACGGGCGCTAGCTCGCGGGGGTCGGCAGATTCGGTGCGAATCCGAAGCCGACGGTGACCGGCCCGATGAAAGAGAACCCATGGCCGCGCTTGCGCCGGTAACAGGGCCGGGTCGGCGCGGGCGTGCCTGACCTGATTCTCGGAACAACCGTCCCAAGGAGTCATGTCGTGCAACCACTATCCCCCCAAGCGTCCACCCAGGCAGGAGGTGTGCCTGCTGTTCAGATCGATGCGCTGGAACGCCGATTCGCATTTGTCCACGCCAGCTGGCATGAAGACATCGTGCAACAGGCCCGCGCCGGTTTCACGGCTGAAATGCAGCGCATGGGTGTGCCGGCGGATCTGATCGACGTGTTCAAGGTCCCAGGCGCGTTCGAATTGCCGTTGTACGCCAAGAAGCTGGCGCGCTCCGGCGCCTACGACGCCATCGTGGCCTGCGCCCTGGTGGTCGATGGTGGCATCTACCGGCACGACTTTGTTGCCGACGCCGTCGTCAACGGCCTGATGGCGGTGCAGCTGGAAACGGAAGTGCCGGTTCTGTCGGTAGTGCTGACACCGCACCATTTCCAGCCCCACGCGGAGCATCAGGCTTTTTATGCCGAACATTTCGTGCGCAAGGGTGTCGAAGCCGCGGCGGCCTGTGTGCACACCGTCAATGGCCTGCGCCGGCTCGCCGATCCGACGCGACAGTCCGGTTCGGATGAGGGGGACGGACAACCGGACACGATCCAGTAATGACCATGCACACAGATGCAGCCGATCGGTACGGCGTCGAATCGGCGCACGCCTGGATGCGGCTCGTGGTGTCGCTTTCTATCATGACGATCGGTGGCGTGGGCATGTACAGCGCGGCGGTTGTTCTGCCGGCGATTCAGGCCGACTTTGCGGTCGTGCGCGGCGATGCCTCCCTGCCGTACACGCTGACGCTGGTGGGTTTTGGCATCGGCGGCATCATGATGGGTCGGGTCGCCGATCGCTGGGGCGTCATGGTGGCGGTCGTGGTCGGGGCCATCAGCCTTGGCCTGGGGTTTGTCGCAGCGGGAGCGGCAAGCAGTCTGTGGATGTTCAGCCTGGCGCACGGTGTGCTGATCGGACTGCTTGGCACGTCGGCGACTTTCGCGCCTCTGGTGGCCGACACCTCGCAATGGTTCAGCCGCCGACGCGGCATTGCTGTGGCGATCTGCATGAGCGGCAACTACCTCGCGGGCGTCGTCTGGCCTCCGGTGATGCAGCATTTCATCGACAGCGCGGGATGGCGCTCCACGTACATCGGTCTGGGCGTCTTCTGCGTGCTGACACTGGTGCCGCTGGCCTTGCTGCTGCGCCGACGTCCGCCGACCGCGCCGGCCGTTGTCAGCGCTTCCAGCGCCGCACCGCTACGGTCGGCGCGCTTCGTTGGCGTGTCCGACCCGGCGCGCCCGCTGGGTTTGCACCCTGGTGTATTGCAGTTCCTGCTGTGTGTTGCCGGCGTCGCCTGCTGTGTGGCGATGTCGATGCCACAGGTCCACATCGTGGCTTACTGCACCGACCTGGGGTTCGGTGCGGCCCGTGGCGCCGAGATGTTGTCGCTGATGATGGGCGCAGGTATCGTCAGTCGGCTGGTGTCCGGATGGATCTCCGACTATATCGGCGGGCTGCACACGCTGCTGCTCGGTTCGGTCTTGCAGGGCGTGGCGCTTCTGCTGTTTCTGCCCTTCGACGGCCTGGTGCCGCTGTATCTCGTGTCAGGCCTGTTCGGCCTGTTCCAGGGCGGCATCGTGCCCAGTTATGCGCTGGTGGTGCGCGAGTATTTTTCCCCTGCGCAGGCCGGCGCCCGGGTCGGTACCGTGCTGATGGCGACCTTGCTGGGCATGGCGCTGGGCGGCTGGATGTCCGGTGCGATCTTCGACTGGACCGGTTCGTACCAGGCAGCGTTCATCAATGGAATTGCCTGGAATGCCCTGAATCTGGTGATCGTCGGCTTCCTGATCCTGCGTGCGCGCGGGGGACGGCTGCCGGAGCGCGCACGCCAGGCGAGCGCCGCTGCGTCCTGAGCCATGCACAAGTCGCCGCGTGACGATCGGCGGCGCCTCCTGCAATGCCTGGCCTTGGCCGCCGCCGAACTGGGCTTGCCGCGCCGTGTTTTCTCCCAGGCGCGGCAGACCGACTATCCCTTCACGCTGGGTGTCGCCAGTGGCGCGCCTACCCCCGATGGTGTGGTTTTGTGGACCCGTCTGACGCCGGCAGCGCCGTTGGCCATAGACGCCGGCCAAGGACCGCTGGCGGTCGGCTGGGAGGTGGCCGAAGATGCAGGTTTCGGCCGCATCGCGCGCAGCGGCCAGGCCCAGGCCTTGCCTGAACTGGCGCACAGCGTGCATGTCGAGGTGCAGGGTCTGCAGGCCGATCGATGGTATTTCTACCGGTTCTTGCGCGGCGATGCGGTCAGCCCGGTCGGCCGGACCCGAACCTTGCCGCTGCCCGGCGCCGACGTGGCGCGGCTGCGACTGGCCTACGCGTCGTGCCAGAAATGGGAGGACGGCCATTACGCTGCCTGGCGTCACATGCGTGCGCAGGATCCTGACGCGGTCGTGTTTCTGGGCGACTATATCTACGAGTACCCGGGCAATTCCGGGCGCTTGCGTGGCCCCGGTGGTGGCTGGGCCATCGATCTCGATGGCTACCGACGCCGATACGCGGTGTACAAGAGCGACGCGGACCTGCAGGCCATGCACCTGGCCTGTCCCTGGTTGATGACCTGGGACGACCATGAGGTGCACAACGACTATGCCGGAGTGCAGGCCGGTTACGGCGGGTCGGGCGATCCATCGTCGCCGGCCTTGTTTGTCGGCCGGCGCAACGCGGCCTACCAGGCCTATTACGAACACATGCCATTGCGTGCGTCGGCGCTGCGCCGCGCGCTGGCCGGCAGCGGCGCTGCAGACCAGCTGCGGGTGCATGAACGGGTGCAGTTTGGACGGCTGTTGTCGCTGCACCTGCTCGATGCCCGGCAATACCGCGATGTCCAGGTCTGCACGGCCAGTGGACGCCTGGGCGCGGGACTCGTCAACCCCTCCGAGTGCCTGGCACTGGCTGACACGAAGCGCAGCCTGCTCGGGTGGGAGCAGGAGGGTTGGCTCGATCAGTCGCTGGCGCTTGCCCCGACCCGCGAGACGCGCTGGAACGTGCTGGCACAGCAAACGGTTTTCGCGCAACGCGACTTCCGCCCCGGCCCGGGCGAGATTTTTTCGAACGATGGCTGGGACGGGTATCCGGCCGCACGCCAGCGCCTGCTGGGCAGCCTGCAGCGCCATGGCGTGCCCAACCCGGTTTTTCTGGGCGGAGATATCCATGCCAACTGGGTCGCGCATGTCAAGCGGGAGCCTGACCGGCCATCCAGTGCCGCCATCGCGGTCGAATTCTGCGGCACCAGCATCACGTCCCGCGGCGGGGGCAACGCACGTCTGCCGGCGCTTTTAGCGGCCAACCAGCATTGCGTATTTGCCGACGCCAAGGAGCATGGCTACGGCATCGTCGATGTAACGCCAGCCGGCCTGGACGTGCGCCTGCGCGCCGTGCAGGACGTGCTGCAGCGTGACACCGGAATCAGCACGCTCGCGGCGTTCAGGGTCGACGCCGGTCGAGCGGCGCTGGAGCGGCTATGAGCCGCCGGGCCGTTCCCAAGGCTCACAGCACCGCAGCGCATTGCGCGGAGGTGTTTCCTTATGAGCCGCCGGGCCGTTCCCAAGGCTCACAGCACCGCAGCGCATTGCGCGGAGGTGTCACATTGTGAGCCGCCGCGCTGTGGCTCAGGGCGCTAGCTGCAACGGGGCGGACGCGCGTTTTTCGTGCGACTTCTGCATCACCAGCTCGACGCTTCCGTCCGCATTTTGGCGTTCGAGCCGCACCGTGAAGCCCCACAGGGTGGCCATGTGCCCGAGCACCGTGCTCGTCGAGTCGTCGAGCGGTCGGCGCTGGTGCGCGTAATGGCGCAGGGTCAGCGACCGGTCGCCACGCAAGTCGACATTCCAGACCTGCAGGTTGGGCTCACGCCGGCCCAGGTCGTATTGTTCCGACAATCGTCGGCGCAGTTCCCGGTATCCCGCGTCGTCGTGGATCGCGCCGATACGCAGCTTGCTGCGACTGTCGTCGTCGAGCACGGAAAACAGGCGGAACTCGCGCATCAGGCGAGGGGACAGGTATTGCGCGATGAAGCTCTCGTCCTTGAAGTTCTGCATCGCAAAGTCGAAGGTGTCGCGCCACGGCGACCCGGCGATCTGCGGGAACCAGGCCTTGTCCTCCGCGTCAGGGGTCTCGCAGATGCGTCGGATATCGCGCCACATCGCAAAGCCCAGCGCATACGGATTGATGCCGGAGTAGTGCGGGCTGTTGTACGGCGGCTGGTAAATCACGTTGGTATGCGACTGCAGGAACTCAAGCATGAAACCATCCGAAACGCCACCTTCGTCGTACAAGGTGTTGAGCAGTGTGTAGTGCCAGAAAGTCGCCCAGCCCTCGTTCATGACCTGGGTCTGGCGTTGCGGGTAGAAGTACTGGCCGATCTTGCGCACGATGCGCACGACCTCGCGCTGCCAGGGTTCCAGCAAGGGCGCGTGCTTCTCAACGAAATACAGCAGGTTTTCCTCTGGCTCCAACGGAAAGCGCTTGTCTTGCTTGGGGTGTTCGCGCTCCTGCAGCGGGGGCAAGGTACGCCACAACGCATTGACCTGGCTTTGCAGGTAATCGGCGCGATCCTGCTGGCGCTGGGTCTCCTTGGCCAGCGAAAGCTGCGATGACCGCTTGTAGCGGTCGACCCCGACCGACTGCAGCGCGTGGCAGGCGTCGATCACACGCTCGACTGCGGCCACGCCATGTTGTTCCTCACATTGGGCGATGTAGTTGCGTGCGAACACCAGGTAGTCCACGATTGCATCGGCGCTGGTCCACTGCTTGAACAGATGGTTGCCTTTGAAGAACGAGTTGTGCCCGTATGCGGCATGCGCGATCACCAGCGCCTGCATCGGCAGGGTGTTCTCGTCCATCAGATAGGCGATACACGGGTCGGAGTTGATGACGATCTCGTAGGCCAGGCCCATCTGGCCACGTTTGTAGCGGTTCTCGGTGGCCAGGAAGTGCTTGCCGAAAGACCAGTGGTGGTAATAGACCGGCATGCCGATGGACGCATAGGCGTCCATCATCTGCTCGGCACTGATGATCTCGAGCAGGTGCGGGTAGCAATCCAGTTGGTAGGACGCAGCGATACGACCGATTGCGGCGTCGTATTGTTCGATCGCCTCCATGGTCCATTCCGAACCGCCGGGCAGTGTGCGTTGGTGGGTTCGGCTCACTGGGGTACCCTCCGTGCTACGCACTGCGGGATTCGCCTTGGGAACGGCCTGCGGCTCATACCTGATCCAGCGCACGTTTCTTGAACAACTCGCGGAAAACCGGATAGATGTCGGTGACTCCCGCAATGCGCTGCATCGCGAAATGCCCGGGATGTGTCGTCTGCAAACGGGTGTATTCGCGCCACAGGTTCTGCGGTGGACCGTCGGTGATCTCGATATAGGCGAAATACTGGGTCAGCGGCAGCAGCGACTCTTCCAGCAAGGCGCGGCACCGGGGTGAATCGTCATTCCAGTTGTCACCATCCGACGCCTGGGCACCGTAGATATTCCACAGGGCGCTGGGATAGCGGTCGGCGATGATGCGGTGCATCAACTCCAGCGCACTCGACACCACGGTACCTCCGGTCTCGCGCGAGGTGAAGAAGTCGTCTTCATCGACCTCCTTGGCCACGGTATGGTGCCGGATGAACACCACCTCGGTGCGCTCGTAATTGCGCGTCAGGAACAGGTACAGCAACATGAAGAAACGCTTGGCGATATTCTTGCGCTGTTCATCCATCGATCCCGATACATCGAGCAGGCAGAACATCACCGCCTGCGTCGACGGCTGCGCAATACGAATCCGGTTGTTGTAGCGCAGGTCGAAGGTGTCGATGAACGGCACCGCCTCGATACGTGCCCGCAGTCGGATGATCTCGCGCCGAAGCCGTTCGATTTCAGGGTTCGCAACCTGTTCTGGCGCCTGCGGCGAGTCGTCGGCAGCCGCCAGCAGCTCGCGCAGCTCTTTCTCCAGCACGCGCAATCGTGCAGCATAGGGCGCCCCGACGGCAATGCGGCGTCCGGCGGCGCCCCGCATCGTGCGCCCCAGGTTGATGTTCGTCGGCACGCCGCTTTGCGTGAAGCCGGCACGGACCCGGCGGAACTGCTCGATGCGCGCGAGTTGGCGCTTGACCATGTTGGGCAATGCCAGTTCGTCGAAGAAGATGTCGAGGAATTCGTCGCGTGTGAGTGTGAACATGAACTCGTCGAGTCCTTGTCCATCCTTGCTGGCTTTTCCGGCGCCGGCGCCGCCCGCGCCGCCTTGAGGTCGATCAACCTCGTCACCTTGGCCGAAACGGTCGTTGCCCGGGCTGACGGTCTCCCAGACGCCACCGCGGCCATGTGAAAATTGCGGCTCTTCTATATCCTTGCCGGGGATACCGATCTTCTCGCCATTGTCAAGGTCGCGCACGCCGCGCTGGCCGATCGCGTCGGAGACCGCCTTGCGGATCTGGCCCTTGAAGCGTTTGATGAAACGGGCGCGATTGACCGAGCTCTTGTGCTTGCTGTCGAACCGGCGGTCTACGATGCGCACCGTCATGGGTTGTCCGGGATCAGACCCGCATCAGGACGACTTGCGTACCCGCAGATACCATTCGCACAGCAGCCGCACCTGCTTCTCCGTGTAGCCCTTGCTGATCATGCGGTCGACGAAGTCCTGGTGTTTCTTCTGATCGTCGGCGCTGGCCTTGGCGTTGAACGAGATCACCGGCAGCAGGTCTTCGGTGTTCGAGAACATCTTCTTCTCGATCACCACGCGCAGCTTTTCGTAGGAAGTCCAACTCGGGTTGCGCCCATCGTTCTTGGCCCGGGCACGCAGCACGAAATTGACGACCTCGTTGCGGAAATCCTTGGGGTTGGAGATGCCCGCTGGCTTTTCCATCTTCTCCAGTTCGTCATTGAGCGCGGCCCGGTCAAGCATCTCGCCAGTATTGACGTCACGGTATTCCTGGTCCTGGATCCAGAAGTCGGCGTAGGTCACATAGCGGTCGAAGATGTTCTGCCCGTATTCGGAGTAACTCTCGAGGTACGCGGTCTGGATCTCCTTGCCGATGAACTCGGCATAGCGCGGCGACAGAAACTCCTTGATGGCGCGCAAGTATTTTTCCTCGACCTCGGGCGCAAACTGCTCCTGTTCTATCTGCTGCTCCAGTACGTACATCAGATGCACCGGGTTGGCCGCAACCTCGCGGTGGTCGAAGTTGAAGACCCGCGACAGGATCTTGAACGCGAAACGCGTCGACAGACCGGTCATGCCTTCGTCGACACCGGCGAAATCGCGGTACTCCTGGTAGCTCTTGGCCTTTGGATCCGTGTCCTTGAGGTTTTCTCCGTCGTAGACGCGCATTTTGGAAAAGATGCTCGAGTTCTCCGGTTCCTTCAGGCGCGACAGCACCGAGAACTGGGCCAGCATGCGCAGTGTGTCGGGCGCGCAAGGCGATTGGGACAGCGAAGAATTGGCGACCAGTTTCTCGTAGATGTGGATCTCGTCCGACACGCGCAGCGAATATGGAACCTTGACGATATAGATCCGGTCGAGAAAGGCTTCGTTGTTGCGGTTGTTCTTGAAGCTCAGCCACTCGGCCTCGTTCGAATGTGCCAACACCAGGCCGTCGAAGGGGATCGCTCCGAAACCTTCGGTGCCCTTGTAGTTGCCTTCCTGGGTCGCGGTGAGCAAGGGATGCAGCACCTTGATCGGCGCCTTGAACATCTCGACGAACTCCAGCACACCGCGGTTTGCCAGGCACAAGCCGCCGGAATAGGAATAAGCGTCCGGGTCGTCCTGGGAATAGGTTTCCAGTTTGCGAATGTCGATCTTGCCCACCAACGACGAGATGTCCTGGTTGTTTTCGTCGCCGGGCTCGGTCTTGGCAACGGCTATCTGTGACAACACCGACGGGTGCAACTTGACGACGCGGAACCTGGTGATGTCGCCGCGGAATTCCTGCAGGCGCTTGACCGCCCATGGACTCATGATGGTGCTCAGGTAGCGCGGTGCAATGCCGTAGTCGTCCTGCAACAGCTTGGCGTCTTCGAGCGGATTGAACAGACCCAGCGGCGACTCGTGAACCGGCGAGCCCTTGATCGCATAGATGGGGATACGCTCGATCAGGTACTTGAGTTTCTCCGCCAATGAGGACTTGCCGCCGCCTACCGGCCCCAGCAGATACAGGATCTGCTTCTTCTCCTCCAGGCCCTGCGCAGCGTGGCGGAAATAAGCCACGATATGCTCAATCGCGTCTTCCATGCCATACAGGTCACCAAAACTTGGATAACGGCGCAGCATCTTGTTGGCGAAGATGCGCGACAGGCGCTGATCGTTGCGGGTGTCGATCAGCTCCGGTTCACCAATCGCGCTGAGCATACGCTCGGCCACGCTGGCATATACGGTGGGATCCTTCTTGCACAGATCCAGATACTCCTGGATCGACATTTCCTCTTCTTGCGCTGCTTCGAAACGACCCTGGTAGCGGGTAAATATCGACATCCCTTTCCTCCTTGATGTGAGAGCCCTGCAAGATTGCGAGTGGCTCCCCCTGACAAAGTTCAATTCATCATAACCAAACATCTTTGGCTGTGCCAAGCAATGGTTTCAAGACTTCAACGCGTAGCCACGCGGTATGGTTGACTGCGCTGGCCAGGATTTGCTGCATGTGGAGGGATCGGCGAGTGCGGGTATACCTACCCGCTGGGCAATGAACCAGGGCCATCGGTCCAGCGACGCGTCAACTCAAGAACTGCGGCTTGCTCGACGCCATCGAGTTCGGTCAGCATTGGGCTGTTGTTGTTCATGGTGTCTACGGTTGTTGGTGTGATTGGGCGCATGGTTGCGCCAATGTGCCCAGCAGAGCGCCGTTCGTGCCACGTGCACAGCGTTCGTTCAGCGAATCAGTATGTCGTTCTGGACCCGCTTGACCCCCGGCACGGTGCGCGATACGTGCACCGCCCGATTGCGCTCGGCAACGGTCTTGACGAAACCTGATAGCTGCACCGTGCTTTTGTAAGTCTCGACGTTGATCGTCAGGCCACTGACAGCCGGGTCATTGAGCAGCGCCGCTTTGACCCGGGACGTCATCACCGTGTCGTCGATGTATTCGCCCGTGCTCGCCTGTTTGGCAGATCCGGCGCATGCCGAAAGGACCAGTGCGACAACGCTTGCAAAGACGATACGGCCGAAAGATGTGAAGTTCATGGTGTCTCCAGTTGTAGGCAATGGAAGAATCTATGCGGTATGACACTGCGGGAGCAGCCAAGTTGCATCGACCAGCGTGTGTTGCTGGCGTTGACTTTGACGCCGCCCCAACCTGCCAGTTTGTCAGCGCCGAGCGACCAGTTCCGTCAGCGACAGCGGCTGGTTGTCATGCTGCGCCGCCGCCGGCAGGTTGACGACGGTGGCCGATCCCATGCGTTCATTGAGCAACCGGAATTCGGTCGAAATCAGCTGGTGGAGATTTTCGATGCGCGATGCCTCCGCCTTGTCCGCCAGATCCTGCACACGTTGAATCTCTTTGAGCAGCTTGCGGGTTTCCAGCAGCGAGCCGATCTGGTTGTGCAGAAAGGCGACCAGGAAAAACGCCAGCAAAACACCTGTCACGGCCAGCAGCACAGCACCCAATGGCGCTTCCACTTTCCATAACACCAGATCGAGTGGTGCCGGCACCATCAGGGTGTGCCAGTTGAGCACACCCAAGGCCACTACGATGGCGAATGCGCCCCAGGCCAGAAGATTGCTGATGCGTTTCATGTTGCTCTCCGTCGGTAATGGCGCCGTCCCTGCCTGCCGCGTGCGTGCAAGGCCAGTCTGTCACACGGGACCAGTCTAGATTATTATTGGTGCCAAGAGAACATCAGTATTGGCAATGGCCGCGCAAAAGGTCGGCGCCGCCGTTTGGGTTTTCATTTCTGGCCGGGCCAATGCCCGGCCGCGCCGTCAGCGCAGAATCTCGAGCAGCCGGTCAAGGCCGCCGGACTCAATGGCTACCATCGCTTGCGCGCGTACCTGGGGTTTGGCGTGGTAAGCCACCGACAGGCCGGCAACCGACATCATGGGCAGGTCGTTGGCCCCGTCTCCGACGGCGATGCAACGCCGTGGCTCCAGCCCGAGTGCGGCGCAGGTCTGCAGCAGCATGCGCTTTTTTTCCTCGCCGTCGCAGATGTCGCCCCATTCCTGATCGAGCATGCGCCCAGTCAGTCGCCCGTCATGCATCTCCAGCATGTTGGAGCGGGTGAAGTCCAGTTCCAGCCGGTCGCGCACACGGTCGGAGAACCAGGTGAAGCCACCGCTGACGAGCAGCGTCTTGAGTCCGGCCGATCGGCAGGCCTGGACCAGTTCCACAGCGCCGGGATTGAACTGCAGGCGCTCCCGGTACACGGTCTCGAGATGGGATTGCGGTACACCTTCGAGCAACGCGACACGTTGGCGCAAACTGTCCTTGTAGTCGGCAATCTCGCCGCGCATTGCGGCCTCGGTGATGGCCGCCACTTCCGCCTTGCGTCCGGCTGCCGATGCGATCTCGTCGATACATTCGATGTTGATCAGCGTCGAATCCATGTCGAATGCGATCAAGCCGAAGTCGCGCAAAGCCAGCGGTGGCTCAAAGCCCTGGGTGAACAGATTGGGCGCAGTTTCGATGACCGGCATGCGGGCTCCAGTGGCGTTGGGATGAAGGGTAGGTATCAGGCGGGCGTCTTGGGCGCTGGCGCGGCGGTCGTCGGCTGCCCCAGGCTGCGCAATACGTCGCGCACCATCTGGGCCCGCTCATGGGGCTCGGCCAAGGTCCGTTCAATACGCAGCTTCTCGTTGCCGGCCAGTTTGATCTCACGGTTCTTGCGGATCAGCTCGATGACGCGCGTCGAATCGATCGGCGGGTCTTTGCAGAAGGTGATCGTGGTCAGGTTCGGTGTTGCGTCGACCTTCACCACACCATAGGGCTTGGCGATCACCCGCAGACGGTGGACGTCCACCAGGGTCTGCGCCTGCAGCGGCAACTTGCCGAAACGGTCGACCAGCTCCTCGAGCAGTGCGTCGATCTGCTCGCCGGTCTTGGCGCTGGCCAGCTTCTTGTAAAAGCTCAGGCGCAGATGCACGTCGCCGCAGTAGTCGCTGGGCAGCAAGGCGGGCGCGTGCAGGTTGATGTCGGTGGTCACGCTCAGCGGCGCCAGCAGGTCGGGCTCATGGCCCAGCTTGAGCGAACGCACCGCCTCGGCCAGCATGTCGTTATACAGCTGGAAGCCGATCTCCAGGATGTTGCCGCTCTGGTTCTCGCCCAGTACTTCGCCGGCGCCGCGAATCTCCAGATCGTGCATGGCCAGGTAAAAGCCAGAACCGAGCTCTTCCATCTGCTGGATGGCTTCCAGGCGCTGGCTGGCCTGCTTTGTCAAGCCCTGCACATCGGGCACCATCAGGTAGGCGTAGGCCTGGTGGTGGCTACGCCCGACGCGCCCGCGCAGCTGGTGCAGCTGGGCCAGACCGAACTTGTCGGCGCGGCTCATGACGATGGTGTTGGCTGTGGGCACGTCAATGCCGGTCTCGATGATGGTCGAGCACAGCAGCAGGTTAAAGCGCTGCGCGACGAAGTCCCGCATCACGGCCTCCAACTGGCGCTCGGGCATCTGGCCATGCGCCACCGCAATGCGGGCCTCGGGCAACAATTCTTCGAGATTGGCGCGCCGGTTCTCGATCGTGTCGACCTCGTTGTGCAGGAAATAGATCTGGCCGCCGCGTTTGAGTTCGCGCAAGACCGCCTCGCGAATCACGCCATTGCCCTCGGTGCGCACAAACGTCTTGATCGCCAGGCGGCGCTGCGGGGCGGTCGCGATCACGCTGAGATCGCGCAGGCCCTCCAGCGCCATGCCCAGCGTGCGCGGAATCGGCGTTGCCGTCAGCGTCAGCACATCGACCTCGGCGCGCAAGGCCTTCATGGCCTCTTTGTGGCGCACGCCGAAACGGTGCTCCTCGTCGATGATGAGCAGGCCGAGGTCGCTGAATTTGGTGTCCTGGCTCAGCAGTTTGTGGGTCCCCACCACGATGTCGACCGTACCGTCGGCCAGGCCTTTCATGGCTGCGCCGATTTCCTTGCCAGAGCGAAATCGGCTCATCTCGGCCACCTTGACCGGCCACTTGCCGAAACGATCAACCAGCGTCTGGTAATGCTGTTCGGCCAACAGTGTTGTCGGCGCCAGAAAAGCGACCTGTTTGCCGCCGGTCACCGCGATGAATGCCGCCCGCAGCGCCACCTCGGTCTTGCCGAAACCGACGTCGCCGCAAACCAGGCGGTCCATTGGCCGCGGGCTGATCATGTCCTGCACGACGGCATGGATCGCAGCCTGCTGGTCGGGCGTCTCCTCGAACCCGAAATCGTTGGCAAAGGCCTCGTAGTCGTTTGGCGAATAACGAAACGCGTGCCCCTCGCGCAAGGCGCGACGGGCGTAGATATTGAGCAGTTCGGCCGCCGAATCGCGGACCTGTTCGGCCGCTTTGCGTTTGGCCTTTTCCCATTGCCCGGAACCCAGGCGGTGCAGCGGAGCCTCGTCGGCACTGACGCCGGTGTAGCGGCTGATCAGCTGCAACTGGCTGACCGGCACGTACAACACGGCCGCACCGGCGTATTCGAGATGCAGGAACTCCTGCGTCGCGTTCTGTCCGTCGGCGTTCAACGGACCCAGATCCAGGTTGACGAGCCCACGGTAGCGACCGACACCGTGGGCGCTGTGCACCACCGGATCGCCGACGTTGAGCTCGCTCAGGTCCTTGATCAGGGCCTCGACATCGCTGACCTGTTCCTGCTTCTTGCGCCGGCGCGTGACCGGACCGCTCGCGAACAGTTCGGTTTCGGTGACCAGGTCGATACCCTGCTCAAGCCAGCTGAAACCATTGACCAACGCAGCGGTTGCCAGGCCGGTCTTCTCGGTGCTAGCGACGAACTCGGCCAACGACTCGAAACGTACCGGCTCCAGGCTGCTGGCATGCAGGAAATCGAGCAGGCTCTCGCGCCGTCCGGCACTCTCGGCCAGCACCAGCACGCGGTGGGGTGTAGTGTCGATGTGCTGCTTGAGTTGCTGCAGCGGATCGTCCGCGCCGCGCACCACGGTCAATGGCGGCAGGCTGCGCCAGTCGTTCTGCGCGTCTTCTATCGATGCCTGGCCCGCAGCGGGTGCGCGCAGGGCCAGCTGGGCATGGGCATTGGCGTGGCCGAAAAACTGCTCGGCATCCAGAAACAGTGTCTTGGGTGCCAGCACCGGGCGTTCCGGGTCGCCTTGCAGCAGCCGGTGCCGGTCGCGCGTGTCTTGCCAGAAGCGCGCGATCGCGGCGTCCAGGTCGCCGTGCAGGACCAGCGTCGCATCGGGCCCGAGGTAGTCGAATACGGTCGCGGTCTCTTCGAAGAACAGCGGCAGGTAATACTCGATGCCGGCGGTCGCAATGCCGGCGCCCATGTCCTTGTAGATACGGCTCTTGGTCGGGTCGCCGTCGAGCAGCTCACGCCAACGGCTGCGAAAGCGTGCGCGGGCGGGCTCGTCCATCGGGAACTCGCGCCCGGGAAGCAGTCGCACCTCTGGCACCGGATACAGGCTGCGCTGGTTGTCCGGATCGAATGTGCGGATGCTGTCGATCTCGTCGTCGAACAGGTCGACCCGGTACGGCACCGCCGACCCCATCGGATACAGGTCGATCAGGCTGCCACGCACCGCGTATTCGCCCGGGCTGAAGACCTGGCTCACATGGCTGTAACCCGCCAGTGTGAGCTGGGCCCGCAGCCGGGTCTCGTCGAGTTTCTGGTGCACCTTGAAGTGGAAGGTGTAACCGGCCAGGAAGCTGGCCGGTGCCAGCCGGTACAGGGCTGTTGCCGCCGGCACCAGCACCAGGTCCGCTCCATGTTCCTGGCCTTGGCGCGCGATCCGCCACAAGGTCGCCAGTCGTTCGCTGATCAGGTCCTGGTGCGGCGAGAAGGTGTCGTAGGGCAGCGTCTCCCAGTCCGGGAACTGGGCCACGCGCAGGGCGGGGTCGAAGAAGGGCAGTTCATCGGCCAGCCGCTGCGCGTCGGAGGGCTCGGCAGTGACGATGGCCAGCGCCGTACCGGTGCCCGCGCACCGGCGAGCGAGCTGCGCCAGCAACAGCGCGTCGGCCGAGCCGGTGGGGCGCGACAGCGTGAAGCGCTTGCCGGGGTGAAGCGCGGGTGACTGCATAGAGC
>ENA-ORBV01005115-ORBV01005115.1-microbial-mat-metagenome-genome-assembly--contig:-NODE-5115-length-24439-cov-5.488137_pt1 | contig 24439 bp, 26 predicted proteins | sample MGYA00237777_ERZ505514 | MGnify/ENA primary metagenome ERZ505514 (study PRJEB26160, sample SAMN06269048) | microbial mat metagenome | isolation source: Oligotrophic lake microbial mat | place... | reverse complement strand
CATATGAACCACCTATTTAACAAATGATCTGTCCCTTGTACGTTGCGGCAAGTTCCTGGTAAAGTCAGTGCAGTTAAGCATCTGGAGCAAGCCTTTGTCAATCTGAAATGTCAAAATGTTGGTGAAAGTGAAACTAAGCCACCCCTCACCCCTACTAAGATGACATTTTCATTTGAGACTTTCCCCTCCCTGTGAGATTTCAGTCACACTGGGCACTCCATCAAGTGAATATTCCAACTACTTTGTGCTCAAACTAGTTCATTCTAGCTATCAATTCCCGGCCAATGTTGTTTTGTGAATCATACCTGCATCCATTGTGACTACCCTGCACATCTGCTATGATCAGTAGCTACCAGTAAGTATGGTGGTGGTTCTGTGGAGTCCCTCTCTACTATCTAGTAGACTCACTCCAAGGTACTATTAGCTAGTAGCTACCAGTGCCACAGCTGCTACGCGGCTGCTACTGTTTGGAGCTGCAGCATTAGCACTGCAGTGCTGGGTAATAATTCAGTCAATTGACAGCCAGCAGAGCCCGCTCTCGCAAATCAGGTCGTTGAGCATCTTGGCATGCCTCGCCCTCCTTTGAATTGCCTAGGCTGTCTGGTGGGTGGGGAATGCGTCTTGCTTCGGTTTGCTACAGCTAGGCAAGCTTGTCTTTATGTATGTAAAATAAGTTTCTCAAAGTGTTGCAAAGTAGGCGACGGATAGCTCTTCTAAAAGACATTTTATATTCATAAGGTATTCTTTTCTAGCAATCAGACTTGGAAAACGACTGAACGTTTAAGCTTCCTCAGACACCTGAGCGGGCTCTGTTTCAACCACTTCTGGGCTCGCTCTTGAGTTGCATTGTTCTCTCAGATCCAATACCGTCCTTCTCCATTCTTCGAGAGTGTCGGCATAATTCAAAAAGTTGTCCATGATCTCGGACCCGGCAGGAATATCGCGGTTAGCATAGCACATGGAATGCACCAAAAGACGGACATTGCGCTCAACAAATGGGTTGTGCACTATATGCTCCCAGTCCAGTGGTGTTGTGTCGGGGAAGTTGTTCTCGTCCGCATTCATTTCATTGACCTCATGAACGGGACCAATATTGTATTTAGAATTACATCCATGGTTCAGGAAAGCGAGCAATCCAGGGTCAACAGAGCGATCGGGTCCTCCCTGCGATAGCACAAACACGAACAGAGATAAAGTGAGCAATTTGGTTGCTCCATGAGCGCGTCACATTGATGCTGCGGACATGCAGATCAACTTACGAAGTAATGGTTTCCAAAACCATACCCCCTGAGGAAAGTCTCGAAAAAAGCGTGTTCGGCGCCAGCAGGGTGCTTCGTGAAGTTTCGGATGAGCTCGTAGGTGCTTGGTGGGAAATAAATGTTCTTTGTTTGTTCTGCTACGGCAATGTAGGTACCAACTGGAATGTCAACCTTTGTAAAGACGCCGCGGCCGGCGTTCTGGATGTTGCTTGGCTTAACTTCAAGATCGGACACTGGGACATCTTTGATGCCAGGGTCGATTCCGTGTTCACGGTTGCAACCAAAAGCCTCAGGCATTGTCCTGCAAAACACGACCTCGACCGCTCTTGAGGGGTACTGGTATGTCTGCATCGTAGCGCCATCAAAGTAAACTAAAGGAGACTTGCCAGCGGTGGTACTTCGCATTCGTTTCTTTATTGCAAGATTGACTTCGGCTTCGTTTGCGTGCCACCGACCCTTAGTGCTGGCATTTGTAAAAGCAACGAAAAAGCTCCAAACTCCGAGGAATCCACCATGTGCCTGCATAAAAACGAGAGCAGATTCGCAATCGATTATTGAGATCCGTTCCAGGATTGAATGCTAGCATTTGGCAAGATGTGCACGTTACTTACATCCTCGTATTCCTTAATGGTTTCAAATCCGGCCTGTTCGAGTCTAGTTTTGAAGATGTGGGAATGCTTCTCGCGGCTGTTCATGGTAGAAGGATCAACCAAACCAGAGGCAACTCCTGTTTGAGCGATAAAAACGCCGCCTTGATTCAAAGAACCTTTCAGTGCATTGGCAAACACTTCATTGTCGAAGAGAAGATCCGAAAAACCAACGTTGTCACCGGGATCACTGAGACCAAAGATAAGGGGATTAGTAAGAAAAAGAAAGTAAACACCACAAACTATCAACAGCCATCATAACTTACAGCGCATCCATGATGATAACATCCAGAAAGTTTTCTTCCCTGCTCTCTTTTCCTGGAGTGAAATGGTCGATGAACCACTGAATAGCATCTTGGTAGTAGACTTTGACACGTGGATCGTCAAAGCAGGATTCTGTGCTGCCAGCAATATTTCCACAATAACTCCATTCGGGCAAATATTTTCGTGACATATCTACCATTCCCTTGTCAATTTCAATCATGGTGACCTGTTTGACAGTGTCATGCTTCAAAACCTCCCTAAGGGTAGCACCCTCTCCTCCTCCAATGATAGCAACGTATTCAGGATTGGGATTGGCAAACATGGCCGGGTGGACAAGAGATTCATGGTAGGCAGCTTCCCCGTACCGTCTAGACTGCATAACACCATCCAAGTATACAATTCTGTCTGGCAAAAACAACTCTGGGTGCTGCGATTCGTAGGATCCATCATTGGAAAGCGATTTCTTGTATTGTTCAGGAGTGCGGAAACGTGGGTGAATGACATCGAAAATTTCCACTTCCTGAAAGTCGGTCTGCAGCGAAGCAACCTGAAGATTCCGCCGAGGAATGGTTAGCATCCGTTAATTATTATTTCGCGCCTATTTAATTGTCCCAATCGGCAACAAGATTACGTTTCTTACCTGTGTCTTGTTCTCAAATTCCATAACACCAAGTAAAAAGTTGTAGATATCACCAGCTGAAGCATCGTAACCTTCTTCGTTGCGAAAGCCTCTTCGCTTGTAGGACCAGAGCATATGAGGAGGTTCTACGACTTCTCCCTCGAAGGAAGGTGTTCTTGGAATGGAAAAGAGCTTTTCTACAACGGGTACATAAGGAACCAATGACGCAGGACCGCAAGTGAAGAGATCTAGAGTAATCACACCTTCGGCTGGCCAGGTATGGAAGGAAACGTGCGACTCGAGCAATACACCAGCACAGCTTACACCAGCTGGTTCCAACTCGTGACAATGATAGGACAGCATAGTCAATCCACTCATATCGACAAGATCCATCATGGCGCGAGCTAGACGTTCTTTGGAATTCAAGAAGGCATAGTCTAGGTGTTCAATGTCCACCAGCAAATGCTGTCCAGCTGGTTCGTGGATTTCCTCTTCCTCTTCATCATCCGAAGAAGACGATGGTGGCTGGCCATCGCTGTGGCACACGGTATCTCCTCCCTCGGAATCAATGCATTTAACCCACTCCTTGTTTGCAGATTGCAACTGCTGCCTCGCCAAGAGGGAATCGCTGGTGACGCTTTTGCCAGTATCATAATGTTTGGACGTGTAGACGGTGCGCGGTACTTTCTTGCCCTTCATCATGACAGGGTGAGGCAGACCGCCCTTTTGCTCTTTCGCATTTTCCAGTAATTGTAGTGCATCGATCGTGGACGAGGATCCTTCGAATCCATTCGTCACAATCCAACGAGCTGTTTGACCGACCCCAAAGGCCAGAAAAACGGCGCCCACCAGGGTCATGACGATAAATCCAACGGGTACATGAACCACATACGATGGTCCTCCTCCTCCTTGTGGCCGCCGCCGTTGGGCATCGTTCTCAGATCCTGTCGCCATGGTATTCTTGACTAATAGTACTTCTTGTAGTGTTTTTCTCTTCTAGTAAAACGTGCTTGCGGTTGTTAGGACAATGCGCGGTGGACTCCACGGTGTCGGGGGTAATAAATGGTGGTTATGGTGGTAGTCTGGGTACTAGCTAGAGTGCCTGGTAACTCAGACTGGGAAAGAAACATCAACTCTGCTAACTGGGATTGCTTGGATTCACTTCTTGCTTTGACGACTTCTTCCTCAAGAACTCTTTTTCCCCGCATCAACGGAATCCGCGCCCAATGCATGCACCTGTATTGTACGTAAAGGGGCAGCATTTTCGGGCGGTGAGAAAATCTAACGGCGAGATTTAATTTGTACCCAAACCTTGCCTGTCGCACGTGCAGCAACGACAATGCGTCGCAGGCCATGCCATTATCGGAATGGGCACATGCGCGTCTCGAAATTAATTGACCGCCGCTGTCACAACTGATATTTTCTGCTGGGATTCATCACAGGCTTAGAAGGCGTGGAGTTGCAGGTTTTGTGAGTAGAAAGCTTGCACTTTAGGTGCTTGATTGCTAGCTAGCTAGCTACTGGTACAGTAGAATAAGAAGGTGTAATAAGTGCTGATCAAACTGCATTAGTTGGTACATTGTACAGCGGTATTAGTCGTGTCCCTGGCAGGAGTATGAGCGCATCTACTCAGGATATTGGTTTCCTACTGTAGGTTACTTCCCGTGCATCTCACTCTTTTCCTGCCGGCCAGAAATGTAATTTAGGTTTACAGATTTGACAAAACTAGACTACCTAACTAGTAGATAGCTAGTACCTGCTGTCAGATTTCTAATCATTGAATTCGGATGGACCAAACGGTATAAGCGCATATGGATATCATTAGTATTATTTTATGTACAGGAGTACAATCAGGGTACTAGTAAGTATGGATTCATCACGAACAGTCGATCGTGTCACAGATGCAGTAAAGCAACCAAAATGTACAGGGGTGGTGGCATATGTAGCGTAAGTAACATGCAGTACACAAGTCAAAACGTCTCCATACATGATGCAGTTCAGTTCATATATACAACAGTGAGTGCCCAGATGGACACTTTGGGGCCATCAGGATCTCTTTGCCAAAGTATCAGAAATTGAATAGACAGCGTAAATAATCGCTTATCCGGATGTAAAGGCTGGAGCGGAATCCATACCAGTGCCATCTTTTGTCATCTCTTGCATGCTCAACATGGGGGTTCCCTTGGTGAGCTCAATGGTTGCCGGGATGGGCTTGCAATCGTCAAAGGGCGACTTGGGGTTCTTGATCAAGGTCACGCAAAAGAATTTGGCAATGCCATCGTCACCTTTGACCGAAGCGATACCCAGTCCAAGATCGTTGCGATTGTTCATGGCACCTCGTAGGACAATGGGCTGCTGCTGCTGTGGTTCCCCGTTTGCCGCGTCGTGGGGCGGCGAGATCAACTGACTGATCAAGTCAAAGGCATGCTGCAAATCCTGTCGCGCCGTCATGTTGAAGATCGTCAACGAACAAACTTCTTGCTTGGTGTAATTGGATAGCTTGCAGAACAGCTGGTTGCAATCAATGAATGCTCCGCCCATGGAAGCGATAGCCATGCCAACGGCACAATTATTGAAGACCGAACGATATTCGTGTTCTTCGATTTTGGTCTGCTGCAATGGATTACTGCCACATTGCGGGTCTTCCTTGGTCGTGCCAGTGGCAGCGCCTTCACCACCAGGCCCATAGAATCCCATGGCTGACTTGGGAGGGACACCACCAAAGTTGCCCAGTGACCAGACTCCATTTTTGGCGGCTACATGACGAATGGCTTGTGCTGCATGTTGTCCATGAGCACCTCCACCAATCATTTGGATTTGCTGCACCAGTTGGTGACGATCACTGTGGCGTTTGTGTGAACATCATGAAGGATAAGAAATAAAACATAGAGTGAGAGACAGGTCTTATGCGCGAGGTGCACGCCAGTCATTCAACCAAGGAATGTTCTTACATTTCGGATCGATAGTGATGCTGCTGTAGCATACGAATGTAATTGGCTGCTTCCGTGAGCACAGAGCTTTTGGTTCCCTTGGGAACAATCACACCTCCGCTGGACAACAAGGCGCGAAGTTCATTGATTTGTTTGGAAATACGAAAACTCCGCTCCTTTTCGCGAGCATTCCGCTCTTCCCTCTTGTTTTCATTGAGCTTCTTCTTCTTCTTGGGCCGACCATTACCGCCAGTCGTCTCGTCGTCACTGTTGCAGAGACTACTGTTGCTGCTGTGGTTAGAATGCTTCTTACTGTTACCGGCCGAAGACGAGGAAGGAGCCTTGTCGGGACGTCGCATTCCTCCTTCATCATCCGAGTTGTAGCCACCTTCATTGCTCTCTGCGTTTCCGTCGTTGTGGTCTTCTTTGGGAATGTAAGACGCGGCAATGGCACCTAAGTTGGCAACCGCAGCATCCGCTGCCATGTCGTGCGACATCCTACCGTTACCACCGCCAGCACCATCACTGGACGAAGAGGAGGTCAACGAAGAGCTCGACTTGCGGTCCGAGTCGGACATGTTTCGATGATGTAAATGAGCCTCACTGATATGGGCTCGTACCTCTTGAAGACTCCCGACCTTGGTCTTGTCCTCCAAGATGCGTTGATCTTGTGTTTGCTGTTGCTGCTGTTGTGTTTGGTTGCCGTTTTGGTGGTTGTGCCGATTGTTGTTGTTGTTGTTTTTGGCAATCCCATCGCTGTCACTTCCACTTTCGCCGTCGCCACCACGATTGCTGTGGCCGTTGCTGCTACTGCGTCCATCCAGCGAGTTGGGAGGCCCGTCTTCCCCGTCGTCAAAATTAAAGGCAAACGACGAGTAATTTCCTAGACTGACCAAGGCAGAGTTATCAGAATTGTTGCCATTTCCTTCTCCCGCGTTGGAGGCGGCACTGCTACAATTCCCACTACTCGTGCCGTCGTTGTTGTTATTGTTGGTACTCGTTTTGCGTCGAAGGGATTTGATGAGATTCAGGGACAACGGCACGCCTTCTGTTGTTTCTGTAGATACATCTGAAGCGGTCGCTACGGCTGCCGGCCCATTGCTTGTCCTTTGCGGTGGCGGCGCTGCTTGCTGGTCATTCGGAGCCATGGTGGTGGTGGTGTGGATGTCTTGTCGGTGATACGTTCCTTCAATCGTAACTGTGCGGAGGAGAAACGAGACGACAAGAGACACAATAAGAGATTGTCAAAAGGCTACGTCGGTCGAAAAGGATTCTGTCGCACCGACCACGCCAAGCTGCGACAACATTGAATAGTCTTTCTTACTCGCACCGGGAACGCAACAACAACGACAATGAAGCTACTGCGAGTCTAGCTTGGGTCTATCACTTACAATAGCTACTGAACTCCACAAAGAGGAAGGAGGAAGCTTCAACTGCACTATAGGAGCAATGAATGGTTGGTTGGTGGGCAGCTGTCAGAGTCTACTAGTAGTAGATCACAGCAAACAGCCTGTGTATTGTATCGTTATTAGAGTGTTTGACAAGATGGTTGGTTTGCTTCGGTGTCTTTTAGACTGAAGGTAAGAAAGCTCATCTGGTTTTTCTCTGACCACGCCACAGTTGAGTGAGGATCACGACGCGACGTGGTAATTGTTACGGTATGGAATTCTGTAGTAAATAGCCTACCACTTCACCGGTGTGCTGCGTGGTTTATCCACCGAGTGAGTTGCAGCGCTGTAGTGCTACTAGCTAGTGCTACTACTAGCTAGTAATGCTATTATCATAAAGGCAACCATAGAAATGCGACAGGTACAAACAGCGCTGGACGTGGGGCATCGTACGAAGTCTACGAGGGAGCAATCTTTGCTTCTTTTCGATTTCGATGACGTTGACCTCTTACAACACCCTCGATTGCACGTGCCAGCTCAGAAACGTGTGGTCCAATTAGGGGCAGTAGGAGGACGTCATCCCTTCTACGAGCGCTCCAATAGGCATTTATTCACTAGGCAAAATGGTTACACGGTCTGTTTGCAGTTGAAGTAGTGAATTGTGCCAGCCAGTTGGAGGACGTTATATAACTCGAAGGCCTTTAAATGAATTTTTGCAGTCGCCAACACTGCGACATGTCGTACCTTCGAATGCTCATAAGGGCAATATCACTCCATCTTTTCTTCTCTCCAACGTTGAAATTCGTACGTAGAACTGCTGTCTTAAGTTAAATACCTTAAATTCTTTCTTTCTTATGTCTTTGGGTACCTTTGGAAGTACAACTGTTCTTATAGTAGAAAAGGAAGTCTTTCAATCCAATTCTAAAGCAAAGCACACCTCTGCAGAGCACCTGGTGCTGCATGTGTTAGTAGCTCGAGTGCAATGCACAGAATTACCCCAAAAATCACCGCACATGTGAACTGCTCATGGGGATCACTCCCGGGACTCATAGACTTGACTTCTTCCATTCACAGGAATCCTTAACTAAAGTTGCTTTCGCAGCCCTTTCCGATGGGACCTGCAGGTGGCACCGAAAGCCACGTCCAACATCTTCGCCATCTGCCACTGCCATGAGAGTGCTTTTGAAAACAAAGGACAAGCATCGGGTCGCGCGCACAACATCAAACAGGAAATTAGCAAACACATCTTCCTCATCGAACTTGACTTCATCGTTGCTTGTTGTGTCAAGGAAAGGTTGATCGACGTGTTCAGTTTGTCATGGCTGCACTCAAAAACTTGCCCGTGCAATTGGCACCCCTCAAACAGAGTAGCTACCACAATGGTCAAGATCCGTGCAAGAGAGCTCACAAAATCATCACCAAACTTGTGCGCTGCCAATTTAATCATGGCTGCACTAGACTGGTGCTCAAGTTCATGTTCACATGGTGCAATGCACCATGTGTTCACAAGCCTTTTGCTACTGTAGCACAGTGCATAATGAATTCATTCCACAGCGGTCAGGTGGTTGCATCTGAACCGTGAGGCTCCAGGTTCAAGTCCTGTAGAAAGCCAGTAGAAGCCTAGTAGGAGGGATCCCCTCTGAACGATCTACAACTACCAAAGACCGATGAAATTACGTCGGCAAAAATAAAGCAAAGGCAACGTGGTAGCTCCACGATTAACTCGTACGTCACTTAAGACGTCACTTAAGACCGATGAAATTACGTCGGCACGATTAAAATCAAAGTACGTCACAACGGACGCGTTGGATGTACCACGCGGGCACGCGTATCTAAGTACAGCAAGCGGGCGCACTACTAATACGACATAACAATGCCGTGTATAAAAACCACGATGACAGTCAACGGACGACTGGGGGCTTCTACTGGATGTAACAAGCAGTAAAACACATACGAAAAACCGGTTAATCCCACGAAGGAACCGATAGTAAAATAGTACAAAAACAGTCAAAATACACGCCAAGCCGGGCGTGCAGCAAAGTGCGGAGCGTTGAACCGGAGTGATGCACCGTTGAATCACACACTTTCGCACCGTCACTGCAAGCATGAGATGATTTCCACAGTGAAACAGTACAAATCATGGGGGCAGATGCACTAGACTGGTACTCAAGTTCATGTTCATATGGTGCAATGTACCATGTGTTCACAAGCCTTTTGCTACTGTAGCACAGTGCACTAACAACCACAGCAGCCACGTCTATCACAACAAGAGAAGTGCAGTAGCTCTAAGAGGTGCACCAGTTCCTCAGAGTGTCAGTAGCGAACCTTGTGAAGGATTTACAAATGATGGTTCCCCAATTTACTGTAAGCAGTTGAGGCAAGACCCAAATGCAAAGCACACGCACTGAACACTCATCAAGATGACATTGTGGACCAGCTCATTGACAATAAAATGCTCAAATGTTACCTTCAAATGTATCTTGGGGAGTTACACATCTGCTTTGGACTGCAATTTAAAAAGAACAATGTTCAATAAAACCTCAAGCCTTGGTCTTCTCATCTGCATTGTGAGCTTCAGGTTTGATACACTCCATTTTGCTAAAATGTCACAAATGACATCATTTGAAGCAGTCATGTCATGACTTCATCCCTCATAGCCATGTTGGTAAATGCTCATTCAAAATCAAGCAACGTTGATGCATGGATATGCTTCAAGCATGAATGCACTTTGGGATGGGCTGTGCCCTTCATGAACTTGTGAATGGCATGGCATCCATTGACTTGTAGTCAATGAATAGAAAACAAGATGACAGTGAGTTCAGTTTATTTGGATTGCTAGAAAAGAATTGACAGTTGTAAAAGAATTATTTTTACATAAACAAATTATCTAGATTAACTGCTGCTTTGATAAAAGTTGACAAAGTTGACTTGTGTGTTCATATTTTGTGCATGGAGTTTTGTATGCTTGTGTATGATCAAATGACAGACAGTGTTTGTACAAGGAGACCATGTTAAATCTGTTGACCATGATAGACCAATGATCATAGCATGAGTAGAAATGAACAATGCAAGGAGGTGTTCAGACCTTCCACAGAGTGAACTGAATTTGGACTGCAAATTGTTCCAAAAAACGTTTTTGTTGCGAACTTAAGACATGTCCATGTTATGATGCACTGTTGCATTTTGAACCTTTTTTGTCAATTTGTTTTTTTAAATGAGCTCAATGCATTAAAGGACTTCACTCATGAGCTAGCTTTATCAGCATTGTTCCAAATGACAGCAAACACATGACAATAAGGATTGGATTAACAATCTGCAACAACGATGATATTTTTATCTTATTCTCACAGAGTGAAAATTCTTTGTTTAAGCTATTTCATTTACCAAAAGTTGCGCAGAAGCACAGTTTGATAAACCTCACCTGCCTCAGCAAACAATCATTTGGTTGGTAAGCTTACAGGAGATTTGCTTCTATGTAGCAATAATTGATCCCTCAATATTCTTTGTAACAAATATTAATTAATTAATAAATTAACTCAAAGATTAGTTTCGGTTTATATGAGCACTATGCTACAATTCCCTCTACTGGCCCGCAGGGTTTTCATCACTTCACGCCTTTTACTGGACTTCCCGTAGACATCCCAGGGTATGGGAAGGATTTATTCATGATCACAACGAATACAAACGAGATTATATAAAACAAATAGGAAGAATAGTTATGGGGGAGGGGTCAGGCCCTCTTAACAAATATTAAATTAAAAAGAGAATGACCTTATTGACTTCCAAATCAAGCTGGGGTTTTATGCCTTGCTGCATTGTCACAGCAATGTATTGGCCGGACATGATACATGTGCACAACCTACACATTAGTCTGTTGTCAACCATTTTATGCTTAACAAATAACTTTATTATGCCATCATTGTACATAACCTAGATTCAAGCTATGCTGCTGCATTTATTTTATCTTTGGATTGACTTACCTATGCTAGTAACTGAATCTGACTGGTATCAAATTTGCATGCTTTTTCCAACACTTATTAAACAAAAACAAGCCGAGATGTATTTTAATCTCATAATTGTCTTTGTGCTAGCTAACCCAAAAGTTCAATGCGAACAAAGTGGTCTGTTGTCTATGTGGGCAATCACAATGAGGAGAAATGCCGCATCACCAGATGTCTTAACCCACAAAGTCTACTCATGCTTTATGTTGATCTACAAGTCATTTTGTCACATTCTTATTCTTTGTGATGAGCTCTTAAAGATTCAAAAACCTTGGTTTTCCCCTCCATGCAGTGAGCTGTTGGAGAGCCAAAATTCTTAATGCTACTAGTTAGGCTGTGCCGCCTTGCCAGGCCATTAGAGGCTTCAAGATGTCCCAAGATCAAAGCATAGCCACAGTGTTTACTGAAAATGTTAGCCAAATGTGAAATGCGTTTTATAGCGGGCGACTCCACCAGCAAAACCACTTTTCAATAGTGGCAGGAAAAGAGTTGACATGCTTGTGAAGCGTCAATAGGGGAAGAGAAGTGGTGTTGACACCCAATTTGTTGCCTCCACACATCATGGAGGACCCCTCCAGTTTAGTTTTTGCTACTGTACGGCCAGGCACAGAGCAATGATCTGCTCTGCAGTTTCTTTCCCCAACATATTCACATCCAAGTGTTGCTGCCGCAGCAGTTGACTGCACTTTTGAAACCTAGCAGTACACAGATTACATACCGGAAATCGGCTGGTAAAAATATCCGTTTGCCATAGACTTATTACCGGGTCAAAATGGCATACAGTAGTGCAACCTCCTAACAGGAGTCGTATTGACCATGATTGTCTAAGGTACTACGTGTAGTTGAGCGTTCGTTGAGTGGGCAACTTGCTTGATGGCGATAAAAAGACTGAGAAAAAAGTACTTCAAAAATACACACGTGAAAAAATATTTGCTACACGTTCAAGTACAAGTTCCAATTCAGCGGCCCTTGTAATCACTGCTCATATTTTTTGATTTTGAAACTTGGACCTTTACACAATGCTCTGATGTACTGCGGGCCATGTTCATCGCGGAAGAAGATTGGTTACATGTACTCGGTTTTGGCACACGCATGCTGACGAGGGACTCAAGCTCCATTTCATTATTAGCTAAGACAATACTGGAGACCTGTAACGCGAAATCACTTGGAGTTTAAAAAATCACTATCGCCAAAAGTTTCCAACACATTGAATATGATTCCCTCGCTGTTTTCACAAAATGTAGTTGTTCTGACTCGTGATCCAGCAGCTAGAATCTTGTAACCGGAGCCATTAGCCAGATCTTCTAAAGCAAGAGTGTTGATGGATTCTCGACGTACGACTTGAAGGCACTTAGCCATTGGGCACCTACTGCGCCGTCCACCACTCGATGATCACAGCTCAAGGTCGCGGTCATCACTACACTTTCCTTGAAAACTTCGTCATTGCTGTCATCGTCATTGGGAACAACCCTATTCTCCATGGCGCCCAGGGCCAAGGAGCATGCCTGTGGCTCCCTAATAACGGGTGCGCATGATTTCACACCAAACATGCCGACGTTCAATACAGTGAATGTTCCAACGGCGGAAGAAGGGGGGCTAGGCGAAGAACCGCCCCCTTCCCCATCATCAAGATATGACATGGCCTCTGCAAGTGCGTCCGAGATGCCTTTGACGCCTTTCTTGCCACAATCTCGAATGACAGGAGTGTAGAGTGTATCACCACTCCCGACAACAACGTTGATATCGACAGAATCATAAACACGAACGACACTGTCCATCCAACTGGCATTTGCCGAGGGAACGGCCTTCATCGAAACAGCAGCAGCTTTCAGCAAAAACTCGTATACTCCCAAGCTGGCGTCGTCGCCAAGAGAACTATTCAAAGATGAACGCATCTGTAAAAGCCTATCCATGCTGATGTCCACCGTGAGATAGTAGTGTGGAACATTACGTTTCGACTGGGCCAACCTAGCTGCAATTTCTTGAGCAGCTTCGGAAATTGCAAAATCAGTAAATCCATCGCCCTGTACGGGAGGACCCACCAGTGGTAATTCCTGTGCCGAAGTGGATGGTACTCGAGTTGCTGCTGCACCAGACGCGGCATCGGCAGTAGCCATAGCGGCATCTTCACCCGGTACAAATTCGCGCACATCTGCAGCAACAATTCTACCCCCCGGTCCAGTACCGGAGATCAGTTGAATATTGTACCCTAACTCTTTTGCAAGCGTGTGAGCCAGTGGTGAAGCAGTAGTGCGGTCTCCTTTTGCCTTTGGCGCTGCGGCAGTAGGTGTGGTGGAGGCGGCTGGTGGCGTTGGGGGAGAGGTTGGCGCAGGTGCTGCAGCAGCTGGTTCTGTCCCGCTAGAACCAGTACTCGAGGCATCCACTTTGAAATCCGCAAAAGGAGCAACATCTTCTCCTTCTTCCACTATAACTAGGATTGGTTGGCCACACTTTATTTCATCTGGCCCCGCTTCCACCAATATCTTGGCTAGAACACCGTCATCTTGAGCTTCAAAATCTACAGTAGCCTTATCAGTCTCCACACTACAAAATACATCTCCTGCTGCAAAAGAATCGCCTTCTTTCAAATTCCAGCTAGCAATGGATCCAGACTCCATAGTCTTTCATTTGTATTGCATGGAAGCAAAGCGACATTTAAGTAATGAATTATTGAATTTATCGGCACAATCACAGCGAATGAGGTACCCAGATGTCATGTTTCACTCCCAGCCCTAACTTAATTGGAAGAAACAGAAAATTCGAAATACCAACGAGTAACTTACAGGAGAAAGACTTGGTAGGCCTACCACCTCATGAGGAGGATATGAGGAAAACCAAGCTCGCTGCGAAGCAATTACTCGACCAAAAGATGAGGGTTTTGCCAACGAATAGTGCGGCCTAGCCAGAAGAGATATCCTGAGGCTTCTAGATAAGCCTCTTATAGAAACGGACGCCGCCATCGTAGAAAGGAAACAATGCAGGATTACGAGCGTTTTCGTTCAAGGCTTGCCCTGCAAAGTGATAGGTTTACCTTGCGAACTAATGTAAAATAAATGAACCCTCCACACACTCACTGACCGGATACCGGGACGTTATTTGTTGCGAAAGCCGCTAACTACCGGTACTATTGTACGTACTACTATTTTTAACTAATCTGTACGGTTGTATTGAAAGCTAGCTAGTAGTATGGTACGTAGCTATTCAATTGCCATACTACTAATTACTACTCCGTACTATGTAGCAACTCGGAGTAGTCCAGCTAACTCTAGCTACTAGTAGTAGATAGCTAGCTAGCTAGCTACTAGTAGCTATTGGATTAGGTCAACTACAGCACGTTAGCTCGCTAGCACAGTAGCTCCTAGAGGTAGCTACTAGTACTGGTAATAGCTATTACCGCTACCAGTACCAGGTACAATTGTACAAGTACTAGCTAGTAGGTAGTACCATTCCATAAACCAGCTACAATAATACACTGGTCGCTGCTGATGATTCAGGAAAAGGGTCGGAAGCAAAAACGTTTCTCTCGTGACTGGACGCACATTGGATTTCCAGACTGACCCAACTAATGATTGCGAAATGTCACATTACCAGTGCTTCTCAGCAGACATAGTAGTCTAGTACGTCGTAGTAGCACTAGTAGCTAAGGCGTAACCAGTGCAGCCTTGACACGCACACCACTTCCAAGGTTAGACGGCGAGCGAGGCCCGCGGCAGAAGGAAATAAAAAATTGTTGTAACGGTCAAACGGTCAGTGCTTGGATGAAAATGCTACTAAAATGCCGTACTACTGGCACTACCATACTGTACCATACTGCCATGTACACGTACAAGTACCGGTACCATGGCTACTACTCCGTAGCTAGGTACTCTTGAGTAGCAAGCTAGTCTACTCCAGTATCTGCTACCAGGTACAAGCTAGCTACTAGCTAGCCACTACGACGTACTAGCTATCAGTAGCTGTAATAGTAGTAAAAGTAGACTACTACTAGCTAGTATTCATGCCGATGCTCCCATCTCCATGAACCTGGTTGCCGAAGGGAATCAATGATACTGTAGCATCTTGAATGCATTGATTGACCCATTGGCAAAAGAAGCCAAATTTCGTTTTTCTTCTCGAATACACAATGGCAGCACCAGGAGGCGGAAGTGGAGGCGCTTTGTCGTACATTCCCCAACCTCAAGAAAGGGTAAGTCCACACTTTGGTGCTCTGCGCGGAGAGGGCAATCAGCGCTAACTCTACGTGGCAATTCATTGTACCAAGATTTCAAAATAATCATTTTTCATTACGAGAGTTAAGGACCGCGGGGGTAAATTGATCTTTTAAGACGCACTAGCTAATGTTTCAGTTCATTTCTTTTATATTGATTCTACAATGGTATTGGTTCCATAAAAGGCATACTATGATGGTCTTTTTCAGGCAGCTGACGTACAGCGAAAAGGCGCTATCGGAGGACCTGAGGCCGTGGCATTTTTCTCTCGTTCCAAGTTGCCGCTTGAACAGCTGAAGAATATTTGGACTGTCGCAGATAATCCTCCTTCCAATGCGTTAGATAGGCGTAAATTTGCAGTAGCGATTCGTTTGATTCAACTCCTTCAGAATGGTGTCAAGGGGCAGGGAGCCAACTTAGCCGCGCCACCTGGGACCAATTTGAGACCTGTTTTTCTGGAAGGAATCAGTGGGGTTTCTGTCCAGTTACCCTCTAACCTTCAGCAGCAACAACAACAACCCCCATCACAGCATCCACAGCAAAGTTCCGGTGGGCGACCCCCCATGGTCTCGCAATCGCCTGCTGGACCGTCCTCAGTTGGAGGTGCTTCTGTTGTCGGCGGCCATGGTGCGAGCACCGCTCTCACCGTGCAAGATCCATACACTCTTACCCCGCAGGAAAGGTCCAGGTACGAATCGATATTCCCTCAATATGCCAAGGAAGACGGGTATATGCACGGAAAAGAAGCCGTTGAGCTTTTTTCTAAGTCTGGTCTGGACCAATCCAAACTCCGTGATATTTGGAACATGGCGGATCAGCCTGTGGACAACAAACTTGACAAATTAGAGTTTGCCATTGCTATGCATTTGATTGTGTGTGTTTCAAAGAAGAATCTACCGATGCCAAAATTGCTGCCACTGTCCCTGAAATCTCTTAAGCAGCAGCAGCAACCACAGCCCCCGCAAGACCAACCCACTTTCAACTCATCCCAGCAACAAGAACAACAACCGATCACTGCACCTCCACCTGCGAATCGTATTCATACCCCAACTGGAGGAGAAAGTGTAATGTCAGGTATGACGCAGCCAACTATTCAGGGCCCGCCTCCAATTACTGAGACAGGTGGTATGGACATCTCGGATGCTTTTGAAGGGCTGAATGCGGCAACCGGAAAGGGTGGACTCGGTGGCTTGCCACCTCCCGCACATGGCTTCGGAAATTTGGGAAGTGGGACCAGTGACCTTGGACAACAAACGAGCACACGTCAGCCCTCGTATGCAGGGGGCATTGGAGCGGCTTCGAGCTTCGGACAAACCTCCCCGAAATTGGAGCCTACCAAAGCCGCTCCGCTTCCATCGCCTCCGAGGATCCAACAAAGTATCCAACCCAGTGCTTCAGCCGTTAGTGTGGTTTCATCCATACCGGACTATGCACCGAAGTCACCCGAAGCCCTCGCGAGCTCGTACAACATGTCTGATTCGTCTGGGGAGCTGGAAAAACTTAAGACTGTCCTGCAAAAGCTTCAGGCGGAGAACATTTCACTCAAAGCCCAGCTAGGAACCATATCTGGGGAAGAAAAGGATGTCCAAAAGCAAATTAATGCCACCGTTGCTGAAATTGGCGAGCTGTCAAATCGCCTAGCTACGCTCCGAGCCGAGGTCCTGGCTTCCAAGACTCGGTTACTGGAGCTAACCGCGGAGTTGAAAGCGGCCCAAGAAAAGAAAGGGTATGTTGTTAGTCTTATGGTTTTGCTGTGATCGATGAGTGGGATTTTCTAATATGTTTTCGTTGTTGCTGCCTTTCCAGAGTGATGAATGACTTGATCGGCGAAGCCGAGGCGACAAAGGAAGCAATCGAAACTGCGCACCAAGGATTGGAAGCATCTATCCATGCAGCTCACGCTCCACCCCCTGCTCCTGGGTCTGCGCCTTCCTATGAAGCAGATCTTTTCGATTTCGACGCAGCCCCGGGTCCGGTCCCGCCCACTAACGTGGCGGCAGCACCATCGAACGATTCGCACCTCGAACCCCAATATGGCCATGCGCCCGCCCCGTTCCCGGCCCCATTCCCTGCACCGGCACCGACCCCTCACCCAGAGGCTGGGGGGATCCAACGGCCACACGTCGATACAGTTTCGTCGGATGACTCATCGGAGGCTCATCAAGAACACTTCAACTCAGACGTTGCGGGAGACAACCTTCAGGACCAGCCATTATTTACTTACGACTTGGGTTACGATGCTGCAAATGCTCGTGGTCAAGATGAATCGGATCCCTATCAGGGTATTAGTTTGGAACAAAATTTTCAAAATAATCCTCCACCTGGCCACAACAAACAGAGTTCTATTAGTTCCCTCAATTTTGAGGTTATGGGTGGAGGTCCTGCCCCCCAGAATCAATTCGCATTCCACCACGAAGAGGAAGAACAGGACTTGGGGGGCGCAGAAGTGCCACCAGCCCCATCTCTGGAAGAAATTGAACATCTGAAACATAGAGCCAAAGAAGCGGATGATCTGGCCCGGGATTCCGAAACTACCCTTCGCCAGTTGATGGCGAAAGCCGATGAACTCCGCCAGGCGGCGGATAACGCAGAATTAGAAGCGAGGCAGAGACTAGCTGAGGCATCGGAAAAGAAGAAAGGCGGTTTTATGGGTGGCGGCAAGAAGAAGAAATCGATGGTAAGTGTCTTTAATTTATTCGTTTCTTTTGGCTCTCCTCGCATGTGGGATCATTTTGACCATCTCGGTTGTGTTTCTGTACACAGAAAGAAGCAACCCAGGCGCAGGCTGACGCTGAAGCTGTCGAAACTCCGTTCTGCCGCGCGGCTCGCCGATGCGCTACCGCCGTCTCCTTTCTGGTGATTGTGACGTGTATGTCCCTCGCGACCACAGTGACCACATCTTTGGGAAGCTTCGACACTAAGCCGCCGTTTCACATCAATTTTGGCGGCAATCTTTCTATCTCAGGCTTAAACTCTACAGCACCTTCAACCCCAACGCTGTCTGGCCGCACTGCTCTGGTCAACCCTTTCATCGGCACCCTCAACAATGGCCATGTCTGGGTTGGTGCATCAGTGCCGCACGGTCTGGTCAAATTGAGTGTTGACTCCCGCTTTTCAGAGGCTGGATACACGATTGATCGTCCCATCACGGGCATGTCATTCACGCACGTGTCCGGAACTGGAGGTGGTGAATCCTACAAGGTGATCTCAGCTCATCCGCTGCGTGGCTCCATCGACGATCTGCGTCAGCGCCTTAGAACCGCAGGTCCATTCCAGGATATGAGTCGACTGGCGCTCTGGTCAGAGCGGCGCGATGAGATCGCTCGACCGGGCTATTACAGCGTCACGATCGATCAGCTCAACATGACGGTGGAGCTAACTGCTGCGCACAGCTCCTGTATTCAGCGCTATGTGGTGCCTGCTCAACCCTTGCCAGCCTCTGCAGCCTCCACAGTAGAGCACGCCCAAAGTAGCACTGTGCATCTGCTGTGGGATGTCGGCCGCGCACCCGGCACCAGCCGGGGCTTTCGCAACGGTAGGATATCGATAGCTGATGACGGGTTGAGTGTGACCGGCTCTGGGCAGTATCATGAGTACTGGAGTGGCGGCCTAGATGCTGGCTCCGGTTACAATAGAGCCTGGTATACACTGTATTTCTGCTCGCGCGTGCACACGGTGCTGCATGTGACCACAGCGGGTACGTGGAGTGGTGATGCGGTGTACGAGACTGTCCGTAGCAGCACGATCGGCTATGCCGGCAGCTTTGGAGGGTTCGTGACCCTAACACTTGCTGGTAACGAGGTGCCTAACTCCACTATTGCAGAGGTGTACACGGGCATCTCCTACCTGTCTGTTGAGCAGGCGTGCCGCAATCTCGACCAAGAGCTATCTCTTAATGGAACACGCAAGTCGTTCGAACAGGTGGCGTCCGAAGCGCTATGGCAGTGGGATCAGAAGCTGAGCTTAATTGAGGTGCATGGACCTGCCGGGGGCTCCAATCAGACTAATCAACTCTACTCCAGCCTGTACCGGTCATTCTTGATGCCAATCAATCGCACCGCAGAAACGCCTCAATGGAGTAGTAATGAGTCGGCGTGGGACGATTTTTATTGCCTCTGGGACACGTTTCGAACCGTGCACCCTCTATTCGCGCTGATTCAGCCAGATGTACAGGCCGCGATGGTCAACGGTCTAGTCAACATTCAGAAGCACGACCATTTCTTACCAGACTCACGTGTGGGCAACTCAAATGGCTTGACGCAGGTGGGCTCCAATGCAGATGTGGTCATTGCAGATGCCTTCGTGAAGAAGCTGCCGGGCATTGACTGGCAGGCTGCCTTTAGTGCGCTGATGAGTGATGGGGAGGGTGATGCCCCTGACTGGTGGTATGAGGGCAGGGGCGGCATGAAAGAATGGGCCTCTTTAGGGTACATACCTTATTCAGACAGCGCTGACTCGTTGTACAGGCGGACTGCTGCACGCACCATGGAGTACGCCTATGATGATTACTGCATCTCGCTGGTGGCGGAGGGGCTGGGCAAATCTGACGTGGCGAATCGGTACCGGAATCGCTCAGGGAATTGGCAGAACTTGTGGAACACAGGGATACGAAGCATGGACTTTGATGGCTTTATCGCGCCGCGACGCAGTAGTGGAGAGTTTGTGGGCGGCCTGTGGGCTGACCCGACTGTGTGTTCGCCCATCAACCTGCCGGAGGACATCTGCCACTTGCATACTGGGGAGTTTTATGAAGATTCCTCGTGGAGTTACTCGTTCTATGTGCCGCACGATGTGCCCTCGTTGATACACCGGATGGGTGGGAATGGCACTTTTGTGGCAAGGCTGAACAAGTTCTTTGACAGCGGGCTGTTCGAGCCGGGCAACGAACCGGCATTTCTTACGCCTTACCTGTACAATTTTGCGGGCCGCCATGATCTGACATGCTCTCGAGTTAGGCGGATATTGAACAAGCACTACACCAACAGTCCCGGTGGAATACCTGGCAACGATGACGGCGGTGCTTTGGGCACGTGGAGCGTGTTTGGGCTTCTGGGATTCTATCCGGTTGCGGGTCAAGATCTTTATTTATTGGGATGTCCCCTATTTGAGCGTAGTGTGCTGTCGCTGGGCGCCGGGCGAACTCTGACGGTGCTGGCTACTCGGTTGAGCGACGCACTGGATGCGAGGGTAGCATCGGTGACTCTTGATGGGGCTCGTTTGCCTAATTTATGGTTCCAGCACACTGCGTTGAAGGCAAATTCTGTGTTGAGTTTCGAGTTTGAGGTTTGAGGGATTGATGTCGAGCTACGGAGTAGATTTAGATCTCGCGGAATACTTCTCATGTCTTGTTACCGTATGTTTTCTCCAGTGTAATAGTTTGAAATGTAACTGCATACTATTTAAAGAGCGTTCTGTTACGAGCACACGAGCACTTGCTTGATGCAATTCTTGACTTAGTTCACGCACAAGATTGCTTGTCTCCGAGCTCGCCTCATGTCGCGTATACACGAGACATGTATGGATGGCACGTAACTATTCCTGCAACGGTGCATAGAGCGAGTTGATCACAGCTCAGCTGAGTTTATTATTAATCAGCGTACTCTTCTAGATCCGACCCGTTTCCGCTGTACGCATCGTCTTCGGGAATGTGGTCACAGTCCTCTGCTGCATTCATATCCGCAGCTGCTGCGGCGGCTGATGCAGGCACTGTCATGTCTGACCGCTTGCACGACAGCCAGGGATGCGCCTGCGACAGGCCGACAGCTTGTCGTCAGTGCGGGCACATCATGTTCTCCCTCGCGCAAAAGATTTACCTGTATTTGTGCTAATGTGAGTCGACTGGCCAGATCTTTGTTAAGCATGCCAGTAAGCAGATCCTTGCACTCTTGAGACACCGGCCCGGACGGCTCATCCGTGAAGGGAAGACTACAGATAACGGCAGCATGCAACTGCTTAGCCTTCCACAGAAGAGCAATGAGCATTCAAGCGCACAAGACGAGCTTACGACTCAGATTTAATTTTGTGAAAAAGATCAACCGGTCCATCAGCCAGCCTGTAGCACGGATTACGTGATCAGCTTGTAGATCCACAACGCGAGATCTTAACAACATCACGTACCAGGGAACTCGACCATACACGAAGGCGTAGAGAGTGATGGCTAGCGCCCATAAGTCGTTGTTGAATGGGTTAGAGTCACCGGAGCACATCTCGGGTGAGAAGAAAGCAAAAGTGCCTGCCATGCGATAGGGACGTATAATCTTAACCGATGAACGGATACGTGACTGCACAGCAAGTTGGGATTCATACCGTTGGATGATACCGTCAGCGCCTTATCTTGATGCTCAAACCTGTTGACATCGAGAGCGCACACAGCGATCAGAAATACCGAACACGCTGACGTTGGTTATCGGACATCGTACCTCTCAGCCAGGCCGAAATCGGTCAACAATATGTGTCCATCTGCGGGTACAAGAGGTTGATTGCGATTAGCAAATGATGCCAACATGTACCCTCGACTGATACATGCAAACATACCCTCAGCAATGAGAAGGTTGTCTGGCTTGATATCCTGATGCGCGATTGTGTTGGAATGCACTACCAACAACCACAGGGTGCACCAGCAAGTGGATCAGGGTCACACAGTCGCTAACCAGCGGAAACCAAAACCTGTAGTGAGCGTACAATGAGCTAAACCGGCTACGGCGTCGGAAAACCAAGCTGCAGCCACCGACTCCTCCACTCTGCACAGAACCATGAGATCGCCGATGGTGTGAGCTCAGCCGAGTGGTACATACGGAGATTGCACTGTGATCATCATAGGTGTTTATGGCAGCAACAACATAAGGTCGTACCCTCCGGTTGGAGCAGAGGGGTACAATCTGGACACATATCTCTGTTCATTCGGGATCCACCGCATGGTTTGCCCGTGCGGGGCATACTCGAGCACTGTGCACCGCATGATACAGCACTCAGCGTCAGGGATACCAGTTGTGGCAACATCAACGACGTAACCGGTCATACCGAGATAGATGTTCGGCACCTCTGGATCGTCAATGACCTCATACAGCGCAGCCACATTCCGATGCCGACACGTGCTCTCGATGTCGATCGCTCTCTGAACCTGTGACGGCGGGGACGCTGCGTAAGCGGGCCGGCAAACAGATCACATAGGGCTGTGATTGAAGTGCACAACGGGACGCACCTGGTCTAGAGCTGTATACGGAACCATTCCTGACGGCGTACGCACGTACTCGATGACCTTTTTAGCGAGCATTCGCTTGGCCATCTTCTTTATCGCCTGCTCACATGTCGACCAATCGCACATGGGCAGCACGTCAGTGATTTGCATGCACGAGAGGTGAAGGCATGATTGCAGTCAATGTTACCACGTAGCGCTCATTGCGGGAGTCATAGCCCAGCTTGACTTTGGCAAATGATCCTTCTCCAATCTTGCCAAGCATCACGTATCCGTTGATCGTTTTGCTGCCTGTTCAGAAGCACGTTGACGGTGAAAATTCTGCGTTGTTTTTCAACAGATGCGATTTCAAACCAAGGTACTTACCATCTGAGTGGTACTCTTTCACAAATCGGTCAGAGAACTTGCATGCTGCGCTGGCATCCGCGCTAGCGTGTGCAATCGCAGCACCTGTAGCAGCCGCATCATCATCCACAACAGAAGCTTCAGGCACAGCATTCAGCTTGCTTTCTGTTCCATAGGGCGGCATCTCGAACGAGGACGCCAGCCGATGGAGCCCTCCATCTACACTGGATGATGACATGACCCCGTCCCCTCGCGCAGATTCTGCCATGGAATATTCAGAGCCTGATGGTTCGACCTGCTGCGCCCCCTTAAGTCCTAGCCGACTAGTCGCAATGTACGATACTGACGGCGTAGATGCCGTGTGCCCCCGATGCTGCTGTGTTATGTTACCGATGCTGATCCGTCCCGTACTGTTGAGTGTCAAGTTGAGATTGGATGTCGACATGGCAGACACGCCCGTAGATAAATCGTCCATACCACTCTCATCATCGGTGCGACCATCAGATGGGGGAGACACTTGCACTTGAGGTGTATGCAGGCTCTTCGTACCAGTAAGGCTGTCAGATCGCCATGTCTCTGGCGCGCTCAGGCGGATGGCAAGAGACGCCATGGAAGTGCCAGAAACGCTTCGCTGCGCCGGTAACTTCGGGACGGTCAACCCGAATCCAGATCCAGTGGGAGGCACATCTGGCAACTCATCGGCGTCTTTACCATCTGACGCCATTGCTATAACATATGCGTTCGCCTGAGTGAAAACACTGAGGCGTACAAGACGTTTTCTCTGCAAGTTTTCTGCTTTCTAAGCACTAGTGAACTGCTAGAGGGTTTCAGCCAAGTCTCCAATTAGGAGAGTATGGAAGTTTACGACAGCGCCCTAACTGCAAAGATCCAACAGAGGTTTCCTTTTTCTGCAAAGTGTAGGTTTAGCATCCCTCGCCAAGCCAGGGGATTGCAGGCGTTTGCGACGCGTTGCGAGCGCCACCTGTGGTGCTGGTTAGACAATAGGTGCAGTAGGCCTGTATCTGTTGTCTGGAGTTTGGGAGCGAGCTCAGCCGTTGTTTTCGACGCGGTAACGGCTACCTTCAGCTCGTCCGTCAGATACTTTGCAACGGTCCAAGACAGTAACCGCTGCTGGGTCGACTCAAGTGTGTCAAGGCTTTTCGCCATTACCTCTGCAGTGTTGATTCAACCTCCGTGCTCGCAGAGGATAGCAGCATAACTCGTCATGGCGGCCGAGGCACCTTCTGATGGCGGCGCCATGTCTTTTCTCTTCAAGCCAAAGAAGAAAGACGATGATTCAAAAGAGACCAAAGCGTCGGAGGACGTAATCGCGTTGCGAGAGCACTTTGACGGACTTGAATTGGCTTCTAAATTATTCGATATGGGTGATACCCTCGGAACAGGCACGTTCGGCCGCGTTCGCCTTGTTACGTACAATCACAAGAAGCAGCAGTTTTTTGCGCTCAAGATTCTCAAGAAGTCCGAAATCATTCGGCTGAAGCAAGTTGAGCATCTGTCTCTTATACACATCTGACGCTGCCGACGAATAGAGAGGTGTAGATCTCGGTGGTCGCCGTATCATT
>ENA-ORBV01005114-ORBV01005114.1-microbial-mat-metagenome-genome-assembly--contig:-NODE-5114-length-24442-cov-5.646706_pt1 | contig 24442 bp, 35 predicted proteins | sample MGYA00237777_ERZ505514 | MGnify/ENA primary metagenome ERZ505514 (study PRJEB26160, sample SAMN06269048) | microbial mat metagenome | isolation source: Oligotrophic lake microbial mat | place... | reverse complement strand
GCCTGCGTTTCGCGATTCGCGAAGGCGGCAAGACCGTTGGCGCGGGCGTGGTTGCGAAGATCCTCGCGTAATTCAAAACCAACCAAGGAATTACCATGGCAACCAAACAGAAAATCCGCATCCGCCTGAAAGCTTTCGATTACAAGTTGATCGACCAGTCTGCCGCCGAGATCGTTGACACCGCCAAGCGCACCGGCGCCATTGTCAAGGGCCCGGTGCCGCTGCCAACCCGCATGAAGCGTTTCGACATCCTGCGTTCACCGCACGTCAACAAGACCAGCCGCGACCAGTTGGAGATTCGCACCCACCAGCGTTTGATGGACATCGTCGACCCGACGGACAAGACCGTCGATGCCCTGATGAAGCTCGATCTGCCTGCTGGCGTCGATGTCGAGATCAAGCTGCAATAAGTTGCTGGGTTGACACAGTGTCGCGGGCGCAGTCGCGGCATGCATGAGTGAAATTCTTGTCGGGATAATACTTCCGGCATATAATTTGCGGCTTCGCCTGAATTGTCCTGCACGTTAGGCGAGGTTTTATCAACAGTCTTTCACGTCAAAACGTAGTGGCCAATTGAAGTCGCTGCGGTGAAAGTTACGGAGAACACAATGAGTCTGAGCAACTCCCTCGGGTTGCTGGGCCGCAAGGTGGGCATGATGCGCCTATTCACCGACGACGGGGACGCAGTTCCTGTCACGGTGGTGGATGTATCTAACAACCGCGTGACCCAGGTTAAAACCGAAGAGAACGATGGCTACGTTGCCTTGCAGGTAACGTTCGGTGCGCGCAGAGCGTCGCGCGTGACCAAGCCAGCCGCTGGCCACCTTGCGAAAGCAGGCGTGGAAGCCGGTGAAATCATCCAGGAATTCCGCGTTACCGCAGATGCCGCCGCCAAATATTCGGCGGGGGTTTCCGTGCCGGTGACCGATGTGTTTGCGGTTGGCCAGAAGGTCGATGTGCAGGGCACGTCGATCGGCAAGGGTTTCGCCGGAACGATCAAGCGCCACAACATGAAGTCGCAGCGCGCAACGCACGGTAACAGCCGTTCGCACAACGTGCCCGGCTCAATCGGCATGGCGCAGGATCCGGGTCGCGTGTTCCCGGGCAAACGCATGACGGGCCATATGGGCGACGTTACTGTGACCACCCAAAATCTCGACATCTTCCGTATCGACGAGTCGCGCCAGCTGTTGCTGATCCGTGGTGCCATTCCTGGCGCCTCCGGTGGCTTCGTGTCGGTTCGACCGGCTGTGAAGATCAAAACGAATGGCCAGGCCGCGAAAGGAGCGAACTGATGCAGCTCGAACTCCTGAACGAACAAGGCCAGGCAACGGCCAAGTTCGACGCTCCCGAGACTGTCTTTGGGCGTCAGTACAACGAAGATCTGGTGCACCAGGTTGTGGTGGCTTTCCAGGCGAATGCGCGTCAAGGCACCCGCGCCCAGAAAGACCGTGAGCAGGTAAAGCACTCGACCAAGAAGCCGTTCAAGCAAAAGGGCACGGGCCGTGCCCGTGCCGGTATGACGTCCTCGCCGCTGTGGCGCGGAGGCGGTCGGATTTTCCCGAACATGCCGGACGAGAACTTCAGCCACAAGATCAATAAGAAGATGTACCGCGCCGGCATGGCATCGATCTTCTCGCAACTCGCTCGCGAAGGCCGCCTGGCTGTCGTGGAGTCGCTGTCGGTCGACTCGCCCAAGACAAAGCCGCTAGCGGCCCGTTTGAAGGCCATGAATCTGGACTCCGTTCTGGTCATCGCCGACCAGATCGACGAGAACCTGTATCTGGCCTCACGCAATCTGGTCAATGTGCTGGTGGTCGAGCCGCGCTACGCCGATCCGGTGTCACTGGTTCATTACCGCAAGGTGCTGGTCACCCGGGCGGCCATGGACAAGCTCAAGGAGATGTTCGCATGAACGCCGTCAAATTCGATGAAGGCCGTTTGATGCAGGTCCTCGTTGCGCCCATCGTGTCCGAGAAGGCCACGATGATCGCCGAGAAAAGCAACGCGGTCACTTTCAAAGTCCTGCAGGATGCCACCAAGCACGAAATCAAGGCTGCCGTGGAATTGATGTTCAAAGTCGAGGTGAAGGGCATTTCTGTGGTCAACACCAAAGGAAAGTCCAAGCGTTTTGGCAAGTCCATGGGTCGCCGAGACAACATCCGCAAGGCGTATGTCACGTTGATGCCGGGCCAGGAACTGAACCTTGGCGGGGAGGCTGCGTAATCATGGCTGTCATCAAGATGAAACCCACATCACCAGGCCGTCGTGGCGTGGTGAAGATCTCGCGTGACCACCTGCACAAGGGTGAAGGTTATGCACCTTTGCTCGAACCCCAGTTCCAGCAGGCGGGCCGCAACAACAACGGTCACATCACGACGCGGCACAAGGGTGGCGGTCACAAGCACCACTACCGTGTTGTCGATTTCCGTCGTGCCAAAGATGCGATTCCGGCGAAGGTCGAGCGCATCGAGTACGACCCGAACCGATCCGCGCATCTGGCGCTGGTGTGCTACGCCGATGGCGAGCGCCGCTACATCATCGCCCCGCGTGGCCTTGAGGTTGGTGCAACCATCCTTAACGGTGCGGAAGCCCCGATTCGGGTTGGCAACACTTTGCCGATCCGCAATATTCCGGTCGGGTCGATCATCCATTGCGTCGAGTTACAGATCGGCAAGGGAGCGCAGATCGTGCGCTCTGCGGGCACCTCGGCGACCTTGCTGGCGCGCGAAGGCACATATGCACAGGTTCGGATACGTTCCGGTGAAGTGCGCAAGATCCACATCGACTGCCGTGCCACGATTGGCCAGGTGGCCAATGAAGAGCATAGCCTGCGCCGTCTGGGCAAGGCTGGTGTGAAGCGCTGGATGGGTATTCGCCCGACGGTCCGTGGCGTTGTCATGAACCCGGTGGACCACCCGCACGGTGGTGGCGAAGGCAAAACCGGTGAAGGTCGTCACCCAGTGGATCCGTGGGGCAATCTGACCAAGGGTTACCGTACCCGCAACAACAAGCGCACGCAGGTGATGATCGTGTCGCGTCGCAAGAAGTAAGGGGCACGTCAATGACTCGTTCACTCAAAAAAGGTCCTTTCGTCGACCACCACCTGGCCCAGAAGGCCGACAAGGCGGTGACCAACAAGGACAAGAAACCCATCAAGACCTGGTCGCGTCGCTCGATGGTCTTGCCGGAATTCATCGGCTTGACAATTGCCGTGCACAACGGCAAGCAGCATGTGCCGGTCTATATCACCGACCAGATGGTTGGCCACAAGTTGGGCGAATTCGCGCTCACGCGGACCTTCAAAGGTCACCCGGCCGACAAAAAAGTCGTGCGAAAGTAAGGCAGCACCATGGAAACCAAAGCAACATTGCGCGGCGTACGCCTGTCTGTGGACAAGGGCCGTCTCGTCGCAGACCTGATTCGTGGCAAGAAGGTAGATCACGCCCTGAACGTTTTGCAATTCACGCAGAAAAAAGCTGCTGTGATCATCAAGAAGGTTCTGGAGTCGGCAATCGCCAATGCCGAACACAACGATGGTGCCGATATCGACGAATTGAAGGTCAAGACCATCTACGTCGAGCAAGGCGCTTCACTGCGACGCTTCACGGCCCGCGCAAAGGGTCGTGGCAACCAGATTCGCAAGCCCACGTGCCATGTGTACGTGACGGTTGGTAACTGAAAGAGGCCAGGAACATATGGGACAAAAAATCAACCCAACCGGCTTTCGCCTTTCGGTCAGCCGTAACTGGGCATCACGCTGGTACGCCAGCGACCGTGACTTCGCCGGCATGCTGGCGGAAGACATCAAGGTGCGCGAGTACCTGAAAAAGAAACTCAAGAACGCATCGGTATCGCGGGTTCTGATCGAGCGCCCTGCCAAGAACGCCCGCATCACGATTTACTCGGCGCGTCCGGGCGTGGTGATCGGCAAGAAGGGTGAGGACATCGAGAACCTCAAGCGCGAACTGGGCAAGCAGTTGGGGGTACCGGTTGCCGTCAACATCGAAGAAGTGCGCAAGCCCGAAATCGACGCGAAATTGATCGCTGACAGCATCACCCAGCAGCTCGAAAAACGCATCATGTTCCGCCGCGCCATGAAACGCGCTATGCAAAACGCCATGCGATTGGGCGCCTTGGGCATCAAGATCATGTCTTCGGGCCGTTTGAACGGTATCGAGATTGCGCGTTGCGAGTGGTATCGCGAAGGTCGTGTGCCATTGCACACCCTGCGCGCCGACATCGACTATGGAACTTCGGAAGCCAAGACCACGTATGGCGTCATCGGTGTCAAGGTGTGGGTCTACAAGGGCGACACACTGGGCCGCAACGACCTGCCGGTCGCCGCCGAGCCGCGCCAGGACGACGAACGTCGTCCTCGTGGCCCACGCCGGGACGCTCGTCCTGGCGAGCGTCCTGCGGCGCGTCCGGTGGCCCGCCGTCCGGTTGGCGCCAACGTGGCTCCGGCTGACGGAAGCGACAAGCCTGCCGAGGCAACCGCGTCTGTCGACACGACCAAACCCGCCGTTAAGCGCGTCCGCAAGGCAAGCGCGCCAGCTGCAGCAGCTGACGGTACCAAGACCTGATATCGGTCTAGCAATCGGAGAAAGACATGCTGCAACCAGCTCGTAGAAAGTATCGTAAGGAGCAGAAAGGCCGCAACACCGGCATCGCTACCCGAGGCAACTCGGTGGCGTTTGGTGATTTTGGCCTCAAGTCCACAGACCGCGGCCGTTTGACGGCCCGGCAGATTGAATCCGCACGTCGGGCGATTTCCCGTCACGTCAAGCGCGGTGGTCGTATCTGGATCCGGATTTTTCCAGACAAGCCGATTTCCCAGAAGCCTGCAGAGGTTCGCATGGGTAACGGCAAAGGAAACCCGGAGTACTACGTGGCCGAGATCCAGCCCGGCAAGGTACTTTATGAGATCGTCGGCGTGCCGGAAGAGCTGGCACGTGAAGCGTTCCGCCTGGCGGCGGCCAAACTGCCGCTGCGCACCACGTTTGTGGCGCGCATGATCGGCCAATAAGCGCCACTGCCCGGAGAAATATCGTGAATACCAAAGAACTACGCCAGAAAGACGTGGCTGCCATTGAAACGGAAGTCAAGTCGCTGCAAAAAGCGCATTTTGGCCTGCGCATGCAAAAGGCCACACAGCAACTCAACAACACCGCAACGCTGCGCTCGACGCGCCGCGACATTGCACGCGCCAAAACCATCCTGGCCGAGAAGAACATTGCGGCGAAGTCCGCCAGTGAAGGAGCGGCCAAATGACGGAAGAAAAAGTATCCCGCAAGCGCACCTTGATCGGGAAGGTCGTGAGCGACAAGCGCGCCAAGACCGTGACGGTGCTGATCGAGCGCCGTGTCAAGCATGAGCTCTACGGCAAGATCGTTGGCAAATCCAGCAAGTACCACGCTCATGATGAAAATGGCGAGTACAAGATGGGGGACACCATCGAGATCACCGAGAGCCGGCCCATTTCCAAGACCAAGAACTGGGTTGCGACCCGTTTGGTCCAGAAGGCGGTCACCGTTTGATGGTTTCGCGCGGCAACGCTGCGTGAATATCCGAAACGGCTCACAATGTGGGCCGTTTTGCATTGGATTGCCAACTCGCGGTAACGCGCGGCATGTTCAGGTTTGACGGTGACGAATAGTTCAACTTTTTAGGAGCGCAAGATGATCAAAGTAGGTGATGCCCTTCCAGAGGCGACGTTGATGGAGTTCTCGGAGGTCGAAGGCAATGGGTGCAGCATCGGTCCCAACCCGGTTCCGGTGGCCAAGTCCACTGCCGGCAAGACGATTGCATTGTTCGCATTGCCAGGCGCATTCACCCCCACGTGTTCGGCGAAACATGTACCGGGGTACCTGGAGAAATTCAGTGAGCTCAAGGCGGCCGGCGTCGACGAGATCTGGTGCGTCAGCGTCAATGACGCGTTTGTCATGGGCGCCTGGGCGCGCGACCTTAAATCGGCCGGCAAGGTCCGGATGCTCGGTGACGGCGATGCCACCTTCACCAAGGCGACCGGTCTGACCCTGGACTTGACTGGCAAGGGCCTGGGCCTGCGCAGCAATCGTTACTCGATGCTGGTCAAGGATGGCAAGGTGGCCTCACTCAATATCGAGGCGCCTGGCAAGTTCGAAGTCAGCGACGCGGCGACAATGCTCGCGCAAGCCAAGGCTTGAATGCCTGGCCCGCTCAGAGTTCAGCTTTAAGGTAGTGCGACCCGGGAATCAGGTTGTAGCAAAACGGCGCAATCTCTGCAAAGCCCAGGTCCTGGTACAGGGCCCGGGCCGTTTCCATGGCACTGAGCGTGTCAAGCCACAGATCAACACCGATTTGGGCTGCATATTCGCGCAACAGGCCACGCACGACTTCCCAATCCTGTGGGGTGCCGGGGGCAAGCAGTTCAGTCTTAGTGCAGCGGTCGATCCGCTTAACCGGCCAGCGATACTCCCCATGCCACGAAGGCGGCACTGGCGAGCATCACGACCGCTGCCGCCAACCGTGACACGGCATCGTCGCGTGATCCAGGCAACGGTGTCGCAATAGCCTTGTCCCCACTTAGCATGGGCTTGACCAGGTCGTCGCGTTTGGCGACGTAGTAGAACACGATCGCCGCAAGGTGAATCACGATCAGAGCGAGGAGCAACAACTTGCCATAGGTCTTGTGGTAGCTCGTTGCCAGCGACACGGTCGCATTGGATACGAACTTTGCGAACGGCCCGACTGCCGCAATTTCGTCGTCACTGATCACGCCGGTCGATACCTGAGCAATCAGGAGCACCAGCATCGCAAACACCGACGCCGCACCCAGGGGGTTGTGTCCGACCGTATGTTCCGGCTTGCCGTGCCCCCGAAGATACCGCAGCACGGTCGCAGGGCTGTACAAGAACGCCGCAAAACGCGACCATCGACCGCCGATCAGTCCCCAAACCAGGCGAAACAGTACCAGGCTGGCGATCGTGAATCCGAAGCGAAAGTGCCAGACCATGGCGTTGCCGCCAATCTGGCTCGTCACCACCGATCCGATAATGCAGGCGACCAGCAACCAGTGAAATAGGCGCGTGGGCAGATCCCATACCCGGATACTGGTGTTTGAGGTGTTCATTGTTCTAAAGGCGGTGATCGCATCATGAGCGCAAAGTTTACGGCAGATAGGTGGCAATGCGGATTGCAGCAAGGCACCACATGGCCCGATATTCGGTTTTCGCAAGACAAATAAGGAGTACCCATGGATCGACGTCGATTCAACAGCGCTGCCGGCGGGACGCTGGCTTGCATCATATTGCTGGCCCATGCGCGAGCGCACGCCTTGTCGTTGGCCGACCTGACCGACGGCGAGGCCTCGCAAGGGCTCAAGACCGCACTGGAGAAGGGTGCGCTGGCGGCCATCAGCCTGCTCGGCCGCAAGGACGGTTTCCTGGGCAACGACAAAGTCCGGATCCCGCTGCCCGGCTTCCTGGAGGATGCAGGCAAGTTGCTCAAGACCTTCGGTCAAGGCAAACGTGTCGATGAACTGGTGAACGCCATGAACCGGGCCGCAGAAACCGCCGTACCGATGGCCAATGACTTGTTGATGGGTGCCGTCAAGTCCATGTCGGTGACAGATGCCAAGAACATCCTGACCGGAGGCGACACCTCCGTCGCTCAGTTCTTTGCCAGCAAGACCCGAGAGCCACTGGGCGTGACTTTTCTGCCCGTGGTGACCAGGGCGACGCAAAAAGTGGAATTGGCATCCAAATACAACCGTGTTGCATCGAAGGCGGTCGGCATCGGGCTGGTCAGCAAGAACGAGGCGAACATCGAGCAGTACGTGACTGGGAAGACGCTGGACGGGCTGTACTTCGTGATTGGCGAAGAGGAGCGCAAGATTCGCCGGGATCCTGTCGGCGCCGGCAGCGACATTCTCAAAAAGGTCTTCAGCTTGCTAAAGTGAGAGATGGGGGCCACGGCGAAGTGGTGCGTTTGGCCACGCGGGTCGCACTCCCGCAAGTGTGACGATATCTCTTTAGCCTCTCACGACGGTCACATCAACCACCGCGTTCCGTTGCGAGTCCGGCAGCCCGGATAATCTACCGATGGTGCGTCGTTTGTGCGGGCTGGTCCTTGTGAGCGTCTTGACCCTGTTGTCGGGATGTAGCCCTGCGTTCAATTGGCGCGAGGTCGCCGTTGGCAACACCCGGTTGCTCGCCATGTTTCCGTGCAAGCCCGAGACCGCGCAACAGCGGGTGTCAATGGCCGATCAAGAGGTGGCATTGACCATGCGCAGCTGCAAGGCCGGTGGCGTGACGCTGGCAGTTGGTCACGCCAGGTTGACCAAAGTGACAGACAAAGCCCGGGTACTGGCCCGGTGGCGTGATGCCACATTGGCCAGCATGGGCGCCGAACCGGCGTCGATCTCCGCCGTTGCGCCATCCCGCTTGCAGCCCCTGCCTGATCTTGTCGCAGTACGTGCCAACGGGACATCGCCGGGCGGCAGTCCGGTTCTGCTGCAAGGCCTGTGGTTTGCGCAGGATTCGGATGTCTTTTCGGCTTTGCTGGTCGCCGGCAAAGTCAGCGCGGACGTCGAGGAGTCGTTTTTCTCCGGATTGCGGTTCCGGTGATGGTTTTACCTCGGCGCACCGCGATCACGGTCTTTCTTACGTTCGCGTTTGCCTACTTTCTGTCTGCCCTTATCCGGGCCATCACTGCAACGCTTGCGCCTGTACTGACACAGGAATTCACGTTGCAGGCACGTGACCTCGGCTTATTGGCGGGAGGTTACTTCCTGGGTTTCTCGGCAACCCAGCTGCCCTTGGGTAGCTGGTTGGACCGGTATGGCCCCAAGCGGGTCCAGGTCGGCTTTCTCGCCGTGGCGGTGGTGGGTTGTCTGGCTTTTTCCGCTGCGACCAGTTTCTCTGGGCTGCTGGCGGCGCGGGTGTTGTGCGGCGTGGGCGTCAGCGCCTGCCTGATGGCGCCCCTGACCGGCTATCGGCGCTGGTTCCTGCCGGCGACGCAGACACGCTCCAACGCCTGGATGCTGATGACAGGATCCACGGGCATGGTGGCGTCGACTTTACCGGTGCAGTGGGCCCTGCCCCTGGTTGGTTGGCGTCCGCTGTTTCTGACCCTGGGCGTTTTGCTGATCGTGTCGATCGCGCTTGTCGTCTGGCGTGTGCCGGACTGGGAACGTCCAGTTACCCGACCCAGCGCGGAGCCAACGACATCCGGGTTTGGGCAAATCTGGCGAAATCCCTATTTCCAGCGCTTGGCACCACTGGGCTTTTTTTGCTACGGTGGCCTGTTGGCAGTGCAGACATTGTGGGCCGGGCCGTGGATGGAAAAGGTCGCGGGTTTTTCTCCGCTGCAGGCGGCGACCGGGCTGTTCTGGATCAACATCGCCATGTTGTGCACATTCTGGACCTGGGGCATGTTGGGGCCCTGGCTGGCACATCGCGGCCTGCAAACAGACAGGTTGATCAGCTGGGGCTTGCCGTCCAGTTTTGTCGTGTTGGGCGTCGTCATCGCTGCAGCCGACGGCTTGGGAAGTGCCACTGGAGCATGGCTTGCCTTGTATTGCATGACTTGCAGCTTTGTGACACTGTCGCAACCTGCGGTGGGCATGATGTTCCCGAACGAGCTCGCCGGGCGTGCGCTGACGGCATTTAATCTGGTGATTTTTCTGGGCGTCTTCGTCATCCAGTGGGGCATCGGCCTGGCCATCGACGCACTGATGGCCTTGGGGTGGTCGCAGGTCCTGGCCTACCGTGTTGCTTTTGCGGCGTTCCTGGCGTGTTGTGTCTTCTCATTCGTGTACTTCAAGCGTGGTGCAGGCCATAATCAGACCGCTTGAAAAACCATGACCGCAGGCCTGTTGATCGTCGCCCATGCACCGCTGGCCAGCGCTTTGCGCCAGTGTGTGCTGCACGTGTTCCCGGAGGGCGCAGATTGCATCGCTGCCGTGGACATTCATAGCGATTTGCCGTTTGACGAGTTGCTCGAAACCTCCCGAAGCGCCATGGCAGGCCTCAACAGCCCCAAAACGCTGGTACTGACCGACATCTTTGGCGCGACACCGTGCAACGTGGCTCAAAAACTGGTCGATGGCGTGCAATCACGGCTGGTGGCAGGTGTCAACTTGCCGATGTTGCTGCGTGCGATGACCTACCGGCGTGAACCCCTGGAAGCCTTGACGGCGCGCGCCATGGCAGGTGGCACCCAGGGTGTGATGCAGGTTGCCACCGCCGCACCACAGAATCAGACCCGAAAGAAGCATGCTCAAGACGTCGGCGACCATCAACAATAAGCTGGGCTTGCATGCACGCGCGTCGGCCAAATTGACCAAACTGGCTGGCGCGTTTCCCTGTGAGGTATGGGTCTCCCGCAACGGCCGCCGTGTCAACGGCAAGAGCATCATGGGTGTCATGATGCTGGCCGCAGGCATGGGCTCGTCCATCGACATAGAGACCGTCGGCGAGCAGGAGCAGGCGGCGATGGATGCCCTGCAGGCCATGATTGCCGACAAGTTCGGAGAGGGCGAGTGAGTTTTTCGATTCACGGTCTTGCGGTAGCGCGAGGAATCGCGATCGGCAAGGCCGTGCTGGTCGCGTCAAGCCGCGCCAACGTGGCCCACTATTTCATCTCTCTAGAAGAAGTCCAACCCGAGATCGAGCGTGTACGCGCCGGTCGCAATGCGGTGATCGACGAAATTCACCGCTTGCAGCGCACGATCAGCCACATGGGGCCCAAGGAGGCGCCGCACGAACTGACCGCGTTGATGGACGTGCACTTGATGTTGTTGCAGGACGAGGAATTGATCCTGGGCGTCAAGCATTGGATCGTCGAGCGCCTGTACAACGCGGAATGGGCTTTGACGACGCAACTCGAAGTGATCGCGCGGCAGTTCGACGAGATGGAGGACGAATACCTGCGCGAGCGCAAGGCCGACCTCGAGCAGATCACCGAGAAGGTGTTGGCGGCAATGAATGGCCAGGCCTCACCGATGGCTGCGCAAACCTTGCGAACCCCGCGCAAGCACTCCCAGTCCGACCTGATGCTGGAAACGACGGTCGATGTGCCGCTGATCCTGGTCGCGCACGACCTGTCGCCGGCTGACATGCTGCAGTTCAAGAGAAGCATTTTTGCCGGATTCGTCACCGATGTGGGAGGCCGAACCTCGCACACTGCCATCGTGGCGCGCAGCATGGACATTCCTGCAGTGGTAGGCGCGCGGCTGTCCAGCCATCTGATTCGGCAGGACGATTGGGTCATCGTCGATGGCGATGCGGGGGTCGTGATTGTCGATCCGTCAGCCATCGTGCTGGCCGAATACGGCTTCCGGCAACGCCAGGTCGCGATGGAGCGTGGGCGTCTGGCGCGACTGCTGCACACGCCCGCTGTCACGATGGACGGGCAGAAGGTCGAGTTGCTGGCCAACATCGAGATGCCTGACGACGCGGCCGCGGCGATCCAGGCGGGCGCGGTGGGGGTGGGATTGTTTCGCAGCGAATTCCTCTTCATGGGGCGAAACGGCAAGTTGCCGGATGAGGAGGAACAGTACCTGGCCTATCGCCGCGCTCTCGAGGGCATGCAAGGCCTGCCGGTGACGATTCGCACCGTCGACATCGGATCGGACAAGCCGCTGGATCGAGCGGCGCGGGAGGAATCGCACCTCAATCCCGCATTGGGATTGCGCGCGATCCGGTGGAGCCTGACCGATCCGGACATGTTCCTGACGCAATTGCGCGCGATCCTGCGCGCGGCAGCCCATGGGCAGGTCAACCTGCTGATACCGATGCTGGCCCATGCCCGCGAGATTCGCCAGACCCTCACGCTGCTCGACCAGGCGCGCGCACAGTTGGACAAACGGGGTGTCACGTACGGCGCGCTGCGGCTGGGCGCCATGATCGAGATTCCCGCAGCAGCATTGACACTCAAGCTGTTCTTGAAATATTTCGACTTCCTGTCCATAGGCACCAACGACCTTATCCAGTACACGTTGGCGATCGACCGGGCCGATGAGTCGGTGGCGCACCTCTACGACCCGCTGCATCCGGCCGTGCTGCAACTGGTGGCGGACACGATTGCACAGTGCAACGCGCAAGGCAAAGGGGTGAGTGTGTGTGGCGAGATGGCGGGTGATGTCACCTTCACGCGGCTGCTGCTCGGTCTGGGGCTGCGCAGTTTTTCCATGCACCCGGCGCAGATCTTGGCGGTCAAGCACGAGGTGCTGCGCGCCGATACCGGCAAGCTTGCGGCATGGGCCCGTGCCGTTCTCGAAGCGGAGGACCCGGCGGCCGTTTTCGCCGGTTGAGCGAGTCCGTGCGACTGGCCGCCGATGTCGGTCAGGCCGCGCGTGTACCCAGCCAGGCGGCGCCGACAATCATTGCTGCGGCCAGCACGATGCTCCAGCTGAACGGTCCGGCGCCGAGCAGCGTCAGCACCGCGGTCGAGGTCAGTGGTGTGAGGTAACTCAGGATGCCGATCTGGCGCGGATCACCGAGCTTGAGGGCCTTGTCCCACAAGAGAAACGCGCCGCCCAACGGACCCAGACCCGCGAGCACGAGCAATCCCCATTCGTTCGGTGTGAGTGTGGTGGCCGGCTCGAGCAGCCAGTGGCAGCACAACGACAAGATGCCCGATACCAGGCCGAACAGGCCGACCGCCGCCGTAGGGAAAGGGTGGACGCGCCTTGTCAGCAGCGAATAGCTGGCCCAGATCAATGCTGAGGCGAGTGCCAGTAGATACCCCCAGGACAAGGGGCCGAGCGCGCCATCACCCCCGCCAAGAATCGCCACGGCCGCACCCGCGAATCCCAGCAGTGCAGCCAGATAGTGGGTCGGGCGCAGTCCCATGCCCGGCAATACCAGCGGCGCCAGAACGACGATGAACAGGGGCCACAGGTAGTTCACCAGGTTGGCTTGCACGGGCGGCGCCGTGCGTAATGCGAGAAACAACAGGAAGTGAAACCCGAACAAGCCTGCCACTCCCATGCCCAAGGTGCCGGCCGGGATCGACCAAAGCCGGGGCTGGCGCACTACCAAAGGCCAGGTTGGTGTACTGCCTATGACCAGTGCGACGCCTGTGAGCAGGAATGGCGGAACGGTCTTGAGCGCCACTCCCAGCGCGGCGAGCGTCGCCCACAGCGCAATCGCCCCGAGGGCATACCAGGTAGCGGAGCGGGAGTCACCTTGCAGCGCAAGGCGTTGTTGCCGCACCTGTTGCATCGGGTTCAGGTGGCAAGAACCGGGTTCAGCACCCCGTGCGCCTGCTGATCGGCGTGGTAACTTGAACGCACCATCGCGCCAACGGCAGCGTGGACGAATCCCATGGCGTAGGCTTCCCGCTCGAACATCTTGAAGGTGTCGGGGTGGACGTAACGCTTGACGGTCAGGTGGCTGCTGCTGGGCGCCAGATACTGGCCGATCGTCAGCATGTTGATGCCGTGTTCGCGCATGTCGCGCATCGCCTGCAGGATTTCTTCGTCGGTCTCGCCCAGGCCCACCATCAGTCCGCTCTTGGTGGGCACTTGCGGGAACAGGGTCTTGAACTTCTTGAGCAGGTTCAGGCTGAAGGCATAGTCCGAGCCAGGGCGCGCCTCCTTGTATAGACGCGCGATGGTCTCCAGGTTGTGGTTCATCACATCGGGCGGCGCTGCCTTCAGGATCTCCAGTGCGCGGTCGTCGCGGCCACGAAAGTCCGGCACCAGAATCTCGATCTGGGTCTGTGGAGACGCTTGCCGGATCTGGCGGATGCAGTCGACGAAATGTCCGCTGCCGCCGTCACGCAGGTCGTCGCGATCAACGCTGGTGATCACCACGTATTTCAACGCCAGAGCTGCAATCGTGTTGGCCAGGTTCTTCGGCTCGTTCACGTCGAGCGGGTCCGGACGGCCGTGTCCTACATCGCAGAAAGGGCAGCGCCGTGTGCATTTGTCGCCCATGATCATGAACGTGGCGGTGCCCTTGCCGAAACATTCCCCGATGTTGGGGCAGGATGCCTCCTCGCAGACAGTGACCAACTGGTTCTTGCGCAAGATGTCCTTGATCTCGTAGAAACGCGTCGTTGGCGACCCCGCCTTGACGCGGATCCAAGGCGGTTTTTTCAGGATTTCACCAGGCACCACCTTGACCGGGATGCGCGAGAGCTTGGCGCCTGCCTTCTGTTTCTGGCTGGCATCGTAGGCCTGTGGCGATTGCGCCTCTCGGATGGCGGTTGGTGTGGGGTTGCTCATGTCGTGGAGGGCGTCGCCGTTACGGCGCCAGGTAGGTGATGAGCTTGTTGCTCAATACGTCAGCCGCCTCGGACCAGCCAACGGACGCGCCCATTGTAGAAAGATCGACGGTTTGCAGCCCGGTATAACCACAAGGGTTGATGCGCGAGAAGGGTTCCAGGTCCATCCCCACGTTCAGCGCCACGCCGTGATAAGTACAGTTGCGGCTCACCTTGATGCCCAGCGCGGCGATCTTCCCCAGGCCCGCAAAGTCAATCGGGGCTGGAGGCTCGGTCTTTTGCATTGCCGCCTTGCCGAGCCCCCGGGGGCGCTGTGCCAGCATCGCGTGGCCTGACGGGTCGTCCAGCCGGACATAGATGCCGGGCGCGCCACCGACCCGATGCCCGGTTACTCCAAAATGGGACAGCGTGCGAATCACGGCCTCTTCGATCCGGTGCACGTATTCCTTGACGAAGTAGCCGGCGCGTTTGAGGTCAAGCAGCGGATATGCCACCACCTGGCCGGGGCCGTGGAAAGTGACCTGTCCGCCGCGGTTGGTCGCGATCACCGCAATGGAGCCCGGGTTCAGAATATGCTCGGCCCGACCGGCCAGGCCCTGCGTGTAGACGGCAGGGTGTTCACAGATCCACAAGGCATCGGGCGTTTGCGCTCTGCGTTGCGCCGTGAACTCCTGCATCGCCCGGTATGTCGGCAGGTACTCCACCAGTCCCAACGATCGGATCTGCATCGTCAAGCTGTGCCAACTTTCATAATGCCCACTCTTCACCCCGCATCATGAAGGTCAATTCGCGTTAAAGGACCACCTTGACCATCGGGTGTGTCGACAAGGTTCGGTACAACTCGTCGAGCTGTTCCCGGCTGGTGGCCGTGACGGTAATGGTTACGCCGAGGTACTTGCCGCCACTGCTTTCACGCAGTTCGATTGTCGACGGGTCGAAGTTCGGGTCGAAGTGTTTGGCGACCGTTGTCACCGCATGCACGAATCCTTCGACGCGGGCCCCCATGACCTTGATCGGAAACAGGGACGGATATTCGATCAGCGATTTGTCTGCGTTGGTCATCGAAAAAACTCGGTGCGGCGGTGGCAACGCAACATGAAGGCAGGGCGCGCTCCGATCAGGTGGCAGATGCCTGCTTGGCCAGCTGGTAAGCCGCGTAGAGTTGTTTTCCGATCGGACCGGGAGATCCCCGATGCGCCGGATGGCCAACCGGTTGGCCATCCAGTGTGGTGACGGCGATCACCTCCTTGGTTGCGCTGGAAAGCAGCAACTCGTCTGCGGACAATACTTCCTCGCGGCTGATGCGGCGCAATTCGAAACCCAGTCCGAGGCCGGCGCACAGTTCCGCGATCAAGCCATAACGAATGCCCTCGAGTACCAGGTTGTCCCTCGGCGTGCCCAGCACCTTGCCATCCTTGACGACCCACACGTTGCTGGAGGCAGCCTCACTGAGAAAGCCGTGGCGAAACATGACCGTTTCCAGCGCACCCGCGTCGAAACTTATCTGGCGCGCGAACACCGAACCGAGCAGGCTCGTGCTCTTGATGTGGGCCTTTTCCCACCGAAAATCATTGGCTGTCACGCAGACGACACCGGATTCGATCTGCTCTTCAGTGGGTGGGCGCATCACGTTGGCCATTGCAAACACCGTTGGTTCGATGTCGGTGGGCATGACATGGTCGCGCATCGCAACGCCACGGGTGATCTGGATGTAGACCAGTTGGTTCAATTCATCAGCCGCTACCCCGGCCGCCTTGGCGCCGTGGCCGATCAGCCCTGTCGCAATGCCAAGCCACTGCTCGCGGCTGTTGGGGTTGACCATGCGCATTTCAACCAGACTACGCTCCAGCCGCGCCATGTGCTGCGCAAACCGGAATGGCCGTCCCGCGTAGACCGGCACGACCTCATAGATTCCATCGCCAAAAATGAAGCCGCGGTCCATCACGCTGATTTTGGCGTCGCATAGTGGCGTAAATGCACCGTTGAGGTAGCAGGGGGTCGACGGCAGTTGATTCATGGCGCGATTATCGTGCCAGTTGCCAGGCAGGTTTTGATGCCCCGCGGCGGCGATCATGACTCTGTGGCTGGGCTGCCGCGACTCGCACTGTCCGCAACCGGACACGCCTGCGGCAACCTGCCGCGTCACAGCGGAACTCAGCGGTTTGAGGGCCCGAAACCGCCACAACATTTATCGCCGCATCGAATGCTCCTGGGCTTTGCTTATAATCAGCGGCTTTGCAGAACTTCAGGCATCAGATCGGGCGTTGTTTCATATGAGATATTTGCCCTACGATGATGATGAAGTTGCGGGAAAACCTGAAAAGTTCAAGCCGCTGAGCGCCGAAGAGGCGCGAGAACTGCGTGAGCGCAATCCGTCGGTGCCGCCATGGAAGGTGGTGCTTGGCCAGGGAGTGGTGGGTCTGTTGGTGGCGTTGGTCTCCTGGGTCATCACTGGAAGTCAGAGCGTTGGTTGGTCGGCTGCCTATGGTGCGCTGGCTGTTGTGCTTCCGGCGGCATTGTTTGCCCGGGGCCTGACCGGACGATTTGCATCCCTGAATGCCGGAACTGCGGTTTTTGGGTTCTTCCTTTGGGAGATGGTCAAGATTATCTTGACAGTGGCGATGTTGATCGCTGCGCCAAGCCTGGTGGTGGCATTGAGCTGGCCGTCATTGCTGGTTGGACTGGTGCTGACGATGAAGGTTTATTGGGTTGCGTTGGTTTTCGCACCTCGCAAAAGGCAACAAAAAGTCGGATAAAAACAGATGGCTGCTGAAAACGGACCTAGCGCGGGCGAATACATCGTTCACCACCTGACGCATCTGCAGAACACCAAGGCCAAGGCGGTCGTGGATTTCTCGGTGTTCAATCTGGACTCATTGTTTTTTTCGATCACATTGGGTGTGCTTATGTGCTGGCTGCTTTGGCTGGCTGCGCGCAATGCGACATCCGGTGTACCGGGTCGGTTCCAGGCGGCGGTCGAGATTCTGGTCGAAATGGTCGATTCGCAGGCCAAAGGTATTGTGCACAACGCCAATAGCCGCAAACTTGTGTCGCCGCTCGCGCTGGTAGTGTTCGTCTGGATCTTCCTGCTCAATGCAATGGACCTGCTGCCGGTTGACCTGCTGCCGGTCATCTGGGAGAAGATTTTCAGTGCCGCTGGTGGCGATCCGCACCATGCCTATCTGCGTGTGGTGCCTACGGCTGACCTGTCGATCGCGATGGGCTTGTCAGTTTCGGTGCTGATCGTGTGTCTGGTCTACAACGTCAAGATCAAGGGATTGGGCGGCTGGATTCACGAATTGTTCACCGCCCCGTTCGGTGCGCATCCACTCTTGTGGCCCTTCAATTTCGCCATGCAGTTGATCGAGTTCATCGCCAAGACCGTGTCGCACGGCATGCGACTGTTCGGCAACATGTATGCAGGCGAACTCATTTTCATGCTGATTGCCCTCATGGGGGGTGCGTGGGCGTTCACGGCCACCGGCATTGGCCTGGCGATTGGCCACATCATTGCAGGTACGGCGTGGGCGATCTTCCACATCCTGATCATCACGCTGCAGGCTTTTGTGTTCATGATGCTGACCCTGGTCTATATCGGCCAGGCGCATGACTCGCACTAGAGTTCCGTTACGTTCTCAATTTTCGTTTTTTCTTTTCTCGTCAACCAAAGTCCTTTAGGAGTCATCATGGAAGTAATTAGCTCTGTTGCACTGGCCGCCGGCCTCATCATCGGTCTCGGCGCCGTCGGTGCCTGTATCGGCATCGGCATCATGGGCAGCAAATACCTTGAGTCTGCGGCGCGTCAGCCCGAGCTGATGGGCGAATTGCAGACCAAGATGTTCCTGCTGGCCGGCCTGATCGACGCGGCATTCATTATCGGTACCGGTATCGCGCTGTGGTTCGCCACTGCCAACCCGTTCCTGGCCCAGATCGCCAACCTGCCGAAGTGAGTTTTTCTTGGCGGAATCAACGTCATTCCCTGGTGCCTTGTGCTCCGGGGTGAAGGATGAAAAGTGAGCATTACCGGTACCCTCATCATTCAGATGATCGTGTTCCTGATTCTGGTCGGGTTCACGATGAAATTTGTCTGGCCTCCGATTGCCAGTGCGTTGGACGAGCGCGCCAGCAAGATCGCTGACGGCCTGGCTGCTGCAGACAAGGCCAAGTCCGAGTTGTCCTCCGCCAACCAGCGTGTGGAAGCTGAACTTGCCAAGTCGCGCACCGAAACGGCCGCCAGACTTGCTGACGCCGAGCGTCGTGCCCAGACCATCATCGAGCAGGCCAAGGCGAGCGCCGTGGAAGAGGGCAACAAGATCGTTGCCGCCGCTCGCGCTGAAGCCGAGCAGCAGACCGTCAAGGCGCGCGATTCGTTGCGCGACCAGGTAGCGGCATTGGCCGTCAAGGGCGCCGAGCAGATTTTGCGCAAGGAAGTCAATGCTGGCGTTCATGCCGATCTGCTCAACCGGCTCAAGACCGAGCTGTAAGAGGACTGTATGGCCGAACTTGCCACTATCGCCCGTCCCTATGCGGAAGCCCTGTTCAAGTCGGCCAAGGCCGATCTGAGTGGTGCCGCGAGCTGGCTGGACCAGTTTGCGGTCATTGCAGGCAACTCGCAGCTGCTGCAGTTCGCGGACAACCCCAAGGTCACCGACGAGCAGGTCTTCGATCTGTTCGCCGGTGTTGCCAAGGCGGCTTTGCCCGATAGTGCCAAGAACTTTCTGCGCATCGTCATTGAAAACGGTCGTGTGGACGTCTTGCCCGAGATCGCTGCGCAATTCCGCGCGCTGGTCAATGCGCTGGGCGGCTCTTCGGATGCTGTCGTGTACAGCGCATTTGCCATTGACGACAAGGCACTGGCCGAACTTACCGGCGTGTTGGAAAAGCGCTTCGGGCGCAAGCTCAACGCGACGATGCAGCTTGACGAGTCCCTGATCGGGGGCGTTCGTGTGGTGGTGGGTGACGAGGTGCTCGACACATCGGTCAGATCCCGCCTGGATCAAATGAAAATTGCGCTGACCGCCTGAGCCCGGCGCGTCGGTGACAGCCCACTAAAGAAAGAAGGAAAGAGTCATGCAACTCAATCCCGCAGAAATCTCTGAACTGATCAAGAGCCGTATCGAGGGCCTGACGGCCAGCGCGGACATCCGCAACCAGGGTACTGTCGTGTCGGTGTCCGACGGTATTTGCCGCATCCATGGCCTGTCCGACGTGATGCAGGGCGAAATGTTGGAGTTTCCTGCGGGAAGCGACGGTCTGCCCACTTATGGGCTTGCGTTGAACCTTGAGCGTGACTCGGTGGGCTCCGTGATTCTGGGCGAATACGAGCACATTTCCGAAGGCGATACCGTCAAATGCACGGGTCGTATTCTGGAAGTGCCGGTTGGCCCCGAGTTGATCGGTCGCGTCGTCAATGCACTGGGCCAGCCGATCGACGGCAAGGGTCCGGTGAACGCCAAGATGACCGACGTGATTGAAAAAGTCGCGCCCGGCGTGATCGCCCGTAAATCGGTTGATCAACCGATGCAGACCGGTTTGAAGTCGATCGACTCGATGGTGCCTATCGGTCGCGGCCAGCGCGAGTTGATCATTGGTGACCGCCAGACCGGTAAGACGGCCGTGGCCATCGATGCCATCATCAACCAGAAGGGTCAGAACATGACCTGCGTTTATGTCGCGATTGGCCAGAAGGCATCGTCGATCAAGAACGTGGTGCGTGCCCTCGAGCAAGCCGGGGCAATGGAGTACACCATTGTCGTTGCAGCGTCGGCGTCCGAGTCGGCCGCCATGCAATACGTGTCCGCGTATTCGGGCTGCACGATGGGCGAGTATTTCCGCGACCGGGGCCTGGATGCGCTGATCGTCTATGACGACCTGTCCAAGCAGGCCGTCGCCTACCGCCAGGTGTCCTTGCTGCTGCGCCGCCCACCAGGCCGCGAAGCCTACCCCGGCGACGTGTTCTATCTTCACAGTCGACTGCTCGAGCGGGCCGCACGTGTCAACGCCGACTATGTCGAAGCCTTCACCAAAGGCGAAGTCAAAGGAAAGACCGGTTCGCTGACGGCATTGCCGATCATCGAAACCCAGGCGGGCGACGTCTCCGCGTTTGTTCCGACCAACGTGATTTCGATCACCGACGGCCAGATCTTTTTGGAAACCAGCCTGTTCAACGCGGGCGTTCGGCCGGCGATCAATGCCGGTATCTCGGTTTCCCGCGTGGGTAGTTCCGCCCAGACCAAGGTCATCAAGGCGCAGTCGGGTGGCATTCGTACCGACCTGGCCCAATACCGCGAACTCGCAGCTTTTGCCCAGTTTGCGTCTGACCTGGACGAAGCCACCCGCAAGCAGCTCGACCGCGGTGCACGGGTAACGGAATTGCTGAAACAGAAGCAGTACAGCCCCTTGTCCATCGGCTATATGGCTGCATCCCTGTTCGCAGTGAACAAGGGCTTCATGGATGATGTCGAGGTCAAGAAAATTCTGTCCTTCGAGCACGGGTTGCATGCGTACCTGAAAGACAAACACGCGGACTTGATCGACAAGATCGAAAGCAGCAAGGCCTTGGACAAAGATGCCGAAGCCCAATTGCAGGCTGCGGTGGGTGCATTCAAGAAGACCTTTGCTTGATCGATCCGATGCACGAGGAGCAGGCAATGGACCCCCAAACGCACGGCTGTTCGCTGCCGTCTGACGATTGCCGGTGCCAGGCGGAATCGCAACTACAAGGAGGCAACCATGGCCGCCGGTAAGGAGCTACGCACCAAGATCAAGTCGGTCGAGAACACCAAGAAGATCACCAAGGCCATGGAGATGATCTCCGTGTCCAAGATGCGCAAGGCGCAGGAGCGCATGCGGGCTGCACGCCCCTATAGCGACAAGATTCGCAATATTGCCAGCCACCTTGGCCAGGCCAACCCGGAGTACGTGCACCAGTTCATGAAAATGAACGACGCCAAGTCGGTCGGTTTCATTGTGGTGACGACCGACAAGGGTTTGTGCGGTGGTCTCAACACCAACCTGTTGCGGGCCGTGACGGTCCGCCTGCGGGAAACCCAGGCGGCTGCGAAGACGCCGCAGGCGGTTGCCATCGGTGGCAAGGGCCTGGGCTTCCTCAACCGCATCGGGGCCAAGGTGGTATCGCATGTCACGCATCTGGGTGACAAACCCCATCTGGACAAGCTGATCGGACCGGTCAAGGTGCTGTTGGATGCCTATGCACGCGGTGAGTTGAGTGAAGTCTATCTTTGCTACAACAAGTTCGGCAGCACCATGCGCCAGGATCCGACCGTGGAACGGCTGTTGCCGTTGTCCGCCGCCAAGATGCAGGCCGATACCAAGGCCAGCGGTACCCACCATGGCTGGGATTACATCTACGAGCCCGATGCCAAGTCGGTGATCGATGACCTGTTGCTGCGCTACGTCGAAGGCCTGGTCTACCAGGCGCTCGCCGAGAACATGGCGTCGGAGCATGCCGCGCGCATGGTGGCGATGAAGGCAGCCACCGATAACGCGGGCACTGTGATCGGCGAACTCAAGCTGGTCTACAACAAGACGCGTCAGGCCGCGATCACCAAAGAGTTGTCCGAAATCGTTTCCGGTGCGGCTGCAATCAGCGGCTGATCGCATCCGGATCCCAGTGCAAGATTCAAGTTTGATGGAGCAGAAAATGGCTCAAGCCCAAGGAAAAATAGTTCAGTGTATCGGTGCCGTCGTGGACGTGGAGTTTCCGCGCAACCAGATGCCCCGCATTTACGATGCGCTCAAGATGGACGGCAGTGCGCTGACACTGGAAGTTCAGCAGCAGCTCGGTGATGGCGTTGTGCGCACCATTGCGCTGGGCTCGTCCGATGGCTTGCGCCGCGGCCTGATGGTATCCAACAGCGGCGGCCCCATCATGGTGCCGGTCGGTCCTGCGACTTTGGGCCGGATCATGGACGTGCTCGGCAGCCCGATCGATGAGCGCGGCCCGGTGAGCCAGGAGCGTACCGCGTCGATTCACCGCAAGGCGCCTGCATATGAAGAGCTGTCTCCGTCTCAGGAACTGCTGGAAACCGGCATCAAAGTGATTGACCTGGTGTGCCCGTTCGCCAAGGGCGGCAAGGTGGGTCTGTTCGGTGGCGCCGGTGTCGGCAAGACCGTGAACATGATGGAGTTGATCAACAACATTGCCAAGGCGCACAGCGGTCTGTCGGTGTTTGCCGGTGTGGGGGAGCGGACCCGCGAGGGCAACGACTTTTACCACGAAATGGCGGATTCCGGTGTCGTGAACCTGGAGAAGCTCGAAGACTCCAAGGTGGCCATGGTTTACGGCCAGATGAACGAGCCTCCGGGCAACCGACTGCGCGTCGCGCTGACCGGTCTGACCATCGCCGAATCGTTCCGCGATGAAGGCAAGGACGTCTTGTTCTTCGTGGACAACATTTACCGTTACACGTTGGCCGGTACCGAAGTGTCCGCGCTGCTGGGCCGCATGCCTTCCGCCGTGGGGTACCAGCCAACCTTGGCCGAAGAGATGGGGCGCCTGCAGGAACGTATTACTTCGACCAAGGTCGGCTCCATCACCTCGATCCAGGCCGTCTATGTGCCCGCCGACGACTTGACCGACCCTTCGCCGGCAACGACGTTTGCGCACCTGGATTCGACCGTGGTGTTGTCGCGTGACATTGCCTCGCTGGGGATTTATCCGGCCGTCGATCCGCTGGATTCGACCAGCCGCCAGCTGGACCCGCTGGTCGTGGGTGCCGATCACTACGAAACCGCCCGCGCCGTGCAAGGCACCTTGCAGCGCTACCGGGAGCTGCGCGACATCATCGCCATCATGGGAATGGACGACCTGGCTCCCGAAGACAAGCTCGCAGTGGCGCGTGCGCGCAAGATCCAGCGTTTCCTGAGCCAGCCCTTCCACGTGGCTGAAGTGTTCACGGGTGCGCCCGGAAAATACGTGACGCTGGCCGAAACCATCCGCGGATTCAAGATGATCGTGAACGGTGAGTGCGACCACATGCCCGAGCAGGCCTTCTACATGGTCGGAACCATCGACGAAGCCTTCGAGAAAGCCAAGAAGATGGCCTGATGGCCGCACTTCTTGATTGAACGAAAGGAAATTCCATGGCAACTACGATGCGTGTCGACGTGGTCAGCGCCGAAGAGTCGATCTTCTCGGGCGAAGCCAGGTTCGTGGCACTGCCCGGCGAGGTGGGTGAGCTCGGTATCCTGCCGCGCCATACCCCGCTCATCAGCCGTATCAAGGCGGGTTCGGTGCGAATCGAAATGGCCGATGGCACTGAAGAGTTCGTGTTTGTCGCCGGTGGCATACTCGAGGTGCAGCCTGACGGCGTGACCGTGTTGTCCGATACAGCCGTTCGCGGCAAGGATCTGGACGACGAGAAAGCCAATCAAGCGAAGCAGGCCGCAGAAGAGGCGCTGAAGAACGCCAAGAGCGAGCTCGACATTGCCAAGGCGCAGTCTGAACTGGCCGTGATGGCGGCGCAGATTACCGCCTTGCGCAAATTTCGCCAGAAGCGCTAAGCCGCCGGCAGGTGCCCGCTCAGGGGCGCTTGCACAAGAACCCCTGTCCTTGCCGACAGGGGTTTTTTGTTGCCCGAACGAATTGACTCAACCCAGCACCGGTATGTCGGGAAGGTCGTTCGAATTGGGTCTCGGTCCGGCGGGAAAATGCTGGACCAATGGCGCGGAGACCTCGGACAAGGCCTGGGTCAACCCGTCCTCGAAGTGTCCGCTGGCGAATGCTGCGCCCATATGTTGCACCATGGCCAGCCACTCACCCGGTTGGACAATGGCATTGAGCCCCCGGTCGGCCACCAGCTCGATCGCATGTTCGGCTAACAACAGATAGAGCAGCACACCATTGTTATGCTGCGTATCCCATACGCGAAGCTTTCCGAACATCGATGTCGCACGTTGACGGGCCAGCGCGTGCACGGCGACTCCTTCCCGCAAGTGCCGCCACAGATACGACAAAGGCAGTGACGCTTCCACATAGATGCGGACCTCACCCGTGTGGCGCGCCTCGCTGGCCGAGACGCGCTGGTGCAGGCGTTCGAGCATGTCCGGATCGATCGTGCGCCGGGTGTCGCTTTCATCCAGCCACAGATGGCGCAAGACGGTCTTGATGCGTTTGAACATGTTCATGACCTACCAGCTACCCGAAGCGCCGCCGCCACCAAAATTGCCGCCGCCGCCCGAACTGAAGCTGTCTCTTATACAC
>ENA-ORBV01005108-ORBV01005108.1-microbial-mat-metagenome-genome-assembly--contig:-NODE-5108-length-24464-cov-5.501292_pt1 | contig 24464 bp, 18 predicted proteins | sample MGYA00237777_ERZ505514 | MGnify/ENA primary metagenome ERZ505514 (study PRJEB26160, sample SAMN06269048) | microbial mat metagenome | isolation source: Oligotrophic lake microbial mat | place... | reverse complement strand
GGCAGCGTCAGATGTGTATAAGAGACAGAGTTAAAACATAGACTTACGGCTGGCAGTTCGGGGGAGAGAGTGCTGATTTTCCGTGACTTTTTGGGGACGACCAGACACCCGGGGCTAAAAGCGGTTCGGTCGGAAAGGCTCCGGATCGATGTGCGCGGGCGTGCCACCCAGGATTTCGGCGACAAGCTTCCCGGTACCCGGACCCATGGAAATGCCTTCCATGTTGTGGCCCGCAGCGATGCACAAATTGGAAGCTTTCGGGGCGAGCCCAATCAACGGAATCCCGTCCGAGGTCATCGGTCGGAAACCGTACCACTCTTCCTCGACCGGATCGGGATGAGGGTCGTTCATGAATCCTTCTGCGCCTCGCCGCAACATCCCGATGCGGTTGGGGTGAAGGGAGGTATCAAACCCTGCAAACTCAAGCGTCGACCCGAGGCGGAATCCCGAATCCATCGGGGTCGCAACGACTCGCTTCTCGTGAAAATAAAGCGGTCGCGTTGGGCAGATGGCCGGGCGTGCCATCGTGGTCGAGTAGCCCTTGGCCGGAACGATGGGGATTGGGCAGCCAAGCCTTCGGCGCAATGCCGCGCTCCGAGCGCCTGCAGCAAGCACAAAAGCATCCGCGGGGTGAGCTCCATCGTCCGTGATGGCGGCATGGGCTTTTCCATCGTGAATATCTAAACGACGCACAGGGGTGTTCTCTATGATCCGAACTCCGCGTCGGTCGAGAATCGCGCGCATCGAATCCATCAGCCGTCCCGGATGAAGGTGTGCGTCGTGTCCGTAGAAGACCCCACTGTGCAAGTCCGGCTTCAAGGACGGCTCGAAGGTGCTGAGCGCAGATCCCTCAATGGCGTCACCCAGAAATCCAAACTTTGCGAGACGCTCGATGGATTGATCAAAATGCCCTCGGCCTTCAGGTGTCTTGAACAGATAAAGGCAGCCCGCTGCTCGCCACTCGCACGCGAGCTGTTCCTCTTGCATCAACATGTGGTACAGATGGGTCGAGCTTTCGAGCAAAGGCTGCCTGACCCGTGCGGCGTACATCATTTGCTTTTCATTGCAGTTTCCCGCAAATCGCAACAGCCAGCGCCAGAGGGAGGGGTCAATTCGAGGCTTGATGCGCAAGGGGGCGTTTCTGTCGAAAATTGCGCCAAGTGCGCGCTTGACCACGCCGGGTTCGGTCAACGGAAAAACATGCGAGCGGGAAACCAGGCCGCAATTGCCATGCGACGCACCTTGTCCCCACTTTGCTGACTCGAGAATGGTAACCCGCCATCCGGATCGCGAGAGGAAGTACGCCGAGGCGGCACCGATGATGCCACCCCCGACGACGACCGCGTGTTTTGGAATCGAATTGAGGTTCACGAGTGTTTTCTGCCCTCAAGTAGCGCATCGACCCAAGCGACGTGAGTCGCACATCCCATGCGCCCGAACAAGCTCTCCCAGAGCGCCACACACAACGAATACTGATCTGAGCGTGCGTTTGGGGGTTGTCCCGCAAGTTGTTCGGGCGCCATGTACGCTGGCGTGCCCACGGTACGACCCGTTCGGGTCAGGCGTTGTGGTACGGAAGGGTTGGGAATCGATTCTTCGGGAGCATCCGTGCGCGCTTCAGCGGTCTCGCCGTTTCCGCCAATCGCGCCGACGATGCCAAAGTCGGCAACCCGGACCCGGCCGTCCCGTCCAACCAAGGCGTTTTCAGGCTTGAAGTCGCGGTGGATCAAACCCGCGGAATGGGCGGCTTGAAGCCCCCTGGTGGCCTGGGCGTAGGCCGAGAGAATGGCGTTCGTCGAGGGCCGGTGACGAAGCACCCAGTCTCGCAACGTCCAGCCATCGACGTATTCCATGACGAGGTAGATGCGATCGTTCCAATTGCCGACCTCGTGGATGGGAACAACGTTGGGGTGTGACAATCGCGCGAGCGCCCGGGCTTCGCGCAAAAGGCGGTCGGCGGCAGCTTCGTTCAAGTGACTCGGATGCACGAGTTTGATCGCGACCTTTCGGTCGAGGCGTTCATCGTTGGCGAGGTAGACGACGCCCATTCCGCCCTCGCCGAGCCGATTGAGAATCTCGTAGCGATCAATGCGAGTAGGCAGTGGATCGTGGCGGGCCGGAATTGGCATCGACGCAGCGTGGGCCACCCCGCGAATCAGCTCCTCAAAGCGCGCCTTGCGGTGCTCTGCATCTCTGGCGCCCCCGGGAGGAGGTCCCTCGTTCGGCGGCCGATTGTGAGCGGGCATGGGCGGCGTGGCGTCTTCAGTCGGGTGGGGCGAAGTTTTGGAATATACTTCCGACGCGCCACGGTCATGAAAGAAATGTTCCAAATCCACGTTTGCGCTTCCCCACGGAGATGCACCGTTCTGGTCGGCGTGTTGGCCGTGTGGGCGACGGCGTGTTCCAATAGGTCAGCCGCTCCCTCGCCCGGCAGCACGGGTGGCCAGGGCGGCGCTGCCCCTTCGCAGGGTGGCATGGCGCCCGAGACGAATCCGATATGCGGCGCGACCCCGGCTGCGGGACCCGCCCTTGTGCGTCGATTGACCCGGACCGAATACTTGAACTCCTTGTCTGAACTGCTGCCCGGCGCCGTCAGTCCATCGACTGAGCCATTGTTGTTAACCGATCCTGCGGTTGACGGTTTCGAGAATCAAACACGCGCGATTCGACCAAGCGCACTACAGGTTGAGGCCTGGTCCGATGTCGCGGCTGCGGCTGCTCAGGTTGCGTTGTCAGCCGGCCCTGCGAGGGTTCTTGGGTGTTCACCCGAAGGCGATCAGGCGCTGTCGTGCGTCGGTACATTTGTGTCTGCCTTTGGCTTGAAAGCCTTCAGACGCCCCCTGACAGAATCGGAAAAATCGTCGTACGTTGAGCTATACCAGAGTTTGCGGGAGGAACTCGATGTGGCCAGTTCGACCGAACTCCTTGTGCAGGCCTTCTTGCAATCGCCTCAGTTCCTCTATCGTATGGAGCTCGGTCACGCGGGTCCGACGGGCATCCGAGCGTTGGATTCATTTGAAATTGCGACGCGACTCTCGTACCTCATCTTGCAGTCGACTCCGGACGACACCCTGTTGGCTGCGGCTGGCGCCTCAAAACTCACGAATCCTGACGGCTTACAAATTGAGATACAACGGATGCTCGCGAAACCGGCCGCGGCCTCTGCGTTTGGTGAATTTGTACGACAGTGGCTTGAGCTGAATGCTGTACTCGATCGCGGTTCGCACAAGGATCCCGTGATCTACCCTGGATGGAACTCAGAGCTTGCGAAGGCGGCGCTTGACGACACGGCTAACTTTGCGGGTTTTGTCTTTCGCCATGCTCAACCGACCTTGAAGACTTTGCTCCAATCCGGAGCGGGTCCCGTCGACGCGCGGCTTATAGGTGTCCATGGCGGCGTCGAAGGCTCAGCACAAAGGGCAGGGGTGCTGACGCGCATTGCGTTCCTCGCCGCAAACGCACGTTCGGTTGGAGGATCCCCACCCCTGCGTGGCGCAACCGTTCAGAGATCGCTTCTGTGTGCGTCGCCACCCTTGCCGCCTTCCGATGTGGACCGTTCCGAGCCGCTGCCTTCCGAAGGAGTTGGTGTTACGAATCGGGCGCGTTTTGAATCCCGCGTCGCGTCGTCAATGTGCAAGGGCTGCCACGTCGGGATGGATGGGATTGGTTATGGCTTCGAGCATTTCGACGCCATCGGGCAGTTTCGCACCGTGGACAACGGACAGCCGATTGATGCGAGAGGCGTGTTGATTGACACGGGTTCCACCGATGGTCCTTTCGATGGTGCGCCTGCGCTTTCTGCGCGTCTCAGTGAAAGTCCGGTCGTGAACGACTGCTTCGTTGCACGTTTCTTCCAGTATGCCTACGGGCGGCCGGCGTCAGATTCTGATCATTGTGCGCTGGAACGCCTGCAAGCGCGCTTTGTGGCGTCCGGCGGCGATTTGGTTGATCTCATCCAGCAAATCGCTCTCGGTCCAGAGTTCGGCCAGGTTGCAGGGTTCGAGGACAACGCCCGATGAGCTGGAGTCGAAGACAGGTCGTGCGACGGTTTATGGTCGGTGCCGCGGGAACGATGTTGCCGATTGGGATGCACCGGCACGTTCACGCAATAACGCCCATCAAACGCCTGATCTTGGTGCCGACGCCGCAGCAGATGATGCCCGACGCCTGGCTTATGCGACGCGGAGGCATGGCGCATTCGGCGTTTGGATATGAGCTCGGCGACGTATCGGTTTCCGAGTTCAGCCCGACCCTGGCTCCGCTTGCACAGCACAAACGCCGGCTCAATATCATCGAAGGTCTTGCTCAGGTCACGGCGATCCCGTCTTCCGGTGAGGTCAACGCCCACGATGCGTCCTATGCCAACCTGTTGTCGGCCGCAGGTGTCCATCCGACGCAGGCGAAGTATGGCGTGGGTCCGTCGCTTGACCAGTTGGTGGCCGCAGCGATCGCACGTCCGGATCAAATCCCTTCGATGACACTTGGGCCGGACGTCTACCTGGGTGGATTCTCGCATCTGGGTCAGGAGCAGCGCACGCCTTCGCAAGGTTCACCGCAGCAAGCCTTTTATCGGTTGTTCCCGGAAGCACGGCCCGGTACGCCGGGAGCCAATCCGGATGTTCGATCTCGCATCGAAGCGTCGCGGGGCAAGATTGTCGATTTTGCCCGACGCGAGTTTGAGCGTGTTGGCGTCGGGCTCCCCTCGGAAGGCCGTGCCACGTTTGCGTCGCATGTGACCTTGCTTCGCGATCTTGAGCGACGTTTGTCGGTGTTTTCGCAACGGGCAAACTGTGCCGCGCCGGCGGAAACGTATCCCGAATCAGAGACGGAAAATCGCGAGCGGTTTCATATGTTCGCAAGGATCGTTGCTGCGGCGATGGCCTGCGATCGTACCCGTGTTGCGGTTATTCAACCCCGCGAGTTGTTTGCCCGGGAAGTGGGCGTCCTCATGGGTGATGTCCATCAGGATTATGCGCATCAGGCACATTTGGACAACCATGCGGCAGCGGTGATGGCACGCTGGAACCGTGTCTACGGCGAATACATCGCCTATTTGTTGGATGCACTCGCGGATTATCCGGAGGGTGACGGGACCTTGCTCGACAGTTGTCTTGTGGTCTGGTTCAATGAACACGGATTGACACGTGCGCCGCACACACTGGTCGAGATGCCGGTCGTGATTGCGGGCGGATCGGCCCTGGGATTGCGGACAGGCCGCTACATCTCGGTGCCGCGTTTGACGCCGCATCCCCAGGTGCCCGAGTCACGGACTGGGGTTCCGCATTCGCACCTCCTCGTGTCGATTGCTCGCATCATGGGGCTCTCCAATACCTGGGTTGGTGAGGCTTCGCACGGACTCGCAGGCGGCGGCATGTTGGATCTGTCCGGGCCGCTTGCCGGTTTCTGATACGATGGTCGCAAAACATGTCGTCGCGTGGTGTGAAACAGTCGTTCCTGGCGCTGGTTGGACCCGGCCTTCCGATTGTTGATCTCTTCGAGCACCTTCCCGGCGTTTGTTTCTGGTTGAAGGATAGCGAATTGCGCTTCGTGACCGGGACGCAATCGTTTGTGCAGTTGTGCGGCAAACTGCATGAAGACGAGATTATAGGAAAAACCGATATCGACATGTTTCCGGTGGTACTGGCCGACAAGTTTCGGGCCGACGATCGCGAAGTGTTCAGAACCGGCGAACAACGCTTGAACCTGGTTGAATTGATTCCGGGTTCCGATGGAACGGTAGATTGGTACTCGACCAACAAATTCCCGGTTCGCGACGCGAAAGGAAAGATCATCGGCGTGGCGGGCACAACGCGCTTGCTGCGCAAGTCGGGCCAGGTGTTGCATCCTTATCGAGAGCTCGCCGAAGCGCTCGACTACATCAGTCAGAACCTCGGCAAGAGCATCGAAGTTCGCGCCCTCGCGAAGTTGCAACGGATGTCGATTTCGCAGCTTGAACGCAGGTTCAAGGAGCTGTTTCAGATCACCCCTGCGCAATACATCATCAAAGTTCGCTTGACGGCGGCCTGTCGATCGCTTGCGACTTCGCGTGAGGGGATCGCCCGGATCGCGATCGAGACGGGATTCTACGATGCCAGTCACTTCTGTCGGGTTTTCGCCAAACACATGGGCATCACGCCAACCGCGTATCGTACAGCGTATCTCGAGGGAAAGATTCCGTCGCAATCGCTAGGCGAATAGCTTCGGTGGAAGACGAAAGGTCACGTGATCGCCCTCGTTGTGTTTTCTGGTCTGACGGCATTGTTGTCGGCCAAATTGGTCGTGCAAGGCGATACCTCCTGCCCAACGGCTGCCGAAGTGGGCCGCGAGCTGGAGTCGATGCTGCACGTCGGTGCGCGCGTGGAGGAACGGATTGGACTTCGCACGCTCGGGGAGGTTGTCGGCATCGAATTGTTTGCGGCAGACGGCACCGAGCTCATGCGTCGTTTGATACCGGCCGGAGGGGATTGTCTGGGGCGCGCGCGGGTTGCGGCCGTGATGGTCGGGGCGCGACTGCGACAACTTCGCCCGGAGGTTTTCAGGGTGGACGTGGTTGCACCGGTCGAGCCCATTCCGGATCGCCCGCCGCCGCGACCGCTGCCGACCTTCGAGCACGATCTGGATTTGGGGCTTGGGTTGGCGGCTTCGCTGGCGAGTTCAGAAGCGAATCTTGGCGGCACCGCTCAACTCCATTATTTCGCGCCGGCAGGCGGTCTAGGACTCCACCTTGGACTGCACGTGGACGGAAGCCGCGATGTGGGTTTCACCGGACAAGCGGATACCAATCGCATCGCCCGCTTTCGACGGGTTCCCATCTCCATTGGACCGGCCTGGCGCTTTAATCGAGGGCGCTGGAACCTGGATTTTCGTTTGGCCCCGGTCGCGCTCTGGACCGCTGTTGAGGGCCGGAAGTTCGTGAGCAACCAGGAAAACACCAGCTGGGCCGTGGCCGGAATCTTCGGTGCGCGTGCCTCTTCGCGGACCGGCGTCATTGTGACCTGGATCGATTTTGGGGCATTTGTGTGGCCCCGGCAAACGGCGGTGGCTACCGGAACTCTGAAAGAATCCATAGACTTACCGAGGGCTGGTGCCATGCTTTCGGTGGGTGCGGGTTTGTGCACACGCTGCCGTCCTGTCGCGGATTGACCCGGCAATGTTTCGTAAGGATTGGGGCACACTCAGACATTCAGGGAGGCGATCCACAAAGCAGCCCGGAACTTGTTACACCTCATGCAAAGCAACGATGGCCCCGACGACCATGGCCGCGACCCTCGGGTCGACGGAGCGGGAGCGACTGGCAATCGTACTGCGCCGCTGGATCTCGCCACGGTGTACCGGTTGCACGCACAAGACGTCGCGCGCTGGGCCACAGGCTTGCTGGGTCCGCCGTGGGATGCCGACGATGTTGTTCAAGAAGTCTTCATCGTGGTGCAACGCCAGTTGCCATCCTGGAAACCCAACGCGAAGATCACAACCTGGTTGTTTGAGATCACGCGTCGGGTGGCACTCGCAAAACGGCGACGGCAGCGTTTTTGGGGTTTGCGCAACCGATCGATGCACGAGGATGAAGAGTTCAGCCACAAGGGGCCCGGTCCAATCGAGTTGCTGGAGAAGCGCGAAGCATCGCAAACCGTGTACCGATTGCTCGACAAACTGCCGGAGAAATATCGCGTGACGTTGCTTCTGTACGAAATCGAGGAACGTTCGGGACCCGAAGTCGCAGAACTCACGGGTGCTACCCTTGAGAATGTATGGGTCCGTCTGCACCGCGGCCGAGCGCTTTTCAAGAAACAGTTCGAGAAGAGCATGGGCAGCAGGGGCGGGGAAAAATGAAACGCGAAACCGGCTGGGAGCGCTGGAAAGATGCTACCCCTTCTGACCGTGATACGGATTCACAGATCGGAGCGCTGTTGCGCACGGCGGGCCGACCACCGACGTTCAGCGATGCGCGTCTGTCGAGAATCGAACGCGCCCTGGTGAGCCCTCTGCGACGCGGACGCCCCGGATTGATGGTGCGCTGGGCAGTCGCTGCGGGAATCTTGCTGTTTGCGGGGGGCGTTTTTGCGGGCGTCGCCGGTCCGCGAAAAGTATTGCGGTTGATGGTGACGTGGTTCGGCGACCTGGATGAGCCCGCGAAGGTGGCGTCATCTCCGGTCGTTCTGTCTCGACCGAAACGGTCCATCGCTGTTCGTGTTCCGATTGCTTTGCAGGAACAACCTGCTTCTGACCCGGTTGCGGTTGCGGTTGCGGCCGTGGCTCCGGCGAAGTCCTACGCGCCTCCGGCGGTTCGCCCCCGCCGTCGGCCCCCGGTATCTTCACCCCGCATCGCAATGGTGCCGCTTCTTGACGCCACCCTGCCGGTCACTCAACCGGCGGTGGGTGGCAGTAACGCTGGCAGCGGATTGGTGGAAGAAGCCGCACTCTTGCAACGTGCGATGATTCGACTTAACAAGGACGGCGATGCGCGGGGTGCACTTGCGCTGCTCGACGAGTACGGTCAGCGTTTTCCGCTTGGCTCGCTTTCCTCCGAGGCCGCGATGGCCCGGGTGGATGCATTTTTGGTGCTCGGTCGCGTGGATGAAGCGATCGCCCTTGGTCGCAATGCACCGGATCTGCCGCTTGAGCGGCGCCGCGAACTTTACGTGCTCGAGGCCGAGCGCCTTGCCGCCCGGGATTGTGCCAAAGCGGCCGAGCGTTTTGATGCGCTCCTCGGCGGCTCGCTTTCCGCGTCGTTGCGCGAACGGGCGCTTTTCGGGCGGGCGATGTGCAAGCGTCAAATGGGACGAGACGCGGCGGCGCGGGCCGATCTTTGGCAGTACATGGATGAGTTTCCGAAGGGCCGTTTCGTGATGCAGGTTCAAAAGGCGCTCGGTGAACCCTGATGTGACGAGACGGTTGTAGGTCGAGCCCGAACGCGCCATAACAGCCCCCGTGACCGAGGTATTACCGCAGAACGCAGAACGCGCCGCGACTTTCCTGGTGGATCGGACGCGCCTTCGGCATGGTCGGCTCTGGAACCAGGGTGCCCGCGCACACCGTTTGTCGCCCGGAATTTCTGGTGAGTCGCTTGAGCTGATCGCGTGCCGACGTCTTCGTGGCGTTTCAGAGCCAGTCGTATCGGCCCTGATGGGGTGGTCGCGCGGCGAGCGCCCGGCCTTGCTGCTTTCTTCGGTTCCAACCAGCCTTGATGTGCTGCGATTGCAGTCCGTGGGACGCAGATGCGTTTCGTTGCTCGAAGACGCCGAGGCGCTAGCCCACGGTGACCCTCGGCATCCCGACGGTCTGACGTTTGTGCTTCACGATCTCTGCCACCTTGAAAAGTTTGTCGACCCAGCTCACCGGGCGGGTCAGATTGGCTTCTTTGATTCGGTGTTGCGCGCGACCCAAATGGCGGAATGGTCAGCCCTGGAAGCGCCCTTCGACGGTGAATGGGAAGCCGATCGTGACTACGTCTTTTCCGACATGAATGGGTCGGCAATTTTTTTGTTCGCGGCACTCAAGATGAAGGTTCGGATGGCCGTGCGGCGTCAGGTTGCTCGAATGAGAGGCTCCGATCCCCGCGTGGGTGGAGCGCTTGATCCGATCGAGCAGGCGGCATTCGATGAAGCGGAGCACAGACTGCTGGCGTTGCTGTGTTTGGATGGTCCCCTGCTTGAGGCCGGCGTGAAAGTGTCGGCCCGTCGAGATCATCCGGAGGGTGCCGCTCGGTTGTTGCAAGTCTTCGAGGACCGTGGCCACGCGATTTTACAATCAGAGACCAATCGATTCGCGGTGCCGTAGGCATTCTTTACTGCCGGCCTCCACGCGGTGGCACGGCCTTGGCCGGACCTCGTAGATCGAGCAGGTCACGCTTTGGCCCAGTTTGCCGCGCAAGGCGACACAGCGACCCGACGGATCAAGTCGCATGTGCGCGGAGCCATCGTCCGCCACCACCACCAAATGTGCTGTGCGGCGACCCTTGCGAACCGGCTCGTCCTTTGCAACCTCGACCCAGTCGAAATACCCCTCGCTCTTGTTGTCGGCGGGGTTGCAACAGCAAGCGCCGCACTCGCGACATTCAGGGATCGGGGGTACAGTGGGCGGCATGTTGAGCAAGCACATTCTGGCAGGTTTTTCGTTCTATGCGGCCATGGCCGTGAGCGGTCAGGCACAGGCAGCGTCGCCGCCGTTTTCCGGCATGGCAGGCGTGACCTATCGGGCGTTGGATCTGAATGAAATGCGCGGATTCTACGGAAAGGGCGCCGGTTTCCGTGAGGTTCCGGCCAGTGAAAAGGGTGCGGTTCGTTTTGGCGTGGGCCAGGATCAATTCGTCGAGTTTCTCCCGGGTGGCATCAAGGGATTTGTGGTGCGCTTTCAAAGCATCACGCTTGCAACCCCCAGCCTGAAAGCACTCGAGCGTGATCTGAAGCTTCGGGGTGTCGTCATGGAAAAAGGCAAGGGCAAGGCGCTGTCCTTCCGCGATCCCTTTGGCCATCTCATCCACGTCGTCGAATCCAAACCTGGCAAGCAGCCTGCCAAACCAGCGCCCGGATTCGCGCAGCATTTGCAACACGTTGGCTTCGTCGTACACCACGACCTCGAAGCAGAGGCGCAAAAGTACTACGGCGAGACCATGGGATTCGAGGAAGTCTTTCGCATGAAAGACAAGGGCGGCCGTCCGACCCTCATCAAGTACAAGATCTCACCGAATAGCACCGACATCATCGAATTGCTCTTCACCTGGGGTCCGATCTTTGACCCATGGGGAGCGGGCTCGATGTTCCACTTGAACTTTGAGGTTCAGGACATTGGGGACGCATACTGCAAGTTGTTCAAAACCGGCCTGGTCGATGAAGATCGACATGTCCCGAAGGTCAATGCCGAGCGACTCTGGGCGATCGACCTTTTCGATCCCGAGCATACCCGCATGGAGGTCCAGGTCATGAAGCACGCGACCGAGGAAATCGGTGCGAGCAAGTCGCTGTCCTGCGCAGGGCAGGCCGAAGAGGTCAAGCTTTTCAACGGCAAGAACCTTGATGGATGGACCGGTGAACAAGGTTTCTGGCGGGTGCAGGACGGTATGATCGTCGGCGAGTCGAAGATGTACATGCACTACAATACCTTCCTCTGGCACGATACCGAGATCACGCGCGACTTCCACCTATCCGTGTGGATCAAGCAGACGCCTTCTCGCAATCGCAACAGTGGTGTCCAGTTCCGAAGCCATCACATTGACGGCGGCAACCACGCCATCGGTTATCAGGCCGACGTCGGTTCCAATCTTTGGGGACGCCTCTACCACGAGGAAGGTCGTCAACACCTGTTCCAAACCGACGTGGGCGAAAACGCCGTCGACTGGGAGGGCTGGAATCACTACGAGATTTTGGCCGTGGGTCACCGAATCTGGACGGCGGTCAACGGCACCATTTCGGTGGCAGTCGAGGATCCGAAGGGCGAACTGGTCGGCAAGCTCGCGTTGCAGATTCACTTCGATCCACAACAAGTGACACGCTTCAAGGATCTGAAGTTTGTCCGCAACCCGCCGATCGCCCTGGCGGGCAAGACCGAGGCTGAGTTGTTAAAGATGCTGGCTCCCGTCAAAGAAGCAAAGGGCCGCTAGACATAGCTGCTACGGAACATCTTTCCCGGCGGAAGCTTTCAACAGAATAAACCAGTCCTGAAGATCAAGCTTGATCTTCATCGCTTCGGTTGCGACACGCACGCGGTCGATCTTGTTCGTGCCGAGCACCACCTGCATGCGGATTGGATGTGCCAACAGCCACGCGTAGGCCAGGACTTCCGCGTTGGTTTCGTATTTGGGCGCAAGTGCGTCAAGCGCAGCACGCACACGGGTGGGCCGTTCTTCGTTGGAAGTAAAGAGTTTACCTCCGGCCGTGGGCGACCAGGCCATGGGCGTCGCCCGATGCTTCATGAGGTGCTCGACGGCACCATCAAACAAAGGCGTGGTTTGCAGCAAGCTGAGCTCGATTTGATTCGTAACGAGTGGAAAATCGAGGCGGCTTTGCAACAGGTCGAACTGACCCTGCGAGAAGTTCGAAACGCCGGCGTGCCGGATTTTTCCCGCCGTGCGAAGGCCGGTAAGGGCCGCCGCCGTCTCGTCCGGATCCATCATGGGACTGGGTCGATGCATGAGCAACACATCAAGGTAGTCGGTATCGAGGTGCTTGAGAGACTGCTCGGCCGACGCCACGATGGTGCGTTCACTCAGATCGTAGTGCGCGATGCGGTTTTGCGGCCGCTGCGGCGACGTGGTCGAGATGCCGCACTTCGTGATGATCTCGATTCGATTGCGCAATCCCTTGTGGATCGACAAACCCTCACCGAACACCGCTTCACACAGGTAACTTCCGTAGACCTCGGCGAGGTCAAACGTGGTGATGCCGAGGTCGAGGCACGCCGCAATCTTGGTCGCGACGCGCGCGGGTTCATGGCCGTCGGGATCTTGCATCAGACGCCAGGTGCCGTATGCAAAGCGCGAGACTTCGGGGCCATTCTGCGACAGTCGGATTCGGTCCGTCATGATGATCCAGCAGGCGCTGTAAGCTCAGCGCATCACGGTGAGCTCGATGTCGTCGTAGGCGCACTCGGGCTCATCGAAATTTTGAAGGATCACGGATAGGTTCGTGGCGCCCTTGGGTACGGTGAACATGATTTCCGTTCGAACGAAATTTGCCGACGAAAGAAGAGCAAATTCGTTCGGGTTCGAATTGTCGGATCGCTTGTATTGATAGCCGATCCTGCATTTCGACGCATTGGTCGTGCCCTTGCCCCAGGCGCTTAGTCGGTACGTGGCATTGTCGTAAAATGCGGCGACCCTTTGGCGCCAATAACCATCGCCACCCGTAATGTACATTGCGTTGCTGCCTGATTTCCCCGGCCCCTTCGCAGTCGCTGCACCCAGGACCATTTCCCACCCCGTGGTCCCATCCTCGAATCCAGGATTTACAATGATGTTTCCTGCGGGAAGATCCGTGTTTACCGGTCGCAAATCGGGCATCGTGTCCATCGGCGGATCGACGCGCATGTCGACCATCATGTCATTGGTATCGAAGCGCGGCGTCGGCTGTATTGTGTCGGCGCCCGCGTCGGGACCTGCGGGGCAAGGCAAGGTTTGCTGCTTGTTTGCCGCTCCCGGACAGTTGTCCGCGAGATCCGGAACATTGTCCATGTCGCCGTCGTCGAGCGCACCCGCTACAAGCTTGATGTTGAGCTGTTTTCGCACTGGTCCGAGGGGGACCATCAGGTCGCGCTCTGCCGCCTCCGCGAGCATCTCACCTTTGTCGTTGAAGCTGCGAATCAGAATGCGACGGGTTCCCATCACACCCAGATCGGTGTCGATCACAATAGTCGCCAGCGCGGCGCCCTCGGGCTCGAGTTTTCCTTTTTCAGGTACGCGCTGGTTCTCGAACAAGATGCCCTCGTTTGAGAACCAAGTCACCGTCAGGTGGCTTGGTGCCGGTGCGCTTGGACTGTGGTTCACGACCGATACCAAAAATCCGCTGCGGCCCGAGTCTTCATCGGCGCAAGCTACGAGGAGGACGGCCATCGTGAGCGGAAGTAGGGATTCGAATCGGGTCTTCATTGCGTTCGTCAAAATATAGGCTCCCATCATTGCCGTATATCCGACGTTCGTCTATGTAGGAATGGGTCCTACACGGGAGGTTTTCGGTGGTTCACTACAACGCATCAAGCGCCGAGCTGTACTCGGAAGCCAGATCGCGCGCATCTTCGACGCCGACCGAGATCCGAACCAGACCGGGCGTGACACCCGTGTTTTGCTGTTCGTCGGCGCTGAGCTCGGAATGCGTGGTGGTCGCCGGATGGCAGGCGAGGGATTCAATTCCCCCAAGACTGACCGCGTTTTTCGTAATTTTCAGCCGTCGCAGAAAATCGAAGGCCGCTGACTTGGTACCGAGATCGATCGCAATGACGGAGCCGGGCCCGCTGCACTGACGGTTGTAAATGGAGACTTGCGCGGGGTCCGAAAAGCGGGTTGGAAAGTGCATTTGTGCGATTTTGGGATGATTGGCGAGTGCCCCGACCACGCGCTCGGCGTTCTTGCTCTGCCGACTCATGCGAAGATCCACGGAGGGCAAGCGCGAATCCAGGATCCAGCATTCGTCGGGCTGCAAGATGTTGCCCAGCACCGCGCGAAGACCACGCAGACCGTCGATGACCGGCTGCTCGTTTGCGAGAATCACCCCTGCCAAAATGTCGCTGTGCCCACCCAGAAATTTCGTGGCCGAGTAGACGGTGATGTCGGCACCCAGTTCCAGAGGGTGCTGAAAGACAGGCCCCATAAACGTGTTGTCCACCGCCACAAGGGGCCGTTCAGCGCCTCTGCGTCGGGTGGCGAGGACCGCCTCCGCGATGTCGGTCATGATGAGCGTTGGGTTCGCAGGTGTCTCGATGAGGACGAGGCGAAGGTTGGGCGTGGACTCGATCGCCTCGGCAATCGCCCTCGCGTTGCCCGCCGGCGCTGCGACGGCCCGGATGCCAAGGGGTTCCAACACCTGATGAATGAGATGTTGCGTGCCTCCGTAGATAGGCGTGGTGTAGACGAAAGCCGAACCCGGCGGGCATAGCTGCAGAAACAGCGTCGAAATGGCCGCCATGCCCGAGTTAAATACGGCTGCGTCCACCGCCCGCGGTTCGAGGGGTGTGATCTGATCCTCGAGGATCTCGGCGTTTGGATGCGACAGGCGCGAGTAGATGAGATCGATGTTTTCGCCATCGGACGCCGCCGAGCGCCCAAGCGCAACACGAAATGCCCGTTCGGCCGCCTCGGGACTGGAAAAGACGTAGGTCGACGAGCGGAACACCGCCGGACGGGCTGAGCCGACCGAAAGCTTCGGGTCAAAGCCGCGCGTCAAGACGGCAGTTCGGGGCCGGACAAAATACGGAGTTTTGTTTCGACCGCTTGTCATCGATTCAGTTTACGCACAGTTGGGAAAAGCGGCCAGTTCGAGTGGAGGTCGTCTATAATCGGCGCCGTGACGGCCCCCATCCATTCAACCGCCGAGATCCTCCTTAAAATCGTTCCTGTTGGCAGCGAGGCGACCGTTCGCGGTTGGGTTCGTACTCGGCGGGACTCCAAGGCAGGACTCTCCTTTATCCACCTTCACGACGGTTCCGGCTTCGATCCGATTCAGGTCGTCGCCGACACCTCGTTGCCAAACTACACCGATCAAATTTTGCACCTTGGGGCCGGTTGCGCGATTTCAGTAACGGGCGTCGTCGTGGAATCGCAGGGCAAGGAGCAGGCCGTCGAATTGCGCGCGACCCAGATCGAAGTTGTGGGAACGGTGGCGGATCCCGAGACCTATCCGATGCAGCCCAAGCGTCACACGATGGAGTATTTGCGCGAGGTGGCGCATCTTCGTCCGCGCACGAATGTCATCGGTGCCGTGACCCGGGTTCGCCACGCACTCGCCCAGGCCATCCACCGCTTCTTTCACGAGCGCGGCTTCTTCTGGATCCACACGCCGATCATCACGGCCAACGATTGTGAAGGCGCGGGCGAGATGTTTCGCGTCTCGACGCTGGATCTTTCGAATGTGCCCCGTACCCCGGATGGCAAGGTCGACTTCTCGCAAGACTTCTTCGGCAAGGAGGCTCACCTCACCGTCTCGGGACAGCTCAACGTTGAGAGCTATTGCCTTGCCATGAGCAAGGTCTACACCTTCGGTCCAACCTTTCGCGCGGAGAACTCGCATACGCGTCGCCATCTCTCCGAATTCTGGATGATCGAGCCCGAAATCGCATTCGCCACGATCAACGAGGACATGGCGCTGGCCGAGGAATTTTTAAAGGCAATCTTCACCGACCTGTTGAACGAGCGGGGCGACGATCTGGCCTTTTTCGCCAAGTGGGTCGACAGGGAATGCATCACACGGGTCGAGAAACTCGTGAACTCGAATTTTGAACGGATGACCTACGACGAGGCGATTGTCCATTTGAAAAAGTCAGGCCGTTCTTTCGAGTATCCGGTGGAATGGGGCGCGAACCTGCAGTCCGAACACGAGCGCTATTTGACCGAAGAACTGGTTGGTCGTCCGGTGGTGGTGGTCAACTACCCGAAGTCAATCAAGGCGTTTTATATGCGCGTCAACGACGATGGTCGGACGGTCGCGGCCATGGACGTTTTGGCACCGGGCATCGGAGAGATCATCGGTGGCAGCCAGCGGGAGGAACGGCTGGATGTGCTCGACGCGCGTCTCGACGAGATGAAGTTGAACAAGGACGACTACTGGTGGTATCGCGATCTGCGTCGCTACGGCACCGTCCCTCACGCAGGCTTCGGTCTGGGCTTTGAGCGCGCGATTCTGTATGCGACGGGTCTCGAAAACATACGCGACGTGATTCCGTATCCCCGTGCTCCTGGTCAGGCGGACTTCTAGACTGTGCCCACGTCGGAAAAAGGCGGTCCCGATCCCGAATTTCCCGCGCTTTTTGGGCGAACGCGAGGATTTTTACTGGGGCTGCCGGTCCGGGCGCAAGCCACCGCAGACGGGTCGAAGGTTTTGTTTTTGCGCAGCGAAGGGACGTCGTCGTCGCACGATTTGTTCGAGTTCGATGTGATGACCCGTAGCACACGATGTGTCATTCGCGCCGTGGATCTGGGTGCCCCTGATATCTTGACCGATGCCGAAAAAGCGCAACGTGAGCGGAAACGCATCACGGACACCGGTTTCGTCGAGTTTCTCGTGACCTCGGATGGTCAAACCATTGTGGCCCCCCTCGGTGGCAAGGTGTACGCAATCGACCGAGTTTCCGGTCGCTCACGGTCTCTTCTGCCAGACGGTTTGCAAGGCGATGGATTTCAGCTGTCACCTTCGAGCGATGCCGTGGCCTTCGTTGCCAATCACAACGTGTGGACCTTGCGACTCGATTCGCCGGATGCGTTGCCGGTCGCGCAAACCATCGGTGGAAATTCAGATTGTTTTTTCGGGCGCGCCGAGTTTATCGCGCAGGAAGAAATGGCTCGTTTTTCAGGGTTTTGGTTCTCTCCCGACGGCACGCAGTTGTTGGTTTCCCGGGTCGACGAACGGCAGGTCGAGGTATTTTCAGTCGGCGATCCGGCGAATCCAGCGAAGCCACCTGCGACGTTTCGGTATCCGCGTCCGGGATGTGCGAACGCAAAAGTTGATCTGTTTCTGATCAGCGTGAGCGACACAGGTGCCGTCCCGGCCGTGCCCGTATCCTGGCCCAACGAACAGTTCCCGTACCTTGCGCGCGTCAACTGGGGCAGTGCCCACGCGTCCCCCGTCATTCTCGTGCAGACACGCGACCAGCGCGAGGCGGCGATTTTCACCGTCGATTCGCGCACGGGAGAAACCCTGTTGGTTTTTACCGAGCGCGATGCTGCGTGGGTCAACCTACACCCCGGGATCCCGCGGGTACTTCCGGATGGATCGGGTTTTTTGTGGATCACCGACGCCGGTGAAACCCAGTCCTTGCAAGTCCGTGGCATGGATGGTGTGCTGCGCTTCGAGTTCGGAGCGGCTTCGCTTGCACCATCCGAACAGGTGTTGTCGCTTGTTGGCGTTCAACCGGGTGGAGCACGAGCGTTCGTCACGGTCGGCGATGCGTTGCGCAGTCGCGTGTTGGACATTCCGCTGCACGATGGTCAGCCCGAAGCCCGAAGCGTCATCGACGACGGTGGTGAGCATGCGACCGCCTCCGTTGCGGGTGGGCGCATGTTCATTGATCTGCGCACCGCTCACGATGAACACCCGCGTCTGCAATTGCATGACCAAGAGGGCGCAGTGATGGTGTTGCCCTCGCGGGCGCTCGTGCCTTCGTTTCGGGCGATTCCGGAACTCGTTCAGGTCGGCGACTCGGGTTTTCATGCGGCGATTTTGCGTCCACGCGATTTCAACGCGAAGAATAAGTATCCAACCGTGCTTCATGTGTACGGTGGACCCCACGCGTTGATGGTGCGTGCCGATGAACGCTTCTACCTGATGGATCAGTGGCTCGCTGATCAGGGTGTCATCGTGGTCGCAATCGACAACCGTGGCACACCCAGACGTGGTCGCCGTTGGGAACGTTCGATCAAGGGCGCGCTTGGTCCGGATGCGCTCGACGATCAAGTTGCCGGTCTACAGGCGCTTGGTGCGCGTTTCCCTGAAATGGATCTGGGCCGTGTCGGCATTCACGGTTGGTCGTTCGGTGGCACAATGGCGGCCCTCGCCGTGATGTCTCGCCCGGATGTTTTTCACGTGGCGGTGGCGGGTGCGCCGGTGGTGGACTGGCTCGACTACGATACGCACTACACCGAGCGCTACCTGGACTTACCTGACGCCAACCGCTCGGGCTACGAACGGTCAAGTCCGCTGTTTTACGCACCTTCCCTTGTGCGACCTTTGCTGCTCATCCACGGAACCGCCGACGACAACGTCTACTTCTCGCATTCGTGCAAGCTCGCGTCCGCACTGACGCGTGCGGGTCGAGCCTTCGATTTTTTACCGTTGCCAGGCGTCACCCATCAAATCGGTGATCCCCTGTTGCGCCAGCGGGTTGCCGAGCGCACGGCAACGTTTCTGCTGTCACACCTGCGGTAGCGATAGGGTCAAACAGCGGGTCTTGGAAATAAAGGCACGATCAACTCTTTCGCAACCGCCCCATTATCCGGTAGGTTGCGGCTTCTTCACATGGCCCCGTCGTTTCATTTCCCAAAACTAGCCTCACTTCCTCCCTATATTCTCGCTCAAGTCGATCAGTTGAAAAACCGGCTTCGGGCTGAGGGTCGTGAGATCTACGATTTCGGACTTGGCAATCCCGACGGAGATTCGCCGCCCGCGGCGGTAGCCCGTTTGCAGTCAGAGCTCGGCAAGCCCGGCTTCAACCGATACATGCCTTCCCGCGGCATCCTTGAGACCCGTGAGGCAATTTGCGAATGGTACGGCAAGCGCTTTGGGGTGACGTTTTCGCCCGAGAAAGAAGCCGTTGCCACGATCGGATCGAAGGAAGGCATTGCGCACCTTTTGTTTGCAGCCGTCGGCAATGGCGACCACATCGTGGTCCCCGATCCGGCCTATCCGATCCACCAGCTTGGGGTCGTTCTTGCGGGTGGAACCCCGGTCTACTACCCGGTTGGCCCCGGCAAAAATCACTTTGCCGCAATTGAAACTGCCTTCGCGAACAGCCCTCGCAAGCCGACCGGTTTGATTGTGAATTTCCCGCATAACCCCACCTCGGCTGTCGAAGATCTCGGATTTTTTGAGAAGGTGGTCGCGTTGTGCCGACGCGAAAATATCTGGGTCATGTCCGATCTGGCGTATGCCGACATGCGTTTCGACGGCAAACCCGTCCCCAGCATTTTTCAGGTAGAGGGCGCGCGCGACGTGGCGGTCGAGTACTTCACCGCCTCAAAGAGCTACAACATGCCGGGATGGCGGGTTGGATTCTGCGTCGGCAATGCCCAGCTCATCGAGGCGCTCGCCACGGTCAAAGGCTACGTGGATTACGGGAGCTTCGCGCCAGCACAGCTCGCCGCTGCGACGATGCTTCGATCAGACGGAAAATCGGTTGAGGGTATCCGTGAACTGTATCGGCATCGCGCCGCCCTCATGACCCGTGTCCTCAACGAATCGGATTGGCCAGTCGACCCACCGGCCGCAACGATGTTCGTTTGGGCGCCCATTCCCGAAAAATTCCGAGCCCTTGGTTCGGTGAACTTTGCCACCCGGCTTCTTGAGGGCGCAGGCATCGCGGTGGCGCCCGGAACGGCATTCGGACCCGGTGGGGAGGGTTTTGTTCGCCTGGCGCTGGTCGAGCCCGACGAGCGTGTGGTGGCCGCCGGCAAGTCACTCGCGACCTTCTTAAAGTAAGAATGCGACGCGTTAACATGGAAACCCGTGAAATCTCGTTTGACAACGTGCGCGTACTTTATTAAAAACCGCCTTCCCATGCCCAAAGCTCCTCCGCTCCACCGCCGTACGCCTGTCGTTGCTGATGCCGACGCGCGTGGCTGGTTTATCGCCGACGTAAATGGCAAGACGCTAGGCCGTGCCGCCACGACCATCGCCTCCGTGCTCCGTGGCAAACACCGCCCAACTTTTGTGCCCCACCAGGACGGTGGTGATTTTGTCGTTGTGATCAACGCCGACAAGATCAAGCTCTCCGGTAACAAGTGGGACGAGAAAATGTACCACGACCACTCGCTTTACCCCGGTGGTCTCAAGTCCAAGAGCGCCAAGCAGTTGATGGCTCGCCACCCAACCGAGCTGGTTGCTCGCGCGGTGCAGGGCATGCTCCCCAAGGGTCCCCTCGGTCGTCGTCTCGTCAAGAAGTTGAAGGTCTATGCTGGCGCGGAACATCCCCACCAGGCACAACAACCCAAGTCCCTTTCTGTATAAGTTTAGAGGAATCGAATGCCTGATACGCAGAACAGCTTTTACGCCACCGGACGCCGCAAGAACGCGATCGCCCGTGTCTGGCTCTCTCCCGGTTCGGGAAACGTTTCGATCAACAAGCGATCGCTTGAGGATTACTTCGGACGCGAGACCTCGCGCATGGTTTTTCGCCAGCCGCTTGAGCTGACCGAAATGTCGGGCACTGTGGACGTTTGGGTGACGGTCAAAGGTGGTGGCCTCTCCGGCCAGGCCGAGGCCATTCGTCACGGCGTTTCACGCGCTCTGCTGCGCCTGAACGGCGAGTTCCGTCCTTCATTGAAGAAAGCGGGCTTCCTGCGCCGCGACGCTCGTAAGAAAGAGCGTAAGAAATACGGTCAGCGTGGCGCACGTGCCCGCTTCCAGTTCTCGAAGCGTTAACAGACGCTCTCAGGAACGACCAACGAACCCCGGTTTCCGAAAGGAGCCGGGGTTTTTTGTTTGTGCGCATTGGGATGTCTACGGGAGCGCGCGGGCAACGACGTCGATCAAGCATCGCTATTGATTGCACTGCTGCGCGCGGCGCAGATTCCTGCCCGCTACGAGTCGGGTGTTGTTGGCCTTACGCTCGAGCAAGCCGAACAGCTAACGGGCGTCCGTGGCCTGAATCCAACCTTGGCGATGTTGGGCACGGCAGGGCTCGCGGTCGATTTCACAACACTGCCGTCTGGATCGCGTGGCATCGCGATGGAAACGGTGTGGGTGCGGGCCTTCGTCGCCAGCACAAACTACCGCGGTATTGTCCGTCCGGGCTCGGCATCGGATTGGGTGTACCTGGCCCCCGCGATCAAACCGACCCGTGAAACGAATGCCGTCGATCTTCGCGACGCGGTCGATTTCAATTTTGACGCCTACCTGGCGACGGTTACCAGCGAGCGGCCAAGCGAATCCTTCGAGCGACAGTTGCGCCAATATATTCACGCAACCGGAATCGAATGCGAAACCTTGGACAGTGCGATGCCGAACCGTTTTCCCGCCAAGGTCACGCATTCGATCATCCCGAGCGAACTGCCGACACCGCGACTGGCGAGCTACGGAATCATGTCGTCGCTGCCTTCATCGGTGGTTCATCAAGCGCAGTTCACGCTTGCGGACGACAACGGTGTCAATCTGTTGCAGCACGACGTTGCGGTGCAAGAGTTATGGGGCAAGAGCGTCACCTTGACTTATGCGCCCTCAACGCCGGCGGATGCCGCGATACTTGCGGAGCACGGCGGATTTGAAGGTGCGCCGGCATACTTGGTTCGGGTGCGTCCGACGCTGGCAATCAACGGTGACGCGGTGGCGCTTGGGCCTCCGACTACACTTGGTAACGCACAAGCGATGCGTATCACCTTGACTTCCCCTGGGACAGGGCCGTCGGTGGTAACGCATGATCTAACCTCCGGCGGCGTCTATGCGTTTTCTATCGATTCGGGGCGCATTCCCTCTGAGCTTATTGCGGAAAGAAAAGCCCGTCTGTCTGGGTTGGCAGACGATGCGTTTACTGCCGAAAAGTTGTTCATCACTGCGCTGACCTATCAACAAGAACTGTCGATGGCTCGCGATCGTGTGGCCGGGTTGCATTGGATGCGCGTCTTCAAAGACAGCGAAGAAACGATGGCCGCGATCGAGCCTCGAATCAACCGCTACAGATCGTTGGCGCTTTCAATTTCACGAGACTTCTTCATGTTAGATGCAGCGTTGGTGCGTTCGGGACAGTTCGCAGTCGATGGCGACAACCGACACCGCGTCAAAGTTGCAAGGTTGGTCGGATTTGAGTCTTCCTTCCTTGAACACCGCGTGGGCGAATTGTTCTGGGGACCTCGGCAATTTTCAAGCACCAAACTCTTGCAATTCGCCCGGGCGGCATCGATTCCGGTCGTGCAATTCAGTGAAACCAATCTTATAGAGGCATTGGAGCAGATTCACTGGCCCGCAGAGTTCGAGGATGCATTGGCGGCGTCGGCCAATCGAGGTTTGGTGATTTCAGCGCCGGTACAAGGGCATTCGGAGCCCGGCCTTGGAACCTTGTTCGGCTACATCGGAACGGATCCCACGCTTGGCACCGGGGAATACATCGTTGCGTTCGAGGCCGGCACGGTCAACGCAATCGTCAACGGTGGGGTAGGCGACTCAGGCGGTGGAAATGGCGGTGGCACCGCTGGTGATCCGGCCCCCGGGTGCTTTTCCTGTGCAGAAACGGATTTGACCCTACCTGCGCGCGGGATCCCGTTGTCATTCACGCGCACTTACTCTGCGATGTTGGGCTGGCATCACAACTACGGGCAACGGATCACGCCCAATCTGGATGGCAGTTTGACTTGGGTTGACGAAACCGGCGTACCCCGTCGATTCGAGCAATCCGGATCGGGTTTTTGGTCCCCACCTGCCACCTTTTTCCAGACCATCAGCGTGGACAGCGCGGGTTACCGTATGGAATTCCCTGACGGGATGCTTTACCAATTCGGCGCACAAGGACGCCTGGCGTCTATGGCGGATCTGAACGGCAATCAGGTTTTGTTGTCCTACAACAGTCCGGGTCAACTTGAGACAATCCTGGGTCAAGGTGGCAACGGTCTGTCCTTGCAGTACGACTCGAACGGGCGTTTGGTAACCGTCAGTGATACCGCCGGGCGTAGCGTGGCCTTTTCGTATGCAATTGGCAATCTGATAGCTACCGAGCGGGATCCCATCAACCGGGTGCGCAGCTACGATTACGATACCAACGGACATATGATCGGCAAAACCGATCCTCTTGGCAACCGCGTCGACATTGCTTACGACGACAGAGGTCGCGTCATTCGTTTCGTTGATCCCGAAGGCGGCATCCGAACCTATGCGTATGACGCTGCCAACCGTAGGACCCTCATGACAGACCGGACCGGGCGAGCAACGACATTATGGGAGTTGGGACCTCATGCCCGCGCCATACGCTCGGTCGACGCTGTCGGAAACGAAACGCGCATGACGTACGACGTTCGTGGCAACAAGCTTTCCGAACGGGATCCCCGCGGAAAATTGACGGCAATGTCCTACGATTCAAACGGCAACTTGCTACAACGAACCGATCCCACAGGCGCAAATACCATCTTCACCTATGGTGCGAATTCGCGGCTTCTCACCACGCTGGATGACCAAGAGCATCAGACGGTCAATGCGTATGATGTGCGCGGAAATCTTTTGTCGACGACCGATGCGGATCTGAACGTGACCACTTATTCCTATGATGGCAACGGGCTGCCGCGGTCCATCGCTCGGCCGGGTGGTTCGGTCACGCACATGCAATACGACAGCGTGGGAAACGTGGTCACGATGACCGACCCTGAAGGCGGCACGACCGAGCTTAACTATGATGCTGCCGGACACTTGACGGCGATGGTGGATCCGAATCTGGGCCGCCGCGAGATGAACACCGATGCGGTGGGACAAATGTTGAGCATGCGGGATCCGGGCGGGGATCTCACGCGTTTTTCTTACGATGCAAACGGGAACCAACAGTCGGTGACGGATCCGGACAACCACATGACGACGTATGTGTACGATCGTTTGAACCGAAGTACGGAAACGACGGACGCGCTGGGCAATACCACCAGGCAACAATATGATCCGGAAGGGCGTGTGATTGCGCGCATCGACGGGCGCGGATTCCGCACCGAGATGCGTTACGATTTGGTCGGACGGTTGGTGTCGACACGGGATGCAGCGGGGAACGAATCCCGGATGGGGTATTGCGCGGAATTGGCACAACAACCGTGCGTGACTGTCGATGCCCTGGGCAACGTGTCTTCATCAACCGAAGACGAACTGGGGCGCGTCATCACGCAAACAGATCCGATGGGGAACACCACTGAAACGGGCTACGATGAACTGGGGCGGCGTTCCAGCGTGACGGATCCAGCGGGAAACGTGACCGCATTTGCGTATGACGAATTGGGTCGCCTTACGGCGGTAACGGACGCGCTGGGTGGCGTTACTGGTTATGGGTACGACAATCGAGGCAATCGCACGACGGTAACCGATGCGAACAATCACACGACAGCGTTTGACTACGACCGTGCGAATCGTTTACGCTTTGAAACGACACCGATC
>ENA-ORBV01005105-ORBV01005105.1-microbial-mat-metagenome-genome-assembly--contig:-NODE-5105-length-24470-cov-17.631903_pt1 | contig 24470 bp, 19 predicted proteins | sample MGYA00237777_ERZ505514 | MGnify/ENA primary metagenome ERZ505514 (study PRJEB26160, sample SAMN06269048) | microbial mat metagenome | isolation source: Oligotrophic lake microbial mat | place... | reverse complement strand
ATAAGAAAGTTGATGTTTCTATTTTTCATGTTTTTGGAATTTAAGGTAAAAAAAGAATTAGCGGTCTGATTTAATGATGCTTACTGTTTTCAAAAGGTCGCCATGCGCCATCCGAATGTAGTAAGTACCTGATGGATAATTTGAAAGGTCAAACTGACCATCGCCAAGTTGTCTTTGTGACAAAAGTCTGCCAAGTTCATCAAGTACCGATACTTTTGTATCTGGTAAAAACGCTGTGGTTTGAAGCTGAAAAACGCCAGTAGTAGGATTAGGAAACAAAAGTACCTCGCCTGTAGCAAGCATCTGGCTTTCCGATAGTTTGTACATACTGCTTTGTTCTTCCCCTCCCGATACCAACGGTAGTGGGCAACTACTGGAGCGCGTGATACGATTACCTGCTGCGTCATAGCCATAACAAATGGCGGTTTGGGCATCCATTTGCCAAAGCAAGAGCAACAAAGGAATAAAAACGGTCATTTTTTTCATGTGGTGTTTATTTTAGGTGATACCCCAGCGAAAGCTGGAGCAGAAAAACCTGTTCGCTTGCCTCCGCCCCAGCAAAAAGAGCCCTGGGTGTGACAGCGCCTTCCAAATCTGCTAATTTTTTCAGGCGGTTCAACCAAAGAGCGTGTACGCCGTACTCCCATTTTTCCGTGACTCGGTAAAGTCCTAAGCCCAGATTGAAACCGTAATTTACGCGCGACAAGCCGTCTCTTTCCTTTACAAATTTCAAGGGTTCTTTATCCGTACCGCTTAGTATGAAATCTACCCTTGGTCCCAATTGAAACTGTAGTTTCGTCTTTCCATTAATCGGGTTGATATTCACGCAAGTGCTAAAGGAAGCATAATCTACCTGAATCTGATCCGCATCCTCAAAGCGAAACGTAAAGTTCTGCTTTTGTGCTTTCTCCTCACTCGTGTACTGCCCGCCGCTACGGTACAGCCACACATCCGAACTGAGTGAAAACAATCCTTTGTCAAAATACTCCAACCCCAGCCCGATGGCGTAGCCGACCAGCGGGTCTTTGTATTGCTCCTCGCTTGGACCGGTTGGGTTTAAAAACTTCCAATCGAGCGTGGCGTAGCTTACACCAGCGCGGACGTGCAGCGTTTGGCTATACGTAATCGTGCCATACAATAAAAGAGTGATAAATGATAAAAAGTGTTTTTTCATGGGCTTTGAATCTTACTATACTTTTTATTATCAGATTAGATATTAAAAAAGCAAGTGTACTTATTTACTATATATTTCATTATTCAATGATTTTTCTGTATTTTACCGCCTCGGCAGGCTTTTGCTTTATAAATCAGGAAGTTTTAAAAGTTTACCAAAATCTGTTTTCCAAATATCAAGCTCAAACAAATTTCCATCTTCATCTACATTTAAAGAGGCAAATACTTCAATCCCATCTAAATCTGTAAACTGGAAATCACTTACTTGCTCACCCAAAGCTCTGCCTTCTATTATTTTTTCATTAGGAAACAAATACAAACTTCCCATTTCTCCGTCATCCATCGGGCGAACTAGCAAATTGTCTTTCCAATTCTCAGTTATTATTAAGGATGACTTCTTTACAAGTAGTTCAAGAAGCTTTTCCTCTTTTGGTGTAGGCTTTCTATTTAACTCCATGTATCCTCCCTATATTAAATGTTCCCTCAGAAAGTTTAAAAGCTGTGTATTGTATTCTTTGCCCTCCAATTTCAATTATCTGATTAAATGGCTTACCTGCTACTACTTGGGATGATACAGTTTTAAAATGATTTTGTACAGTTGATTGTACCAATGACCTATCTAAGCCCCGCTCGCGCTGGTCTGCCTCACCCTCAAAAAAACACGCACGCTGCCGCCGGATTGTATCCGGTGGTTTCCATTCTCCGGGTCTGCGACCTTTTATTGCTAGATTGTTTTATATTTATTCAAGTACATACTTTCTTTTTATTTCACCTTGTACACAGCATCGCAAGTGCCTCGAATGCAGCCTGCTAATCAAGCACTGGACACAGTCCAGCGCAAGCGAGTGTTTTTCATTTGTGCTGCATCATTTTTCAGCATATTGAAATATTTGAGTAACTTCCTAATTAATTTTCCCAGAATTTTCTTCCTTCTGCTTTTATATATTTTTCAAGAAATTGAGAGAAATCATTTGCCACTTTAATCCAATCTTTTCTTTCATCTATTGGTAAAGCAATAAACACATTTCCATATTCTTCATTTTCCTCACAAGAGACTAAAAGTAAATCTGAGTCCCCAAAAAATTCACCTAAAACGACATCGGTCAATTTAAAGTCATGTGGTCTCTCTTCCAAAGAGTTCACTGTGAGTCTAAAAGCCTGTTCCGCTGAATGAATTTTTAATCCCCATTGTCCATACTCTATATCTTTAAATAAAATGGCACTTTTGACTAAAGACCACCAACCGAGGATATCAGCAGGGAGTGGATGGGTAAAAAAAATTTGATTTTTGTATTTTGCCCCTTTGTTATCAAGATAACAAACATAGGGAAAATACAATCCTGTTTCGTCTGTAAGAGTTCTTACAGAATTGTAGTTTGTTTTTAAGTCTTCAATTAAAAATTCTATTTTTTTCATAGACCTCCAAATAATCTCCAAAAATTATTAAAAAGTTTATGGGTATTCCTTTCAACAGGCACTAAATTCCAAAAGTTATTTGTACCACCAAACGCTCTTGGGGTAATATGGTGAATATCATAAAAATCCCATCCTCCTTTAGGGGAAGCAAAACCTTTACTATACCATTCTCTAATAAAACTAGCACGTTCCACACGTCCCCATGGTACTCGCGTACCTTCAGGAACGATCTCATTCACATAAGGAAGTGGGATTTTTCCTCCTGTTCTAGGGTCAATAACATTTGGATAAAGGTTTAATTTTGCTTGGACTCGTGCTGTAAGGTTTTCATATATATTCCCACTTACTTGAGTAAACTGTCTCCCATCTGGCCACTCTCCAATGATATCCCCTATTTCAACAACCCCGCTTGCGCCGGTCTGCCTCACCCTCAAAAAAACACGCACGCTGCCGCCGGATTGTATCCGGTGGTTTCCATTCTCCGGGTCTGCGACCTTTTATTGCTAGATTGTTTTATATTTATTCAAGTACATACTTTCTTTTTATTTCACCTTGTACACAGCATCGCAAGTGCCTCGAATGCAGCCTGCTAATCAAGCACTGGACACAGTCCAGCGCAAGCTGGAATTAACGGCAAAAGGTATCTTTTCATGCGCGGTGAACGTTTTAAAAGTAATTACAATTACTTTTAATCACTTCGTTTGTTATTTAAATTTATTACACTACATCAAGCTTAGCTTAGCTAATCGTTTTTTTCTTGAACGCATCAACAAAATCCTTAAATTCTTTCCCCATGACTACCTTGTAGTTTTCCTCGTATGGGTCTATTTCTATAATTTTTCCATCTCTTTTACTAAATACATATTGAAAAATACCTGAATTAGAACCAAATATCCAATACTTATCATAGAACCTGGGTACTTCTTTCTTTTGAATTGAGTTAGTTTCAATCATATCTTCAATTGACCAAAGTGCTAAATACCCCTCCCCTAATTCGCCTTCACCTCCATTATGAGAAGAAATAAAAGTAAAATAGTCAGTAGGATAATTAAAGTCCATATTTTTTTTTAGTAAGTTGATTTGATGAATGGATGGTTTAGAATTCAAAAAAAAATCTTTTCCAAAATGTAATAAATCCATATCATTATAATTTTATTTTTTCATAATTCTTAAAAAATTATTCCACCAGTTAGTATATGGTGTATGCATAGGTCGAGAAAGTGCAATTTTATTAGCCAAATCTGTTGGACTTCCGCCAAACTTTACTGGATGTATTTCGTGTATATCTGTCCCTCTTGGAAAAATCCCAGCTTTCTTTAACGCCTCATTTGTTTGATTAGCTAATTTTCTTGCAGTATCATACTCAGCACCTTCTAATATTCTAAATGGTCCAGTTGGTTTAGGTACATTCCCTACAGTCGGGTATCCCGTCCAATCAAATACCGAAAATGAACCTTCTGTAAACGTCTCTCCTATATTCCCACTTACTTGAGTAAACTGTCTCCCGTCTGGCCACTCTCCAATGATATCCCCTATTTCAACAACCCCTTCAGCTTTATCATAATTAGCGCTATTATTAAAACTCCATCTAGTTCTACCCGGAGCTACCTCTCTACCGCTAAAAAGATTAGGCTTGGCTGGGTTTCTCCATGCTTGAATCCCTCCAACAACTCCGCCTATTACCGCACCTGAAACAGCCCCTCCAATAAATCCTTGAAGCGCACGCCTTCCAATATTTCTACCAGGTGCACCATATATCAGTGTTTGATAAGTAGCATTCGTAGCTTCCGTAAGTGCTCCACCGACTGCCCCACCAACTGCTCCTGCTACTGCACCACCAGCGATACTTGCACCTGAGAGTCCTGTTGCCGCCAAGCTTGCTCCACCAGTTGCACCAGCTAGAGCACCAATTGCCGCACCCGTACCCAAATAAAACAATCCATCTCGTAAGTTTTTAACTTCTCCTCTAATTAAACCAACAGTTAAATTTACTACACCTCCTATAATTGCACCAATAAGAATTCCTGGATGTTCCCCGTCAGGATCAGTATATAAAAGCGGGTTATTAAAAGCGTAAGAGTACCGATTATACCCTTGCGTACTCAAAGCACTTGGCACTTCATTATCCGCACTCAGCATCCGATTGAGAATGGGGTCGTACAGTCGCCCATTCATGTTGATCAGTCCAAACTCCGGCATATCCTCATGCCCGGTGTAGCCGCGGTAGAGCCAAACGGGTACGCTTTGTACACTGGTGTACGTCCAGTTCGTGGTGTTGCGCTTGCGCCCCCAGGGGTCGAAGTTTTGCTCTGCGACTACGGTTCCGGCACTGTTGGTAGCCGTGAGGATGGAGCCGAGGTGGTCGGTGTAAGTGTAGTAGTAAGTATCTGTGCCATTCTCGCGCACTACGATCGCTACCAATCCTTCTCCGGCACTAATATAATGAATATGTCGGTTAAAGAGCGGAAAAAGACCGTCTTTTTCATAGTTACCAAAATAATAGCGGTTATTGATAATCGTGCCGTTTAGCTTTACTTCCCGTTTGATGCGCTCATAATCGGAAGCATAGGTGTAGGTATATTGATAATTATTTTCTGAGACCGTAGCGGGTTGAAAGAAAGGGGTGTAGGTAATGCTTTGGGTAAGCGTCGGTATATTGCCGGGCGTATTGGTCACATTGGTGACGGCATTGATTTTAGAAGGATGATAAGTGTAGCTACCTACATCGGTTTTGGAAGTGATATTGCCACTGGTGGCATAGTTCACGGTCAAAGCTGATTGTCCACTCACGGTGGCAGTCAGTAGGCGGTTTAGATTATCATAAGTGAACGATTCGGTTTTGCCTTTGATGGCATCGTATCGGGTAGTCAGGTTGCCACTTTGGTAGTTCCAGGTTAGGTTCAGGTCTTGCGTACTTGCCGTGTAATACTGAGTAGGTATACCGAAGTAATAAGTATTTTGGGAAGTTTTGCCATTCCCGAGCGTATAATTGGTGTATTGATTGAAGCCATTGGTGGCATTCGCGGTGAACATCGTCACGCTATTATCCCCGTTTTTGAGGGTTTTGAGGTAGCCATTGGCATCGTAGGTGTTATTTACGGTGAAGCCCGAGGGGTAAATGGTAGAGGTAACATCGCCATAAGTGTTATACGAGAACGTTGTGATGTAAGAGGTTGCATCTATCGTATATTTAGTTGTGTTTACCCTTCCATAAGTGTCATAGGTATATTCTTCTAAATTGCCAGTAAAGCCGGTAATCTTTTTGATTTGATTGACTGCCGCCGTTCCGGTTGGATAATATTCATACGTTGTCGTGCCTTCCGCACCAGTACGTGTGGTGGGTCGCCCTAGTAAGTCATATTGGGTAGTAGTCGTTTGACTGAGTGCGCTGGTTTGCGAAGTCAATTCACCTAAAGCATTGTAGCCGTATTGGGTAAGACCGGCGTTGATATCCGAGAGTTGGGTTTGCCGACCATAATTGTCAAAGGTGCTGGCGACCAAGATTGTAGTTCCTTGTTTCACTTCTGCCAGATTGCCTTGACTGTTGTAAGTATAAGTAAGTGTACCACCATAATCGGTGGCGCTAATCGTTTTACCCGTTGCATCTATTACTTTAGAAGATACCTGGCTGGCAGGGTTGGTAACGGTTGCCGTAAGATTACCAGAAGCATAAGCGTAGCCATACGTGGTGGTGCCCAGCGTATTTGCCATCGTGTACGGTCGGTTGTAGATATCATAAGTATTGGTAGTCGTCAGTACCGTTTCGCCGGATTTATAGGGGGTAGTGGAGGTTGCTACATTGCCGCGTACATCGTATGTTTTTACTTCTGTCACCCATTGAGCAGTTGGTGGGCTATTTTGAAATCCTTCCAGTTGCCGTTTTTTCTCTCTATCCAATAGATCATACCATATTTTCACGTCTGGTTTGCCCGGATGCGAAGTCAATTGATAATGGATCGTTTTTTCGCTGGCATTGACATCCCAACCATAGGTTTGTGTGATGCTAAAACTGGTAGGTAAATTTGTCTGAATAAGTCTGCCAAAAGCATCATATACATAAGAGATCGTTAATCCATTGATACCCGTTTCCGTCAAAGGTTTTCCCCATTTATAATCGTAAGTAGCACTGGAAGTTTGGCTCAAGGCATTGGTCATAGAAGTAGGGAAACGCCCTTTACTATCGTATATCATACTACTACTACGAGCAGTCATACCGGATGGAGTGATGGTCACTGCATTCTGATTGCCCAAGGTATTATAGCCATAGGTCGTAGTAACGCTCTGGGCTTGACCACTAAAATCCACTTTACTCGTCAGTTGCCCGATGGTGTTGTATCCATAAGTAGTCACGGTGGAATAAGCCGATTGCCCGCTGCGGGTGTTTGCTACCGTTACGGAAGTGGGTTTTGCGGGTATAGGTGTACCATAAGTGCCAAATACAGTCGTTGTATTGGTCGTTTCTAGATTGTTTTTGTTCGTTGTATTGTAGGTTACATTGCCATAAGCATCGTAAGTATTAGCGGAAGAAACGAATTGTCCTTCAAACGCTTTGTTTTCGTAAGTGCTATTAACTCGCAGCCAGAAGCGTTTTTGAAAATTTATATCTTTATTGACGAACTGATTCGTCAAGGTTACTTCATTGAGGAGGGTACTATTAGAAGCCAGATAGGTGCTGATTTTAAAAGGAGCGGCGGTATAATACGTAGTGTTAAACTCATTTTCCGATACCATTTTCATGCCGGTAGCCAGATTATTGGCAGTTATTTTCTTCATGCCTAGAAATCCTCGCCCTTCTTTGTGGAGTTTAGCTTCCTCGTAGGCATATTGCACCGTCACATTACCGCCAATGCCGTTTTGGGAGTTGAGTTCAGAAACCAAATTGATAGGCAATTGTACATTGTTGAGCGGCTGATTAGTAAGGCTACCGCGTGTATAGAAGGTACCTGCCTCGGTCATTCGTTTGTATGTCAATTGGGTAGTGTGGTCTACGCCGTTTTTTACTTTTTCTAACAGGAGTTCTTTGCCAAAAGGTTTAATAGCTAATATATAGAATGGATTAGTATAACCCTCTCTACTAATGATATCTGACCTCCCGTCTCCATTTAAATCATAAACCGGAAAGGGACTGGTGATAAAAGTAGAATTGTAAGTATATTGCTCATAGAAAAAATTATCGCCTCGACTATAATATAAATCTAATTTCGAAGTAGTAGCAGTACTCCCCACATAATCATTCCATCCATTAAGAATATCCATTTTGCCATCCCCATTAAAATCACTAATTGTTACCTTATCACCATAATAGAGTTGATCTATCTGAGGAGTGCGGCTGAAAGTGAAGGACGTTTCAACAAACCCAGTTCCAGTAGAAACTGCTTTATGCCAAGGCGCTGAATTATTAGTAGTGCTGGTCCGGGATAAAATATCGGTTTTACCATCCCCATTAAAATCTCCAAAAAATAATAAATGCCATTTGGTTGGAAAGCCTGAAACATAGATACTTCGAGCTATTAGATTATCAAAAGTAAAGATTTCACAAGTTCCATCTTTAATGAGCATTAAATCACTTTTGCCATCACCATTAAAATCAACTATATGTACTTTATCTACTGATGCCCAATTTGAAACTGGAAAGTTAACGGTTCCTGTCGTTGTAACCGACGCTAAATTAATAGTTCCATTCCCAAAATATAGATGGACACCATAAGTACCATTGGTGTTATGTCCCAGCATTGAAAGCAAATCGCTGATACCGTCGCCATTAAAATCCCCTGAGAAAATAAAATTGCCACTACTATTTATTTTGCTAAAACTGGTAGGAAGGGAAACATTAATAATTGTACTAAAATTGGTGGCATCACTTGAGCTTTTATATATTCTAACTTCGTTTAGGACACGACTTGAGCCTGAACCCGTCGTTTTTACAGTTGCTACATCGTCTGCCCCGTCACCCGTAAAGTCTGTAGTGTAAAAGTTGTAGGCGTTCGGTATATCTTTTTTATCAACAATTGTAAAACTTGTAGGTAAAGGCTGCGTTGCAGCCAGGGTAAAATTGCTGTTTGAAGCTGTCCTCTTGTAAATTTTAAATTCTGTATGATAAATTATATTGCCCGACATCATGCGAGTAGCAGCTAAAATGTCGGAATACCCGTCTGCGTCAAAGTCTCCAGAAAGTATATCAATGGTTTGTCCAGCTACAGCACCAGAACTAGTAGGCATTGGAAAATCTGCCGGTTCGTCTCCATATTTAAAAATAGTGGAGTTTAATGAAACACCATTGCTACCAGTTTCAACTACTTCTTTCAAAAAAGAATTCACATCGTTAAAACCATACTTAAAAGTGTAGGTCTTAAAAGCAGCTGAACCTTCAGCGGTGATAGTGATATTGTCTAATAAATACCTACTTGCCACAGAAGCATTTGCCTGATAGGTGGTGTTTATATCTGTACGTACAGAATAATTAAACTGAAGTATATTATAAGGTATCAACCCTGTGTTTGAATTACCTGTATATCTTATTGTTTGGATGCGAGAATCTCTATAAAAATCGTTAAAATACTCAAACACCATGTAATTACCATCATTGTATTTTATCTTATTGAGTCTCCAATACAAAACAATGGTGTTGCCTTGATTTCGAAATTGTGAATCACTGGTTTTACCGTACTCCATTGTGACTCCATCTTTTGTGACTACCTCAAAATAGTCTGGTCCTCCTCCAGTTGACCCATAAGAAGTAATGGTTGCAAAGCTCTCCGATTCTGTAGCGTAGGTAGCGCCATTGGCTCCATAAGTACCACTTACAACCACTAATCTCGTACCATCCAATGTAAAGCGGTCATTGGCACTAAAATCAATGGCATTGGCAGTGCCATCATGATAGATGGTCTTCTGACCACGCGAAATAACGGATAATCCACCGAGACTCCAGCCGTATCCAAGTACTCCATTACCGCCCAACGAATTATAGGAGGCTGTAATTTGTGGGGCGACTCCATTTGTACCCGGTGGAACCGCGATCGGGATGGTATAGCTTGCCCCTCCAGAAGAAACATCTGCTGATGCAGCTACGGTTCCTACTGGTAAACCCAAATCAATTGTTTTAGTAAAATTACCACTGTTGAAAAGCCCCGTGTAGTTAGTACCTTGTGCTTCAAGCGAAGTTTGAGAGGCCAAAGCTAACGCAAGGAGAATAAAGATTTTACAGATTTTTAAGGATAGGTGTTGCATATCGGTTTTAGGATTTTGATTTCAAAAAATAGAATAAATAAAACGAACCATTCATCAAATATCAAATGATGAATCAATAAATATTTATTTGAAAGAATAGATATTAAAGTATCTTATCAAGACACTTCGTTTGATGAACCAATAATAAACCAGCTTTTACTACGTAAAATATAAATGGAATTCTTTCAAGAAAGGAATTGAAAGAAGAAAATTTTTGATGTGTTGTTCATTACAAAGGTGGAAATTTAAAATGATATTGTCAATAGGTAGTTATGTTAAAAAATTCATTTCGTCAAAAATTCTAAAAGCTTAACATTTAGTTTACAATATGCGATTTTACTCCTCCAACTTTCTACTCGGAAAACTCTTTTTTGCAACCATTTGTTTGTAAATTTGTAGTTGCACAGGCTTTAGCCTGTACTCGTATAAGTGACTTTAGTCGCTTAAAATCAAATAATAAAATGACTATAGATACAAAAACCATCATAAAAGCCCTTACCCGCGTCCTCGACCCCACCACTGGGCAGGACATCATCACCCGCAGTATGGTGCGCGACCTTGCTGTGGAGGGCAATAACATTAATTTTACCATCGAACTGCCCTCACTCAAAAGTGAATATAAATCCGAACTCAACTTCGCTTGCATCGCTGCCATTCAAGAAGTTTATCCGCAAGCCAACGTCAACATTCACTTGAGCGCATACACCGAAGAATCCCAGCAAAGCACGAGCGTGTTGCCTCAAATTCGTAATATCATCGCGGTGGCTTCGGGTAAAGGTGGCGTGGGGAAGTCAACGGTGGCGGTCAATTTAGCACTTGGCTTACAACAACTCGGCGCAAAAGTGGGCATTTTAGACGCGGATTTATATGGACCGTCCATTCCCACGATGCTCGGCTTGCAAGGCAGACGACCTCAAATTGAATACGTGTATGACAAACCCAAAATCGTACCGCTCGAAGCCTACGGAATGCAAGTTGTTTCCATCGGTTTCATCGTGGAGCCGGAGCAGGCAGTCGTGCTGCGCGGTCCACGTTTGTCGGGCGTTATCAAACAATTTGTACAAGACACGATGTGGCAGCCCTTGGATTATTTAATCGTAGATTTACCACCGGGAACCGGTGACATTCAATTAACGTTGGTACAAACCGTGCCGATTACTGGAGCTGTCATGGTCACTACGCCACAGGAAGTAGCCATCGTGGATGCAGTGAAAGCGATGAATATGTTTTTGCTTCCGCAAATTAATGTGCCGATTTTAGGAGTGGTAGAAAATATGTCGTGGTTTACACCCAAAGAATTGCCTGATAATAAATATCTATTGTTCGGCGAAGGTGGAGGTAAAAAATTAGCGAAATTGAGTCGTTCCGTTTTGTTAGGACAAGTACCTATCGTTCAGGGAATTAGAGAAGGTGGCGACACGGGTAAACCGGCAATTCTGGGAGACGAACCCATTACAAAAGAAGCTTTTTTAAATATTGCTAAAAACGTAGCCCGACAAGTCGCTTTGCGCAATGAAATGATGGAACCAACGCAGGTAGTGAAGATGATGCAATAAATCGGGTGATGGGGTGATCGGGTGATGGGTTTATCCCTTGTTACTTACACCTAGATATCAAATACTGGATACTACATACTAAGTTCCAGATACTAAATACAAAATCAAAATGGAAAAAGAAATTTTATTAGCTCGAATAGACGCTGCGCTCAATGACGTTCGCCCGCATCTTGCCGTAGATGGGGGGAATGTGGAATTGGTGGATGTTACGGAAGATAACATCGTGCAAATCAAGTGGTTAGGTGCTTGTGATGGTTGTAGTATGTCGTTCATCACCATGCGTGCGGGTATCGAACACGCTATTCGCAGCAAATTACCGGAAATCATGGGCGTAGTTGCAGTAAATGGAAATTAAAAAATCATTACTGCAATGTCGAAACATGATTTGTATCACGAGGATGTGAGAGAAGCACTTATAAAAGATGGCTGGACGATTACGCATGACCCGCTGACTATACCAGGACTGGGTGATTCGGATTATCACATTGATTTAGGTGCAGAAAGATTAATAGGCGCAGAAAAAGCAGGAGAAAAAATTGCAGTTGAAATCAAAAGTTTCGTCGGTAAATCTTTTGTATCAGCTTTTCATAATGCTTTAGGACAGTTTAATAATTATCAAGTAGCGTTGGAAAGAAAGGAGCCGGACAGAGCATTGTACATGGCAGTTCCTGAAACGTTTTACATCAACTATTTTAATAACTATCATATGAAGAGAGTGATGGAGCGATTTGATTTGAAAATTATTGCATTTAATGTAGATAATCAAAATATTGTAGAATGGAAAAAATAGCAAAATACCGACAAATTATTACGAGTTTCATGCAAGAGCAAGCAGACATTCGTAAAGACAGAGAACAGGTACAAACCCAATTTGTTAAAGATGAAGAGGGAAGGCATTACCAGTTGGTAAATGTTGGATTTCAAAAGGGAATTCGTATTTATGGATGTTTTATTCACATTGATATAAAAGCAGATGGAAAAGTATGGATACAGCATGATGGCACTGACCTGGAAGTAGCCGATATTCTGAATGAAATGGGCATTCCGAAAGACGATATTGTACTTGGTTTTTATGAAGAAAAACTGCGCCAATACACCGATTTTGCGATTGCTTAACCGCAGAGATTTTGCACGGAAAGACGCAAAGGCGCAAAGTTTTTATTTACAACATCAGCAGGATGTAACATTTAAGTGACTAACATTACATGAACACATTAACACACAAACACACAAACACATCAAACACAGCGTTAGCACTCCTGCTTTTCAACGAACTCAAAAAAATCACCCAACGCACCGAGCTGTCTGGCAACGTCGCCGCATTATATCGTTTATTACAATTGTTATTTTTAGAAGTAACAAAAGCCGAGCGGCTGCAATTTTCCACCTTGTTTGCACGCATCGCGTACGTGTCGCACCAGCATCAACTCGAACGGCAGCTCCAATTTTACATTCATTCTTTCCGAAAATTAGCGGAAAATAGCTTTAGAACTGGACAAGCAAGCGAAGAATTATATCCATTGGGTTTGAAAGTTGTTGCTGAATGTATTTCTATTTTATTACAAACGCCTATTACATCGGAATTACAAACATTAATCCCAGAAAAGTGGCAATATGTTTACACGCCTTCCGAAATCCGAGCCTTCCGACCCAAGTTGCGGGTGGTCGCTTTGCGCGATGATAAAACACTTAAACAACTGATTGTCAAGTCAGAAGATGCGCCAGAATATACCGTTCGGGTACAATATGGCATTATCGGACATAATGAAAATTTCGACCCGACAATTGCCGGGATTCGGCGGGTATTTGGCTTTCCGGTTACCTTGAATTTGCTGGATGTAGAAATTGATAAAGCGGGCATTTATCGCCCGAAAGCATTTGTGGTGGAGCCGGATTATTTGGTGGACGTGTCCGCCGTTGCCGAATGTTTCCGCGAGGGTAGGGTAGAGCCGTTCCTGCATTTGACCAAAAAATTTATGCCATTTGAAGTCAGCAAACACTTGGCGTTGGGAAATATCGCTAACTTTTTCTTGGATGAATTGATGCACCAACCTGATATTACATTCAAAGAATTATTTCCGAAAGTATTCCAAATCAGTCCTTTAGCGTTTTGTTTATTTGAAAATGCGCAACTCCGCGAGATTCATAACGAAAGTCAACGACACTTTTTGACGCTGAAAAAACTAGTAAAAGAAGATTTAGCCGAGCAGCAATTAGAGATTGACCACTGCTTTTTAGAACCTACATTCTACTCCGAAATCTACGGTTTACAAGGTCGTTTGGACGTTTTTCACCAATCCGAAGAAAAGTCGGCAATCATAGAATTAAAAAGTGGTAAACCTTTTCAGCCCAATGTATATGGCATCAGTCCAAATCATTTTGTACAAACTTTATTATACGATTTGCTGATACAATCCACTTTTGGTAAAGAAATTAATCCGGTTAATTACATATTATATTCCAGTCAGGAAGAGCGTCCCTTGCGTTTTGCGCCGCGTGTGCGAGCGCAGCAATATGAGGCGTTACAGGTTCGGAATCATTTAGTAGCTTTGGAATGGATGTTATTACAAATTGGACAAAAAGGCGATTTGTTAGAACAAGGTGAAAAGTTATTTGGCAAATTAAAACCGGGATTCTTTCCACATTTGAAAGGCTTTGCAATGAAGGATTTGACCGAGTTTGAAAAGAATTGGACTAATCTAAATGTAATAGAAAAAAAATACATTACTGCTTTTTCGGGCTTTATTGCACGCGAACATCAATTAGCGAAAACGGGTATTCAAGGCATCGAATCCGTCAATGGACAGGCATCGCTTTGGTTGGATACTTTTGAACGCAAGCAAGAACAATTTTGTATTATCAGTCATTTACAACTCGCTCAAAATCAGACGAATGCGGATGAACCACTCTTGATTTTTAATAAAACAGCTTACACGAATCCACTCGCCAATTTCCGACAAGGAGACATTGCTGTGTTATATCCACAAGGTGATTCGCCCTTAGCGCAGCAGATTTTCAAATGTACGATTGTAGAATTGAAACCCGATTCTGTCACGGTACGCTTGCGTTCGCGGCAGTTCAACGTTTCTATTTTTGAGCATTTTAAACTTTGGAATCTCGAACCGGATTTGCTCGATAGCTCGTTTTTAGCGATGTACCGCGGCTTATATGAATTTGCGAAAAGCCATCCAAGTAAAAAGAATTTGTTATTAGGAAATTGTCCGCCAAAGCAAGGAGAGCCGTTCCATTTAGTAAAAGATATTGAATTAACGGAAGAGCAACATAATATTTTACGTCAGTTATTATCCGCTCCTGATTACTTTCTACTCTGGGGACCGCCCGGCACCGGCAAAACCAGCGTTATGTTGCGACATATCGTACAGTATTTATTACAAAATACTAATGAAAATATTTTATTATTAGCTTACACCAATCGTGCGGTGGACGAAATGTGTGAATCTATTGAGGCAATTGGCGGCGATATTCGCAATCAATATTTTAGAATTGGTTCGCATTACTCGACGGATGAACGCTTTCACGGGCAGTTATTACAAACTAAAACCGAAGGCATTACTACGCGGCAAGATTTAAAGCAAGTCATTGAAAACCATCGTATTATTGTGGCAACCGTTTCTTCCATTGGCACCAAACCAGAACTATTTTCGCTCAAAAAATTTGATACCGTTATTATTGATGAAGCCTCGCAGATATTGGAACCGATGCTAGCAGGATTGTTGCCACAGTTTAAACGCTTCTTCCTCATTGGCGACCACAAACAATTACCTGCTGTTGTTACGCAAGATGCCGAAGCCTCCACCGTGCGCGATGCTGATTTGCAAAATATTGGCTTGACCAACTTGCGAAACTCTTTATTTGAACGCCTTTTCAAACGCTGTCAACAACAAGGCTGGCACTGGGCGTACGCGCAACTCAGCCATCAAGGGCGCATGCACCAAGACATCATGGTATTTCCAAATATTCATTTTTATCAAAATACCTTGAAAATTCTACCCGAAACTACGCCTGCTTATTCACGGCAAATCAATTCCATTATATTCCAAGTAAATGGAAATGCTACTGACTTAGAATATATGATTTGTCAAAAACGGGTCTTATTTATTCCTACCGAAATGGACACCCTCAGTATCACGATGAAAACCAACCGGCATGAGGCGGAAAAGATAGCGGAATTGATTGTGGCTTTTCGAAAATTGCAGGATGTCAGATACCAGATGCCAGATGCCAGACGCGAGCCACAAGATGCTGGATACCAAATACTAAATACTAAATACCAAGTACCCTTAAACATTGGAATCATAACGCCGTACCGCGCTCAAATCGCTCAAATCAGAAGCGTACTTGTTGGGAAAGAAATAGACATCACGAACTTAACTATAGACACCGTCGAACGCTATCAAGGCGGCGCGCGCGATATTATTCTCATCTCCTTGTGTACCAATAATTTATATCAACTCGAAGCCCTTTCTTCCCGCTCCGACGAAGGTATTGACCGCAAGCTAAACGTAGCCCTCACCCGTGCGCGGGAACACGTCGTGATATTGGGTTGTCCAACGTTGTTACAAGAAAGTGCAGTGTATCGGGCGTTGATGGAAGCCGTGAAGAATTAGGAAATCTTCATTGAATTAAACGAAATAAACGCCGAATCCGAAGGATTCAAATGTTTATAGCAAACGAATAATTCACCAATACGACCCCATCGGGGTCGAACCTTTTGTACGCATTGGAGCTATAAACATTTCATCCCTTTGGGATGACGCTATGTGACCCTGAAAGGGTCGTATGTTTATAGCACAAATAGATGTCACCTACATTTGACCCTAAAAGGGTCGCACCATGCGTGGGCACATTTTTCTATAAATAATCCCTTCAAGATAAGACTATTAAACCATCATTATAATTATCATACCCTCTTCTCCAGCACCACAAACTCCAGCGGCTGATTCAAAATTTCAAACTTTTCATTCGGTTCGAAGGGTAGGATTTCGCCTGTGCGTTGATAGCCGTGGCGCTCGTACCACGCGATGAGTTCGGGGCGTACGGAGATGACCGTCATGTAAATGGTAGGGACGTTTTCTTTTTGAGCGTAATTTTCGGCGGCTTGGAGGAGTTGCTTGCCAATGCCTTTTGCCTGCAAGGTTGGAGAGACCGAAAGCATACCGAGATAGATTTTATCATCTTGTTTTTTTAGGCGCACACAGCCGATGAGGGTGTCGGTTTCATTCACATACTTTAAAAGGACGCTGTCAGATTTGTTAATAATCTTTTGTAATTCTTCGGCATCTGTACGTAAGCCGCCGATGAGGTCAGCTTCGGTGGTCCAGCCTTGCTTGGAGCCTTCGCCGCGATAAGCACTATTGATAAGGTGAACGAGGGCTGGCACGTCTGGAAGGGTAGCAATTGAAATCATAAATTTTTGTAATTTTAGTGGGTTATTGAGACGTGACCGGTTTTCGAAAACCGGTCACGTCTGAAGATGCAAAAATGAAAATTTTATTTGTATAGATTTGCCAAATCTTAAATTGAATCAAATGAATCGCCTTCAAAACATTCCCGGATTTTCGATAGACCAAGTGGCAAATGCGGCTGGCAATGACCCGGACGTGTTGCGCATGGAAAATTTAGATACTGATTTGCGCCCACCGGAAGTAGTATTGGAAGCGACTCGGAACGCCGTCGGGCGTGATGATGATAACAGTTACTTGCCATTTACGGGTAGAATGGAATTGCGACAAGCAGTAGCCGAGAAATTACAGAAAGAAACAAAACTGTCTTACGAAGCAAACAATGTAGTCATCACTTGCGGCGGAACGGAAGGATTATTGGACGCGCTGCTGGCAGTTACGAATCCGGGCGATGAGGTAATTTTGACCGACCCGACGTATGCAGGCATGATTTATCGGGTAAGATTGGCGGGAGGCGTGCCGAAGCTCGTGCCATTCGTGTCCACGTTTGGCGAGTGGCGATTGGATTTGGACGCATTGCGGCAAGCGGTGACCCCAAAAACAAAAGCAATTTTTATCATGAATCCTTCGATGCCGTCGGGAGCAGTTTTAAATTTGAAAGAGTGGGAAGCAATTGCAGGATTGTGCCGAGAACGGAATTTGTGGCTGTTGTACAATGCAGCGATGGAGCGCATTTTGTATGATCATCAAAAAGTAGTTCATCCTGCAACGTTATTTGATATGTCGGAACGAGTGATTACAATTGGCTCTGTATCAAAAGAATATCGCATGATTGGCTGGCGCGTGGGCTGGGTCGTCGCTCCTAAATCTATTATCAACGAAATCGCGAAAGCACATATTTATAACACGGTAACGCCGGTGGGCATTAGTCAAATGGGAGCGGCAGCAGCTTTGAAAATGGATGAAAACGATATTGCAGAAAGCGTTCAAGTATGGGAAGCGCGGCGCGACGTAGTCAATGAGCAGTTAAAAAATTACAATATGATACCCGCCGCCGGTGGATGGTCGCAATTGTTGGATGTCACGTCTTTTGGAATGACTGCCGAAAAAGCGTCGGAATTATTATTACAAAAAGGGAAAATAGCCGTCACGCACATGACCCATTGGGGCGAGCAAAATAGTGAACAATTTGTTAGATTAGTATTCAGTAATGAATCGGTGGAACGATTGCAAACATTAGGCGAGCGGTCTCGAAGGACATTTGGCAGTTTTTAAAAATTGCCCCGTGCTTTCCGCCGTAGGCTACGACCGTCGGCGGAAAGCACGGGGCAATTGAAACTTCCAAAAAATCAATTTCCTAATCACCGCTCACCATTTCCTAATCGCACCCATTAAATCGTCCCAACAATACTCGGTTTTGAAGTAGGTGCAGCACTGCCGCCTTCTTTTTCCAAAGTGATAGCGAATACTTCCGCTGCTACAACTACGTTCATTTCCTGCAAATTGGAACTTCCAAACGTAATAAGACCTGCGTCTTGTGGTTTATTATTTACAATTGCCCAGAGTTGGTATTGTGTGCCGGGAGTTGGTGGTGCTAAGTTTTTAATAGACAGTAAAGTCTTTCTTCGTGCCTGATTCCAATAGACAATTACTTCTTCATTTGGTCTACCTTTTAAACGAACCGTCTTAGTCGTAGGGTTTTCTACAATATCTAATCGTTCGGAAGCACCCCAGTTGCGCGTCTCTAAATCTTCTTTTTCAAGCACAATTTTTTCTAATTCTTGCTCGGCACGGGTCCATTTGTACAAAAAGAAGAGCCACAAAAGCCATCCAATGAGCGCAAAAATTAGCAAAGCAATCCACTTTATGTTAGTGTTAGCAAGGGGAGAGACCGTTGTAGCGGCATCTTGAATTTTATCTAAAATTTGTTTTTTTAATTCCGGTCTTGGCTCCCGAGCATGTAGGAGTATATACTCATTCAATGCTTCTTGAATGTGTTCGATTTCGGCTTGTATTGCTGGGTATTGTTGTGCCAATGCCAACGCCGTTCTGCTTTCGGCAGGAGAGAGCGCTTCCATCACATAAAGTTCCAGCACGCCCGATTCTATGTAGGCTTTTACATTCATTACACCCTGCTAAAACATTTCTCTTAAACGATTAATGGCTGCGTACAGGCGGCTTTTTGCTGTTCCAAGTGGAATTTCTAAAGCTTCTGCCGCTTCTGATTGCGTGTATCCTTTGAAGTAAATCAAATCTACGATGGCTCTTTGTTCTGGATTTAGCTTTTTTGTCAAATCCTTCAAACCGATGGTTTCAGGATTCAAACCAGCTTCAGACAATACAAAAGAGATGTCTTCGATTTTTTCATTTTTAATATTAAAACTTTTTAGGCGAACCCTATCAATAGCAGCATTGCGCGCAATATTTACAATCCAAGTGAGTAAATTGCCTTTGGCAGCGTCATATTTTAGCGCGTTATTCCATATTTTCAAGACTGTATCTTGCAATACTTCCTCTGCTGCTTCTGTGTTTTGTAGCACCCTGTAGATAACGCCGTATAATGCAGATGCGTATTTATCATATAGCAATGACAAACCTTCCTTTTTACTGTCTTGCAGCAAACGGACAATTATTTCATCAGATGTAGGCAATTTTATCTTGCTCAAGGATAAGGTAGTCTTGGATGTAACAGCAAATATAGCCAATCTGAAAAGAGAAAGGCGAATTGCGCGTTTATGTTCGATTTAATTTCTTGTAAAAGAATAAAAAGGTCGGCTAAATGCTATTGTTCTTGGGAATTGAGCCAAAATTAAAAAAAAATACTAATATGTTAAAAACAAGTGGTTAAGGTATAAAAAAAGCACGTCTGCTGTCTGTCTACCAACAGATTTACAGCCAACAAACGTGCTTCTACTAAGGTGGCGCATTTCAAAAATGTGCCAGATTTTCATTTGATAAATGCGCCACATTGTAATTTACTCTACCTTCGATAATTTGATGGATTGAATCGTCCGGTTGCCCAGCGAAATCCTTGCAAGGTACGTACCGGCTGCCAGCGAAGCGGTGTTCCACTCCGTTTGGTATTCACCCGGCTGTATATTTTCATTTACTACTGTCTGTAATAACTTGCCATTCATATCATAAATAGCAATAGATAACTTGCCACTCGAACGAACGCGATACTTGAACGTGGTCGTCGCTCTGAATGGGTTCGGGAAGTTATAAGCAAATACATCTTGTGCATTCAAACCTGTTACGCCCGTCGTCATAGAAGGCGGCAGGATAGCAGGTTGTGTGTAATTGCGCTCTTCACCGGAGCATTTGCCTGTACCTGACCAAGGCGTTTGCACGTATGGGAAGGCGGCTTTAAGCGTGGTATCATTCACACTTACTTTTGTATCATAACCCAACACACCCAGCAAGATGGGCGACACAGGCGAAGCGGTGCTGTCCAATGGATTATAATCATCATAGAACAAGCCAATCGCTGCCAACACAATACCACCTACTGCTTGTAATTCGATACGCGTTATATCATCCTCGAGGCGGCGTCCATTGGGGAAACCATCCATGTTTGGAATAAATTGCACATTCCTATTGCCGTTATATCGGGGGTCGGTCAAGCCTAATACCGCTGCTTGTACGAGTCCTAAAGTGCTAAAATCTGCACTATTACGCGGCGTGGGCGGCACTGCCATATTGAGGCGGAGCATGTCTCCACCATTGGGTAAAAAGTTGTTAATGAAGGGTTTGCCTGCTGCTAATGGATTGCCACGAGGCTTACCCGTCGCAAGTTGGTAAGGCGGTAAATTAGGTACGCCTGTATGAAAAAGGGGCCATAAATCCACAGAGCGCGGAGAATTAGCACTTGGGAGCAACAAATTGCCAAAACCGGCGGGCGGCTCTGCCAATGCCGTGCCATTCAAAGCTGCATTGCCTTTCAAACCAAACAAGCCATTTTTACCATTGCGGAAGTCAAAAGTACCGAGTGATCTACTCTGGATACGAAGCGGTGCAAAAGCGGGTACTGCGTTACCAAACTTCGTAGTATCCATGTACAACGCCAGTTCTGGGTTGTAAAAATAATTACCGAACGTAGCGATATTTGCCAAGTCTTGATAAGGCGTAAGTGCATTCCACAGGTCTTTGGAACCGATTGGAATCACTGCTTCATTCGTCAAGGGCATCCCGAGGCGCGATACTTGCACCCAATTGCCACTAAAGGATTCATTTCCAGCAGTATTCAAAGTACGGATCTGCTGACGGCTGGTAGATGCCCAAACTCCAATTACAAAATTTGGATCAAGGACATTTGATATCTGTGTAAGATTTTTGCCATCTTTTTGTAATAACTCAACCGGAATTTGTAATGCAATCGTAGCAACGTTGTAACAAGCCACTGCATCGGTCGGTTTGCTACTCTGGCGTGGTAAATCACCTAAATCAAACACACCACCTAAATCCACAAAAAATGGATCATCGGTAGGACCACAAAATACACGCTCGCCACTGGAAGCCGTATCAATCGCATTTGCCATCAACGTACCATACGACGTATTCAGACCGGCTCCACCACTGATAGAACGTGGACCGACATTGTAAGGAGGCACAGTGCCATTTGCAATCACTGTCGTAAAACTCATGCCACCATTGGTACTTTTTTCCAATTTAAAAGTGGTCTTATGATTTTGCTTACCCAATCTGATGTAGAAGAACGTAGTTGGATCTTCATACGTTTTGGTAAATGTGAAACGGTAAATAATGTCATCGCCGGCAGTAGCAATGTTATTATCAACATGAATTTCATACCGTATATTCTCACCAAAACCATAATAATTGGGACCACCTTGTGGCAATTGAAATGGAATGTAGGCGGCAATAATCGTAACCGTATTTGGATTGTCCGGGCTGCGGAAGGCATACACATCCGTGTTATCCGCCAGCGGGTCATTCGAAATAAGCGGTGCTTCCCGGTGGCTGGAGGCCAGCGCAACTTGTGCGACCAGTAAGCATAGATATAATAACGCACTTAATTTTTTCATTTTTTTAAATCATTAAAGTGAAATGAAATTTGTCACTCTATATATTTTGAAAATAAATAACTTATTGTCCAACTTCAGTTCCGCGCCAAGGCGTTGCCAAATAGGGAAAAGTAGGCCTGAAACTCGCATCGTTTGCTTCTACACCGGTAGAATATTGCAATACGTTTACTAATAAATTGGTAACCGGAGAAGGGCTGCTAGCAGGTACATAATCATCATACCACAAGCCAATAGCTGCCAATACCACGCCACCTACTGCTTGCAATTCAATACGCGTTACATCATCTTCCAGACGGCGACCATTCGGAAAACCATCCATATTAGGAATGAATTGAATGCTCGTATTTTTGTTGTAAGTCGTATCTGTTAAACCGAGTACCGCAGCTTGCACAAGCCCTAAACTGCTGAAAGCCGGACTGTTACGAGGAGTAATAGGTACTGCCATATTCAAGCGGAGCATATCGCCGCCATTGGGCAAGAAATTATTGATGAACGGTTTACCGGCTGCCAATGGATTTCCAGCTGGCTTACCCGTTGCCAATTGATAAGGTGGTAAATTGGGCACACCGGTATGAAAAATGGGCCACAAATCCACCGAGCGCGGAGAATTAGCAGCTGGCAATAATAAGCCGCCGAATGCCGCTTCTGCCAATGCCGTGCCTGCCAACGCTGCATTACCTTTCAACCCAAACAAGCCGTTTTTACCATTGCGGAAGTCGAAAGCACCGAGTGATTTGCTCTGGATACGCAATCCTTTGAAAGCAGGTACTGCTCCACCAAATTGAGAATCATCCATGTACAGTGCCAACTCAGGATTGTAGAAATATCTGCCAAACGTATCAAGGTTTGCCAAATCCTGGTAGGGCGTGAGGAAATTCCAACGGTCTTTATAACCAACCGGAATCACTACTTCATTGGTCAAAGGCATACCGAGGCGAGAGACTTGCACCCAAGTGCCCGTGTCACGCGGAGCCGTTCCATCCGTAGTAAGCGTACGCATCGCGCGACGGCTGGCAGATGCCCACACGCCAATCACGAAGTCGCCATCTAAAATACTTACCGCTTGGTTTACAGTCTTACCGGTCTTTTGCAATACACTGATCGGAACCTGAATAACGATACTATGCACATTGTATTTGGCTATTGCATCCCGAACTTTGCCAGTCTGACGCGGCGAATCACCCAAGTCAAATATGCCTCCTAAGTCTGCATAAAATGGGTCATCTACAGGACCACAGAATACCTTTTCGCCACTGGCGGAACTGGTGTTGATAGCTGCTTGAAATAGCGAGCTGTAATTGGGCGCACCTAAACCTACCGCGCTTTCGATGGAACGAGGTCCGATATTATTCGGCGGTACTATCCCGTTTGTGATGAGTGTCTGAAACGAAGTGCCGCCATTAATGCTGCGCTCCATCGTGTAAGTAGTCTTCAAATTCTGCTTTCCCAAGCGAATGTTAAAGAACGTAGTCGGGTCTTCATTGACTTGACGGAAGGTGAATCTGTAAATAATGTCATCCCCTGGAGTTGCTGTATTGTTGTCAATATGAATTTCATAGCGAATATTTTCGCCGAAATTGTAATAATTCGGACCGCCATCCGGCAATTCCGTCGGGATATAATTAGCGATAATTGTGATGGTATTTGGTGCATCCGGGCTGCGGAAGGCATACAAATCCGTGTTGTCCGCTAATGGGTCGTTGGAAATCAGTGGTGCTTCGCGGTGGCTGGATGCGAACAACAGCTGCACAACCAGCGCGAAAACCATTGTCAGTGTTGCTTTTGGTAAAGCAGGAAAACGCAATGGTAATAAGTTTTTCATGCACGAAAATTTTGAGTGATAAAAATGATATTAAGAGGAGCTAAAAACTTGCTCAAAAAAAGGTAGTCGTACCAGTATGCAGTTGGCTGTACGCAGTCAGCAGTCGGTAATTACTTGATAAACAAGTTTTTTGAGCTTGTGATGCGTTATTCCAATTTTACTTAGTAGTCAGTTAGTAACAGTTACGGGTTAGAGAAGGAAAACGGTTCGCAAAAATACAAACTATTTTTAAAATACAATCAGTTGATTATCAGTTTACACAATGCAGATGCCATGCAAAACTATTGTTAGGCATGATAAAAGCTAAAATATATTGAGATTACTTATTCCAACTCATAGGACAAGTACGGAGAAGTGCAAGCGATTGGTTTTGAAAAGAAAAAAGTTTTAAGGTTTATAGGCCATTTTGAAATCTTTTGACAGTGAACTTGTTTAAAATTGAAGATCTTATCTACCATGAATGGAATAGCTCGGCTGTGCGTTCCCTCATTTAACCACAAGGCTCACAAAGTGTTCCTTGTGAACATGCTGAAAATCCTTGTGCCCTTTGTGGTTAAAGGTATGGTTGGCTTGATACTTACGACTTTGTAAGTACCCATTCGGAAAACATATTCTATATTTTTATCAATTTTAAACAAGTTCAATGCGAAAATAAACACTTGTAAACAAAGCACCACTTTTGTTTAATCTGAAAAAAAGCGTGAACCCATTGTTAAGTTTAAAAACTTTAAGGCTCAATTATGATTTCAAGTTGCTTTTTAGGATTTGGCTAAAGCCCAGAAGTGGTCTACTATTTTATCCCCGCGCT
>ENA-ORBV01005104-ORBV01005104.1-microbial-mat-metagenome-genome-assembly--contig:-NODE-5104-length-24472-cov-5.950851_pt1 | contig 24472 bp, 23 predicted proteins | sample MGYA00237777_ERZ505514 | MGnify/ENA primary metagenome ERZ505514 (study PRJEB26160, sample SAMN06269048) | microbial mat metagenome | isolation source: Oligotrophic lake microbial mat | place... | reverse complement strand
TTCAAGCAGAAGACGGCATACGAGATTCGCCTTAGTCTCGTGGGCTCGGAGATGTGTATAAGAGACAGGTCTTTGCTGAGTGCAATGTGCAACATCTACCTACAATTTTCACTACAGAAGCAAAAAAGCTTCTGAAACATAGGATATGAAAAAAACAGTTGTAGGTACATGTGACATGCTGTAACAATGAACAGGCCAATGTGCCAAACTGCTTGACACTGTGATCCATCCCCTTCTTTTTCATAGAGTACGTGTGCGCCTACATTTTCTGTTCGACCCGGCGCGCCGCAACGGGAAGTGAAGAAGGGCCAATGCGCTCCATGCATTTCGCGGCGCAGCACGTTGCCGCGGAGCAACCCACGATAAATCAAACATGCCAACGACGACAACAAATTGCCTCTGCTACAGTCAAGTGCTTCCCTTATCGTCTATTCAGCGTGTTATCTACCTGTCCCTGGCACCGGAAGAGCTGTATCCCTCTCCTCTGTCCAACAACTAGATCAACTACAATATGGTAAGAAAGAAGAGGGTTGAAAGCAGCAGCTGTTACTGCATCCTCGTCGTGTTGTGTGGTGCAATGTTTGATTTGCTTCACATTGGTCCTCTTACACGCTCAATTTTTATTGCATTACTCTTTAGATTCGATTTTTCTTATTACAGAATCGGCAAGGGAAGACACGGCTGTCAAAATGGTACGTTGCAGAATTGTTTTGTTGAAGGTTGCTTTTGATTGATCAGCGTGGGGAACAGCGTGGGGAATCCTTCTTTTTTCTTACATTATTTTGACAATGACGCATGGTACTTTTTGGGATGCCCGCTTCTCCTTGGTCTTCTCTTTCACCACACGACAATCACCATCAACATACATACACACATTCAGGTATGTTCCACCCCAAAGTAGTGGCAATTCCAGCGTCGAAGCGGAAAAGACTCGCATTGAATCCGAAGTGCACCGCTTTGTCACAGCACGCGACAAGAAATACACCAACTTTATTGAGTACAACAATTACAAATTGATCTACCGACGCTATGCTGGTCTGTTCTTTACGATTGCCGTGGATGTCAATGACAATGAATTGAGTTACCTGGAAACCATTCACCTGTTTGTGGAATTACTGGATTCTTATTTTTCCAATGTCTGTGAACTGGACATTGTCTTTAATTTCAACAAGGTGTACTCTATATTGGATGAATTCATGTTGGCGGGAGAAATTGAAGAAACATCAAAACGAGAAATTCTGGACCGCGTCAAAGAAATGGAAAAGATGGAATAAAAATCTACACTTGAATGAAACAGATCGAGAGTATTTTACGCACAAGTTTTGTCAGTCGGCCGGTTGGGGCCTTTTGCGGAGGCTGCGGGCGCTTCTTATACAAGTCCCTTGGTATAACTGGCGTGATATGATTATGGAAGGGTGGGACGATACATATACTGATACCTTTCCCAAGTAAATATCACTAAGCTTTGAATTTCTCGGCAGCAATTTGAAAAGGAAAAAGCATGCCCTAAATCCCTAAGATAAGCCCACGTGTATTTTTTAAAGATTTCTTGTGTTGCTGGAAGGATGTAATTTCTTTCTGGTACTGGCACCAGTCCAGACGTCAACAATCTGTGCTCCATATTTTGTAGCCTTTGCGAACAGCGTAGCGCTTGTTTTTTCTGGCTCTTATCCTGGTAGTACTGGGGTGTCCACTTTACATGAGTCTTGAGAACTTGATCATATTTGTATAATCCGTACGGCTGCAAAAATAGCTGATGATTTGATTGAAGAGTATTCTAAATTGATCTCTCCTAAGAAAATTTAGGAAGACTTGCCAATCACAATAAACATGGCAGCCTGAGGAGGCAAAATGGGATCATATTGGTATCTATGCTCGTGTGGATTCAGAGATGCAAGCTGTCCACAAGAGACACACCAAGCTGCTCCAGCACGCCCACAAGGATACTACTACCTGGTCGCTGGCGTTCAAAGTGCAGCAAAAGCATGATTGGCGTGAGGCATTCTTTGAGCTCTATGAGCGCACTGTTCGTTGTCTCACCGACAAAAGGGGGCAGGTAAATCTACCAAATAGGTTCTATGGGTCTACCCGTGACAGTCGACTGGGGAACTACGCCGGGTACTCTGGAATCCAGCGCAGAGGTTTCAAGTCTCCAAACCATACTGGTAGCCGTTCTCATGTCCCAGCTCATTGATTTGCGCCCCCGTCCATCCATGGACCCCTTTCCATGAGCTTCAGGTTCCTCACCACGTGCAGTGGAGTTGGCCAGGGCCCACAACAACGTGACATCTAATTATAATATCTTTAGGGTCTGGATACTGGGGTGCACCCTGCCGTGGTCTGAGAAGTGCTTATTTGTCCACCCTAAACAACCCACTGACTTCATCACGAAAATATGAACGAGATGAAATAGAACGGATTGAGTCCCGTATTGTGGCTTGTTCACTCGAGTCGCGAAGAAAAGACGAGTCACGCCTGGAGTCCCATTCGACGTTTTTGCGAATGAACGAACCAATCAATGCTTTTTCGTCTTCTTCCATTATCGACATGAATCAATCCCCATGATGTAACAGCCGTACATACTATTAGTAGCTAGTAGAGTATCGTTCATCTCCTTTCCTGTTGTTATTATGAAGAATATATAGCAATTTATTTTATAAAGACGATCAAAACATGAAGCTCCCCCAACAACTGGGAATGATTAGTTTTCTGATCATTGCCTCAAGTCTCTTTGGCTTCTCTTCTTCGAATGTTGCTTCCTCCTCGTTTATGGCGCACAATCGACAGTCGTACGGACGTCCTTTGTTACCGCCCACCACAGTACTTGCTGCACAGTCACCATCCCAATCACCAACGTCATCGTCGTCATCCTCAAGCTGGTCTTCCTACATGACCATTGATCCATCAAATATCATCAAGTTACTCATTCAAAAGGCGGGATTCTTTTTGGATCCTCAATTGCTGCCATTGGCCACGCTCATGCATTGTGACAAGGCACAACTCAATGTCGTTCAAAAAGAATTGCGGATTCAAAACTTTACCGTTTCCATTCCACAACAAGATGGCAGCTCCACAGAAAAAGTACCAGCATTGCGCATTGAAAATATTCTAGTGCGTTGGAATTCCTACAGTCGTCCTTGTCTGGAAATTGAAGTGGAAAATGTCGACATTCTCATTGAATTTACCAATCTACTTCTCTCACGAAACAACTGGTACGCAACTATTGTTGTATGGTACTCTCATGTGGTACCATTGTACAAGATCTCCTGGAAAACTCACACAAATGTGGCTACATTATATTATTTGGTTGATTGAATGATGATGGATGAATTGACTACTTCATTGTATAGGAATGAGCTGAGCGATCTGGGCTTTCCACCCAAAATGTTGTATTACTATGCAGATGATGATACCACCACGACAACAACCAATCCACCTGATGAAGACTATAATGCCTTGCGTGCAGCAAGTTTGGATTTGCAAGGACAAGTGGTTTTGCAGATTCGATCCCGGCCCTTGGGAGGAAAAGATCTTGCCGATAAAATTGTATTCCGGTTGGATACCCTTCGAGACCTCAATCAACAAGTTCGACAATTGTCGGAACGAAATGGCAAGGCCAACGCCATGCGCAGAGGTTGTACATCCGATGAAATATATGATATCTATCGCGCTTTTTTCATGACCAAGGTCAAGGACGCAATCAAATTTGCCTTGCAAGATATCGCCCAAAGCAAATTGGATCCCAATCGAGAAAGCCATTTGGCAAATCAATCCAAACGGATTGCCGGTCAAGCCAAAGAATCCCTCCTACGATATGCTGACAGCGTCGAATCCTTGTCCAAGGAAAAAATCAAACAACAACTGCGAATCACGGGAGAAGATGGAGATGTCCTTCTGAATGAGCAAGAACTAGATCGGTTTGTTTCTGACAGTCTCGGTACCGTTCGAGGATCGGTCCAATCCATGGGTAAAAAAGCCTTGCAGCAATTGAGTGGGATGCTCCGGTCCGCCACGGCGGAGGCGACGACGACAGCGAATGCCGGTTCGAGTGCCACCGGTTCCGACGACGACAATGATCATGATGAAACAACGAAGCCAACCCCCACCCCCAAAGTGGAGATGGTGATATTGGAGGATGACTTTTTCTTTCCAGATTGGTAATCCCTCTGCTTCTTCTACAAAAGCAAAGGCAGGCAGGTTGTCATCCAAGGTCATCCATGGAACCAGAAGAAATATTTTTCTGAAACCACAGAGAACTAAGAAAGATCAGAATGCTTTTGGGGGCCAGGGACCGGTGTGGAGGGACCCGGAGTGACTTATATTACTTCAAAGTATTATTGTCTCTTGTTCTCCGGTACCAAAGTCCAGAATTCTTTTAGAGAGAGAGAGTGGGAATGAAGGTAGAGAACAATCAACGATGAAAAAGTTTCTTTTGTGCCGCTACCTCTACTCTACCAGCTAGCTAGCTAGTAGCTACTTAACTCTAGCTAACTAGAAGTTGCCACCACAATAGGGTATCTTCCTCGGCCCGTTCGCTGTCGAAGAATGAGCAGGGAAGAAGGCGGATGCCACTGCATACGCAAGTGCCCGTCACTTGATTTTGGGGTACTAGTACTAATAGTAGAGAGCAATACAGTACAACCACCGGCGAATGAAGCGTTTAGGGTTCTTTTCTCGTGTTCTTTGTGCCTGTAAAATAGTAAAAGGCTTCTTGAATCTTCGCAGTGACACCAATTGAGTACGGAACGCAATGTCTCTGTAGAAAACAGTACACAGCGTACGTATCATCGTCACTGCCAATCAAATCAACATCAAAGATACGCAAATCGAATGACTGATTGATTGATGACCAGCAACAACAACAAAATCCTGTCGTTGATTGGTTTGACACAATTCCAATTCTTTGCGAGAATAGAATACTAATTATCATCCGTAAGCCATACTTTGTAAGCAAGAAATAGAAATAGCGACCTACTAGCTAGCTCAAACAATAACCATCATGAAGTTCTCCAATACAAAATGGCTCCTTTTGGTGCTAGCGGCAGCAGCACCGTTGGCTTCCATCGAGGCATCGTCTGCGATGAAAAAGCCCGCCTTGGTTTCCAAAAAGGTCCAAAAATCCCCAGCCAAAAAGCCCAGCAACAACGTCAAAGCAAAGTCCTCTTCTTCCAAGACGGGTGCTGGAGAAACACCCGGTGTGTGGCCCTGCATGGATGCCTTGGACAAAAAGCTCATTATGATTTCCATTCCCATGATTATCAATTTTTCCATTACGCCCCTCGTGGGGGCCAATGATTTGTTTTGGACCAATCGCATGGGAAACGCCTTGATCGTGGCTGGACAAGCGGCCGCCACTCAAGTCTTTAACAGTGGCTTCTGGTTGGCCTCATTCTTGCCCAGTGTTACTTCTACGTTAGTCAGTAAAGAAAATGCCAAGGGCAATAAAGACGGCGTCCAAGATGCGGTTTGCCAAGCCCTCTTTGTGGCGTTTCTGATTGCAGTGGGAGGATCTTATCTCTTTTTCAATCATGCTGAAAAGGCACTGAGCTCGGTATTGGAAGTTCATGCTCCTGCCATGCAGTATGCTAAACTGTATTTGGGCATTCGTGCCTTTTCCTTTTTGCCAGCCTTAATTGCGTTGGTGGGATTTAGTGCCTTCCGAGGCATTCTCGATGTCAAGACACCCTTTATCATTAGTGTTTTGACCAGTGCCATTAATTGCTGTCTGGATCCCATTCTCATTTTTGGATTTGATATGGGTCTCAAAGGCAATGCCTTGTCGACACTCTTGTCGGAAGTGGTTTCCGCCATTACCTTTTTGATCCTCTTGTTCAAACGAGATTTGATTAAATTCTCCAAATTGTTTCGTTTGCCATCCTGGTCGAAATTGGGGCCACTCATCAAGGGTGGGTTCGCCATGCAATTGCGATTGATTGCCTTTAATATTACCTTTATTGCCGTCGCACGTGTGACACAGGGCATTGATTCCACAGGAGTGGCAGCGGCCGCTCACGAAATGGCATTGCAAACTTTCCAATTGGGCGGTGTCGTCCTCATGGCTTTGTCGGTCGTGGCGCAAATTGTCATTCCCAACGAGCTGCATTCCTCGGCCAAACAAGGCGGAGGCATCAGGGCAGCCAGAGCTACCTCGAATCGTATGATGAGTTGGGGTTTGATTTTGGGTGCTCTTTTGGGTGGTCTTCAGGTCATGGTCTTGCCATGGATCCAGAAAGCAACTCCCATTCTAGAAGTACGTGCGGCAGCTCGGACACCGGCTATTCTTGCCAGTGCACTTCAAATTTTGAATGGATTGGTATTTATTGGGGAAGGTGTCATGAGCGGCTGCGGAGATTTTATGCAGCTTGCCATTAGTACGATTGTCGCCACGCTTGGTTGTCTTCTTGCCCTCGATTACTTTCCTGAGCATTACGACCTAACGGGAGTTTGGATGGGGTTCGGAGTTTTCAATGTCCTTCGATTGGGTGGAGTTGTGATTCATCAATTGAAGACCGGTGCGATAGCAAAAAACAAGATGGAGGCGGCAGAAAAGAAGAAATAAACAGTGATGTTTGTGTTGTGCAGATTTGAAGCGGGTTGGAACTGCACATCTTAATATTAACTTGTGCCGGGCAAACTAGTGAGAGATAAATACATATACTATAGATGACAGTGTAAATGGGATAACAAATGACACCTGGCATAATTCAGTTAGAAAGGATCATTTCCAATCCTCAACCATCCATTCTGCCAAGCTTCAGCTTCTCGGCTTCTAGGGCATGCCGGTTAAATACTTGCTCGAGACTTGTCTGGCTGACACCATAGTCAGATAGTCGGAGCCTCTCTTTATTGTCTTCAATACTGGCAAAAATCTGGGCAAAGGTGACGTTTTCCGAGCTCACCTCGAACCTTGCCTTTTGGTCCTGTCTCTCTCGCAGAATTGTGGCCGGGTACGTGCCAGTTACAAATGAATGCAGGTCTCGCATCCTTAGCTCGTTGGCCACAAACAATGTCAGAACACTCAAAAGCACACCAGTAGGGGAGGAAGCATCCTTGAAAACGCCATAACCTGTCGGATTGGTAGGATTGAGCATACTGCTTAAATAATTGTCACCAGTCAATTGCTGCAAGGCATTGCTCGATTCTTGCAGGTTGAAAAATACATCGGCATCTGGAGAGACTGCTTCTACATCAGTCACTGTTCCTTTGAAGCGCGCCAACCCAAGCATGTGTGTTTTGAAATCCTCGTCATCCTTTTTAGCAGACAAGACTTTCAGTTCCAACTGGTAACCTTGTCCGAACTTTGTTTTCAGATGCTGCGCAGAGCCCAGACAGCGCAGCTTTCCATTTGCCATAATTCCGATACGCGGACAAAGTGCCTCGCATTCGTCCATGCTGCGAGATCATAGTAAAGGAAGTGTCAAGTGAGCCAGAGTTCATCATCCTTGATTAAATCGCCAATTCAACCTTCGACAAACATACCTGTGGGTGGTCAGAATAACTGATGTTCTGGGAGCGCCCGCCACTTCTGTCGAGACAATATCGGAAACCATCTGCCATATTTCACGTCGCGCAACGGGGTCCACTCCCGTGCTGCATTCGTCTAGGAATACAATTTCAGGTTGGCCTATAGTTGCACAAGCAAGACTTAACCGTCTTTTCATCCCTCCACTATAATTGGAGCTGAGACGGTCGCTATCTTTTTCGCTTAGGCCAACCTGAGCGAGCTTTTCTGCAGATGCTGCCTTGACTGAGTCCCTGGGGATGCCTTTAATAGCAGCGTACAGCTCGACATGCTCTCTACCGGTCATGTTTTGAAAGTGTGCATCGAACTGGGGGCAGTACCTGCGAGGACAGGAAGAGGATAAGGCGGACATTGTTCAGAGAAACGCCCCACTCCAACAGATCAGCCAACTTCGTGTGGTCTTAATCATTCAACAGAACAACAAGATGCAAGCTGAAGGCTTACCCAATACGACGGCGAGTTTTCTCTGGTTCATGGCGAAGGCTAAATCCTGCGATTGTGGCGTCTCCACTCGTTGGAGGAAATTCCGCTGTCAGCATGCCCATTACAGTAGTTTTCCTGGCAACAAAGAAAAGAAAAGCAAACGCATCCAAATTTAGATATATACAGATCCAAAATCATCGCGTAGCCAGCATAGAGCCCAAGGTCAAACTTACCCAGCGCCATTGATTCCAAGAAGGCCAAAGCACTCGCCTGAACGAGAGGGTTGAGAATATACAAGTTGATGAGCTCTGGCATATCTAGTTATCCAAGAGAATTCAGCCCAATTCAAAATAGTTCAAGGCGATTCAATAGGAGTCTCCTCCAATTGCTGGACCTACCTGGTGCAATTCCCAGGGAAAGCTGGTCTACAGCCTTTTTCCCATTAGGATATACCTTGGTCAATTCGGACATGACAATTGCGTCGCCGTTAGCCTGTCCGTCAAGGACTCGTTTCTGTTCAGCAACAACATCGTCGTCGTCTGGGGTGGCTGCCACAGCGCTTCTTTCAGAAGACTTTCGACAGCAAAGTTTCTGTAAGCACAGCATCGCCTCTGGGTTTGAGGACATCTTGTCCAGAAGGATTGCCAGGCCTGTATAGGCGACCGCTTCAACGGCAAGAAATATCACTTCGTACAGCATAATCTCTGGGGAGAACGCCGACAAAGGTTTGCCAGAAAATAGCTCGAAAAATTGTGCGTTAAAGGCAAAAAACAACCCTTTGCCCAAACAAAAAGGCGGGCTGGGAGAGGAGAGAAACTTGTCAGTCAGCTTTTGTTCGCTTGTGATAAGGCCCAACCTACATAATACAGGCTTCAACTCACAAAAATCGGCAGACCCACTCCGTTATCTGTGCCGCCAAAACAAGATTATCCCGGGGGTCATAAGGGTTTTGCCCAATTAACCTCAAAACTAAGCAGGCTATCCAATCAATCCATCCAGATATGTGAAATCGGTGTGTTAGATATCCAACTTCAGTATCATTAGCCTAGGTATAAGCAAAGGCGAGCCCTAGATCACTTACCCATGGATCCGCCCAAGCTAATTAAGAATCCAAATACAATCAGAAAAGTATTGCAGAAGCTTGGACTCTTGAACATAAACGAAACGCAGTAGGAAAACCCCGCCCCTGCAGGGCCAAATAAGACGAGCAGCAATAGAAAGCCGTATATCATCCCCCTCTCGGTCGTTGTAATGGCAGTGATATCAAACGCAAAAACCAAAATCACTTTTGAAAATAACAAGAAAAACCGATCAGCAGCGCAGATGTTAGTTTCGGAGTGCCCAGGAACGGCCAATCGTCACAAGAGGCATGGGCCGTACCTATAATCGTGGCGGGGATTGTGTAATTGATGCTGTCCCACAAGAGCGTCGCCAACCAGTACGCAGTGGGTTGAACACCTGCCACAGTTTGCAAATGCTTTGCCTTTGACTCACGTTCAACTACAACAAATGATGCAAAGCTGATAACGATGGACAGTACGTGAGAATGCTTAGCGCCATTCGATGCACACACACAAAATTGAAGGCCACGGCAAATTAGAACTCACGCTCCTAAGATGAACGGAAAACTCAGGACGAGAAGGAACCACAGTGACAAAGCGTCAGATGCTGAAGCATAACTGTCCTCTTTCGCTGTAATGGGCAACGGCGCGTTTGTAGCAGTAATTTTGAAGCCTGCACTTTGAAGTGCTGTACGAATGAGAGACTGGTCTGCTAGAACTTGAAAGATGGGCTTAAACGTATAGAAAGAGATTAACAAAGATGAGCACTGGCGAGCCACTCGGAATAAGTTTTCGGCTTACTTTCAACCAAATAAATCTGTTGCTTACCGCTGCATGAAGTGCTGTAAAATTGTAGGATATCGTATAGCCAATACCAGGGCCATAGAGATCACATTGAGAATCTCCAAGATATTCACCAGGATTCTCTGAGCAAAGCTCTGACACTTTGTCCCCGTAGATCTCGCCACCATCGGTGGTACTATTCATTTCGTAATTAAAAAAGATAGAACCGTACTGCGATGCTTGGAACTCGTTCAACGATTTATCGAGAGTTAAATCAGACGCCTATCCAACAAATCTAGGTGTGAGCTACCGACGAAAAATATAGCAATGAGTAGGAACACAACACAAATTGACATACCTCTGCGATATTTGCAACATTTCCCGGGATTGGCTCCGCACCTGCCTCGACAATTTGTGAAATGTACTTCTCAGAATCGTCTATGGAACATTTGCTTCTCGTGTCGTCAAGTGCTGGCCCGCCGCAAAAGTAGTAGTCCTCGCCTGTCCGCTCCAACCCTGACAAAGTCAAATCACCTGCTGTGCATTGGCCTGGATTGCATGTGAAGGTAGATCCGGGGCTGTTGAAAATTATTGGATTTCGGGGGCCTTCGTTTACGTCCGTGTTGAAGTCTACAATGTCTAATGGCATCGGTGTTAGACTCCGATTACCTGGCGACGTGAATCTCAGAAGTAATAGACCCACGAGGACAAACACCGACGGGACGACAGTTGTACAACACCAAGCCTTTTTATCGCGCTTGAAATAAACGGCTCTTTTCCGAACGAGAGCCTTCACATGAGTACCGAAAAGACCCTCATTCTGTAGGTCCATTTTTGATTTTGCGCTCCCAACCGTTTCGTCGTCGTCGTTGTTGTCGGCTCTAGTAGCTTGGGCTATATCTTTGTCACTAAAATGCGACGACTTGAAGTCCTCTCTCTGGTGGTCGTCGCCTCTTGCGACTAGCAAAAAAACCTCATCGAGTGTTGTGATACTGACACCGTAGGTAGTGATTTTTCCTTGAGAGACTCGATCGTCTAATTCTCTGAACATCGGCACAAATTTATCCGATGCCCCCAATGGCAGTTGGAAACTCAGCTCAGTTCCTACATTACTGAGCATTGAAGCATCTTTCACCGCACCGGTAACAATCTCTTTGATATCGTCATCTGAATTACGATCGTTTTCGCCCTGAGATTTATTCTTCGATGGCTTCTCAATCGTTAACTGGTACCCCACGCCGTACGTTTTCTTCAAGAAGAGCGAACTTCCGACGCAACGAAGTCTGCCTTCTGCCATGATTGCAATGCGGTCGCCTAGTATAGAGATGTGGTGGCAAATCGTTAGAACGAAGCAAAAGACCGAATAGCATAGAGTCGCTTGGATGATTGGCAAATTACCCACCTAGCACATCAGCCTGTACGAGATATCACAAATGAAAGATGAGTGTATGGTCGGGCTCGGCGAGCGAATCAACGCAAGCGAACTAGCTATACCCACCTCATCCATAAAATGAGTCGTCAATATGATGCATCGATCCTGTCGGTAGTGCCTAATGACATTCCAAGAAAATCGACGCGAAAATGGATCCATTCCGCTGTCGTCAAGATAGACAGATACGTACTTGTGGTGAGCTCATCAGTTCGGACGCCTTAGTGCCAAAAAACGGTCCAAAAATATTTACCTAGTGGGTTCATCAAGAAATCTACAACAAAGAGAGGTATCATGAGATGCGGGTGTCGTGGGTACAAATACACTACAAAAGATGAGGGTGGAAACTTTGCAAACGAGAAAGCGACTTACACGACCTTCGAGCCACCGCAGAAGGCCATTGCGAGGCTGAGCTTCCTCTTCATACCGCCAGAAAGATTACGAGAGAAAGTGTTGCTCTTTTCCTCCAATGCGACATCCCTAATAGCTTCGTTGACGCCGGCCTCTGCTTCAGCAAATGACATCTTGTCATAAACACCTTTCACCCGGCTAAAGAACTGGACATGTTCACGGACTGTGAGATTCGGAAATAAACAGTCGTGCTGAAGGCAGATTCCTATATCCCCCCTGATTGTTGCCATCGACGTTCGAATATCCTTTCCTGCGATCGTAGCTGTGCCTTCCGTCGGAGAGATGGCTCCAGTCAACATGCTTATCGTGGTAGTCTTCCCGGCTACAGTACGGACGTTGGTTACAAACGAGGAAAGAAGTGAGATGCACGGGCGTTTGGTAAAGCACGTAACAGTTTTCTGACGAAGAACTGACCCCCATTGTGACCTAGGAGGGCTGTGATTTGGCCGCTGTATATGGAAAGATTCAACCCGTCGACAGCAAGCTTTTCTCCGAAATCTTTACGTAGGTTCTTTATTTCGATACTTTCGTTATCACGAGCTTGCTGTTTCAGCGCATCAGACACAGGCTCGGTGGGAATGTTGTCGTCTTGCTCAGCCGATTCGTCCGCTTTACCTTCACCAGAAGTAATAGAAGCATTAGGAAACCAATAAGAGCGAGTGAACGGGAAATAGAAAGGCTGCGCCTGGCCGTAGTCCGGTGCAATCACACGGTTCAAATACCATGTGAGAATGCCCATAAAAATGCAAGAGAAAAAAAGATTTCCATATGAAGAAGCAAAGGTGTATCCCGAAGGTGCGTCCGTGTTTCCAATAGATCCAGGTTGAAGCCCAATGCCTGAGTTTTCAAGCCGTCCTATCTCAAAGACGGCATAAGACATTGCTGCTATCGGGTGGAGCGAAATCAATGAAATGACGGCGGGGCTTCCTGTTTCCACGTCCACTGCCGCGGTCAGGAAATATCCACCAAACACAACCAGGAGAATGATCATCACGCCACGGTTGGCCTTTGAGACAAACGTACTGACCAGTAAGCTCAAAACGACAAAGGCCAAGAAGCACATTTGCCAAAATACAAAGAGTAAGACAAAGTTTGAATTCTCAAATAGCACTGCCGACACCAAGGTGACGAGAGTTGCTGTGATGACGTGCATCATCCAAAATGACAGAAACCACGACCACCCAATTTCCAAGTCAGTGACTCCCATCATCTACAAATAACAGGAAAATGGCATTGATGAGAAACGACTGACTCGTCACTTTACCCAATATCGGGCTCAACTGCGTTCATCACAATTCCTGTTTACTGCGCCTACCTTGAGGAGTTCTTTTTGGCGTAGTTCTTTCTCTTGGACAACATATCTAACCATGATAGCGCACGAAAAGAGAATACTCAGAGTAATGAACAAAGGCATGAACCCAGCCAAAGTCTCGATTGTACCCTCTTGCTCGTAAGGACGGATTGGAAATTGTACATCTGCGTGATGTTTCGCCGTCAGCAGAGAACGATATTAGCTTACGCTTTGGTTTTTTATTTTCCGCAACCATGTACATCACAAATAGGAATCTTACATCTCACACCATGCTCGGCTACGTGATATCCAGCTTCCTTGGCTCCGCTGGCAATCATAATGAAATCATGAACCAACCGTTGTGTGGTCAAGAATCCGTTGTATATGTAGCGCCCGGTACAACTATTCACGAACTTCCCCTCCTCAGGACTATCACCTGCCGTACACTGATTATCGGCTCTCGCGTAAGTAGCAAACTGTTTCTTTGTATCGGGCGTTGTCATTGCCCCAGGACGGGCACTGAGTTCAGGGGTGTTAAAGTTGGTTGAGTTAATACGAAGAGAGTATTTGAAATCCAAAGGATCCCCGCCATCAAAGATGACAGCGAGAGCAATCTCTTCCTTTCCAGAAGTACCATAATCAGAACTTGTCACGTAGTTATCAATATCGTTGCTGCTATCAAAGACTCGCACAAATTCATAGTCAGCTCGAGGAAAGTGTGTCATGTTGGGATCTAACAGTTGAGGAAAGCGACCTTCCACGTATTCCTTAAAAAGTTTAGCGCGTTCCAGACCGGCAGAATCGCCTTCCACTGCCGGTGCTACTGCCAGAAAAGGATAATTGCATAAGGTATAGGCATCCGCCATGTCTTCTTCACACAGTCTGGCGTCACACTTGACGAAAGGTACTTGCCAGCCGGGCGCCCAATTTGGGACACCAGAGGGCGAGACGGGTGGAAGACCAGAGATTTGATATTCGGGCAACTCGATCGATTGCCCAAAAATTTCTAGCGTAGCTCCGCCTCCTGGGAGATCCAATGAGCGCCTTGTGAGTACAGGTCCCATTCAACTCATACCACACAATCAAACTCCAAAATTTGCCACATGGAGAACACAAACCTAACAGAGAGCAGAGCCATGATGCACGCGACGGGAACGTACCAGGAATCATCAAGCATTGACGCTTGGCAAGAATCGCCGTGACATAGTCGGAAAAGGAAAGGATTCTCATCACGTCTGTATTGTTGTAAATCACCGAAGGTTCGGCTTCTTTCTGGCCCGTTTCTCCCTCGCCGAGGGAAGCATTTTTAATGGCCACCAAAATGGCCGCAAAGGCAACCGGCAAGATGATTTCAAAAATCTTTTTGTTGGTTGATTGATTGAAAATAGATGGAGCCATTTAATTGCCGGTGAACAAACAATATCATGGCAAGAGAAGAAGAAAATGGTCAGAGAGAAGGGCGGAGACGTGGCTCATGAAGCAGCCGCCAAGATCGGTCATGAGGCGTACAGTACGTACCGTAGTTATCCAATTTCGTCTGCGATAGAGATTATTACGCCTCATCAAGGCGCGAAACGGCGCTGAGAAAAACAACATGATGATTATGGTTGTAGTGCCGTAAGCGTGTACTGTGTTGTCTTTGTTGACCCGTGAGCTGGTCGATTGATGGGGCGAATTAAATAAAATACCTTTTACTTTTGCTCGAAAAGTAAATAGAATGAGAGCTCAAAATCGAAGCAAATTTCACAGCCAAGAATCAAATTCTCGCCTTTTATGCAAGATTTCACTGTAACTTAGATTGCTGTTTAATATGATGCTAGCAAGTGACAGTATGTCTTTGTTTGGCGTAAGCAAATTAACTCGTAGCAGCCAGTTAGTACGATTGTACTGGTAGACTACAACAATATGATTGTATCGTACATGTAGGAGAGCCATCAGCATTTGGCTTGCTACCTGTACTACATACGTCGTACTTACTTGTTTAGCTATTTGTTTTCACGGGATAAGCAGTACGCACACGTAGGTCTTCCACCACGAATCGATGAATCGATGAATGAATGCAATGGAACAACACGAACGAATGAATGAATGACAAAGTTCAGGTCGCCGCGCCGCGTGAACGAACCGTGGATTTGAATCCATCATAACGGTTAAGAGAAGTCGGGGATAGCCAGACCACAGTGGTACACCCAGACTAGTGAATTGATCGACTTTTTGGCAACCTACAGTACTTACAGTGATACTAGTAGCTAGCTACTAGAGTAGCAATAAGTGAGACACAAATCAGTGGTATCGTACAGTGCAGCTTGCAAGCTGAAGTGTTTCAACACTTCGTGGATTGAGGACGCACCTAGCATAGGTAGCATGTGGGTTCCTTTTAGTAAAGATCAATATAATCAAGTAGCAACATTTAAAATCAATGTGTCATTGTTTGGCTGGCATCATTACCACCCTCGCCAACGCTGGAGGGAGCCGCGTCTGTGACTGCCAACTAGATTCCGGAGCACATTGCCACAAGACCATAGATTGCATAATTATTCAGAGAGAGTGGTGGCAAATTTAGTTCCTTTATATTCATAAGTTTTGCTACCAAGACCGGAGCATATACATGTGCAACCCATCCTTCGAAGCTAGTAGCTAGAGGTGTCTGAGGCGTAACCGATTAATGCGAGGTTCACCAGCGAGAGATGGTGTGCAAAGACAGCATCGAGCCCCACGAAGTCAAGTCAGGGGGCAGTCATAGCTGTTGCAAGCACACCGACGCAATCTCTGTTGTAAGCTGGGACAGGTTGTCGGGTCGTTCACTCAACCTTTTCTTTTTCTTTCAAAAATTTATGCGCTAGGCAATGCCGAAGCATTCAAGTTCATCAACAGTCGTCTTTGCTGCTCTTGCTCATCCATGGGACAGTGAAGTTGCGTGACACTGCCACGGACGGCCATTCTGCTCTTCACGCACGCCCTTCCCAAAATCTTTTCCACAAGCTTTTGCCTCGCTATCCGCTTCATCCCACGCGTTGAACCACTCATCGTTATGCAGTCGTTCATCCACACAGATTCATCCGCTCTGACTCGCATGATACAAATATCAGGGTTTTCCGCTAATTCGATACCTTTCTCTTGAATTGCCGTAAATATGGCACTCTCTAAAAAGCGTTCCGAGTGCATGCCCCAGCCAGCTTCGTAGGTTTTCACATGTTCGTCTACACGAGTAAATCGCTCGGTGGCCCAAATTCTAGCAGCTTCGTAAGGGCCATAAAACATTCGATCATTGACAGGGTATTTGGCAAAGCCTGGACTGACGGCGTAGTGGTTGTTCTTATCCACTTGTGATTTGTCCAATTTGAAAATGTCCACGGGGAGTGCATACAGGACATCGAGCCGCATCAAGGCAACTCGCTCGTATTTTGGCTTTCCCGTTATTTTTGTGTATTCGTCCATTGCCTCCCAAACGGACTGAATGCTATGCCTGTAGCAAGAAGAGATAATTAATCAACGCGTCGTGAGCACAAACAGCATATATGTGTAAAGAAAATACCAAGAACTCCTAGCCGACAGCCAGTGAAACTATGAGTTTCAATAGCCTCGACTCGATTCCTCTTGTATCATAGTAACCGTACCATTGCTTGACAATATTGTCGAGTGATTCAGGGTAGTGGTATGTCCTTGCCCTCCAGGGGTAATATAAATAATGACCATTTTCATCTTTGGCAGCTCTATATTTTTCCACTAATTTCCCCCGCTTTTGCCAAAACTCCTCTTCTGTATCTTTGACAAAGACGACGGTTGGATTACGATTGGACGTTTGTTTGACGCGTTGGTGACAATTTCGGATGCGTTCCTTCATCAGCAAAACTTCGTCAGGATTGATGTCTCCTCCGGCTCCCGCGCGGCCGGAAGACTCCTCCGTCTTGTGGTAATAATGAACAAAATAATCACAACCCCATCGCGCATTTCTCATAAAAACATGTCGCGTCATGGACGGCAGTACCATGGACTCAAAGCTTCGTGGCAGTCCAAAAAATAAAATGGCACAGCGCACCGATTCGACTTGGGGTGACGCCATGGCGCCCCCCGCCAAGGCTTGTACTGCAGCTATAGCTTCTTCTCCGTCAGCTTCGTCTTCGTTTTCTTGAAATTCCACAGTGCCATCTTCCACAATGTCACTGTTGAGGTACCGAGACACGGCCCACACAAAAAACATGAAGACGCTAAGTATCAGCAATGCCAAATGGACCCATTGTTTTCGTTGCCGATATTGTCGAGCCATCCAACCATCATGAATCTTTTGTTCCGGTTCCATACTTAGTGCGCGTCGAACAGTTCTTCGTATCATGGCTGGATGGGTTGTTGATTCAGGTGTCTTGTTGTTTAGCGTTTGTATCGTAGTTGCGGGAGCAATTCTATTTCTTTGCGGTTGGGGAGGAAGGAGTATTGTTGACATTTAAACGAAAAATCGAAGGCAGCAGACGACTCAGCCCTACACCATGCTTCTTCCTAGCGGCAGCAAAATCAACCTTAATAACTTATCTTGGACACAGTTTCTAGCTCATAGCACTCGTCTAATCGATTAGTTGTGAGTAGGGGTTGATGGTGTCCTATTGTTGGACGGGGAACAGAAGGAGCACACTATTAACGTAACACAATTCCTTCTGATAAATTACACGGAATCAGTAATAGAGACATTCAAATTTCTTGTGGTGCTGCCATTTCGGCGCGGCCGGGGTTGCGATGACGACGAGGTATCCAGCCATGCAATGACCACCTGACGACGGGGAACGGAAAGGAGAAGGTGCGCGCGCCAAACCTTTGAACCTGTATGCGTGTGACCATCAAAGCTATTTCCACGACCGATGACCGGACCAATGGTGTTTGACACTTTGACTGCACTTTGAACCACAAACAGTCATGCATTGTCATTCAGTTTACCAGTCAGCAGTCACCCAGATGTGAATCTGACATGGATTGGAGTCAAACAAAGGTTAATGAGCTTCCCTCTTCTATAAAAAAAACTCTTTTAAAAACACAGACTTCAACTGTTTTGTTCGCTCAGACTCAACCATTTGTCTGTCATAAAATTGATGCAAGGCAAAAGAGTCTAAGTCCAAGTGTTCCTTCTGGATCAAAGAATTGGCCCTGTGTGCTTGGATTGACTGCTTCCTCCCCCAAGTTCGACTCGGGCATCTTCACATGTGGCGAGTTGGACCTGCTTTGCAACAAGGTCTGCTAAGGTGGTAGGGATCTTCACCTTGTCATCCCATTGTTTCAGTTCTCCCAGCAGCTCTTCAATCATTGATTGGCCCTCCTCATTTTTCCTCAGACCATTGTTCTGACTTTGATTTTAAAAAGATCAAATCATTGGCTTTCCCTTGAATATTTTTTTTCCCACATCAATCACTGAACATCAACGGAGTTCAATGGTGTTGTTTTGACCAAATCATTTCTCTTTTCCTTCTGTTGCATATGTGCTTGCCCCAACCATCACATTGTGCTGACATGTCCACGGCACATTTGCCCTATGGGCACTCCATGAGGGGTGGATGATCCACATTGAGTGTCACAAAGTTTCCTCCAAAAGAGTGTTTGGATCCTGCTAGTGAAGTTTTCTTATGATGGTCTTGATCTCTGAGCTAAATGCACTAATTGGCAATGTTTCTTGGTGACAAAACAATAGGAAAAGGAAATTCTTTTGGAGGAAAGTGAAAATGTGTAACAAAACGAATGCTTGTTGAAGTCTCAAAAGGAACAGGAACATAGGGGGAATTTTTTGTTGTCCAAGGTGCAACAACCTTGAAAATGGTGGTGTTGGTCAATGCAGTTCCCTATCTCCATCCCATTGATCAATTTGGTGTTGAATATGTCATTAGTTTAGTATGGGACAGAGCTTTTATGTAATTCAGCAAGATGTTGGGTCTTGTGTTTGACCCTTATTGTCTCATGAGGATGCAAGCAATGAGCAACAATCCCTACAGGTCCAGCCATGCATAAAAAGGAAATCTTTAAAGAGAAAAACAGGACTTCAATTTTTGGTCACTGTGCTAAAGGAAAATTATGTTAAGGCTAAAAGGCAAGGAATTGAAGAAAAACAAGAAACTTTGGATGGATGTAAAATCTAGGTCTCCCCTGGCTGTGATGCACAATTATTTCTTTTAAGCATGCAAACATTTGAACATTGCTTATGAGATTAAGAAAATGTTGAATGGATGCAGACATCATCATTTGTGTTTGTGTGATGTCTTTCAAATTGCATTGTTTACTTCCCAGCCTCAAACATTTCCACCTTCATCATGTGAACAAACTTCATTTATATTTGATGTGTTTTTTACAGTTTTTTGCAAATGATTTTGACAAATTTGACTCTATTTAACCTTACTAAATGTGGTTTGGAATCATTAAAAAGGTTTTCTTTTTGGCAAATGGAACACTATGATTTACCAGAAGCATTCCAATGCTGAACAGGACTTGAATTAAGTGAATCATGTTCTCCAAGACCAACAAATTGACAACCACTAGCACTGGTCTTAGAACTCAAGTCAGCAGTCTTCAACATGAGTGCACAGCAATGAAGCAACAAACTGAATAGAAATGCATCGCAAATGTCACAAATTGTGGCTTGAAAGATTATGTCCAGTCAACTGGCATGCACAGTTTTCTGTCATTAAGTATTTTTTCAGCAAAAAATGCAATGTCAGTGAATTCCTCTGCAACAAACCAAACATTAGCCAACAGGAATTCAGTGCGAATTTTGTGCAGCAATCCTAGTGAATCGGACTTTTTCTATTGTCTTCTAACAATCAGAATTTTCCGACCTATAAATCCGACCATCGGAATTTTCCTTGTAATTCATTGGACACTGAATCCGACGATCGTTGAGCTTACGAGGCATTTAACACATGTGATTCCGACTTTAAACAATTGTCAGATAATCACGTCTTTCTACTAGTACAAATAATGATCGGAGCACCGTTCCGAGGATCGCATTTGTCCGACAGTGAATTCCGACGATCGCATTTATCTGACAGTGCCTTCCGACGTTTTACACGAATGATTCTCATGATTGTGACTGCTGTTTTAAATGCGCTATAGCAAAACTGCACTGTTGCTTGCTACCGCATGGTCCAGATGCTGTGCATGCTTACATTTGCATTGCTGTGATTCTTGGTTGACTCATGTGTGGAAGCAGATGTTGGGGGTCTCACTTGTCTAACTCGGCTACTCATGCTACACAAATCACAGAGTTGCATTCATGCTGCACTCAACATGCCTTAGTCCAGCAATGTTATCCAATAGCTACTGCCACTGTGCTGGTGGCAATGGTTTGGTTACCCCCCCCATTTGGTGGGACATGCACTAGACATGTCCTGCTTCACTGCTTGGCTCATGCCCAAGGATCTCGACAAGGCAGGTGACCAAGCACCAGCACCAAGGTGCCCACTGCACCTAGGAAGGACATTAACTAAGTGTCACAATCCACAAAATGCTACAGAAATAGAAATGCTCATGCTCAGGACATTGATCCCACAATGGGCATTCTGGGTTTGACTTCAACACAACTGTTATGCACACAACCTCCTTCTTCAATTTATCACTGTCCAAAACAATGTTAAATGCTTCAACTTCAACAAAATCCCTCCAAATATGAAATTGTCTTTTCAGCACTTTCACTTTCAGTGTTGAGCATCAATTTGTTATTGCTGCATCTATCCCCCTTTCCTACCCCCTCTGCAGCTTGCATGAGTGTGTGTGAACAACACATTGTGTTCGTGTCCATTTGAAAATTGGGCAAAAGGGATGTGATTTTGAAGTTGGCCTGGGCAATGGAATAGGGTGCCGTCACACTTTATGGACTCGTAGGGCATCTAGCTAGTTGTGCCTGGTGCTGATAGTAGCTCATGCACACGGAAGGACGGGAAGAGAACGATAGAACGATCTGCTCGATTCAGGATACAGCGCCAAGAAAGTAGTGTAATCTCCTTAATTTTTTGAATTTTATAGGTTTTATTGTGCCTACGATTTTTGTTCCTCTTGCATCTTCTTGCGCAGATGTGGGGGGATGTACCGTTTCTTTCCATCTGCTGGCGGCGCAGCAGGTGCCGGAGCGGGTGCCGGAGCGGGTGCGGGAGCAGGAGGTTCTTCTTTTATCACTGGCGGTGGTTTTGGCTTGGTAATTGGAGGAAGGACTTCCAGCTTCGACTCTTTTTTTGGAGCCGGTTTTGGTTTTGGCTCGGATCCTTCTTTTTTGATGACACTTGCATCGCCGCGCAGACTGCTGCTACCCTTTTGCTCTCCGTCAATTCCCATCTGGGCTCGCATATCCATCTTAAAATTTAAAATATCTCCCTTGTACTTCTCAATCGTTTTGTTGTCGCAGATCCAAATCTCCTTCGCGACTTGAGAAATCAAGCGCATGTCGTGTGATACCAAGACCAATCCTCCTTCATATTCATTCACTGCCTTTGCCAATGCGTCGATACTCTCCATATCTATGAACAAGAAAAGGCACGGTCAGCACTGGCAGGCATAATGGATAGATTATCCAAAAAGAGGCCTACTCGATGACTTACCCAAGTGATTAGTTGGCTACAGCGAAGGGAGCAGCAAATGGTAATAGCAAGCAAACCTAAATATGAGATCACGAGGCAACACTAGCAAACAAAGAGAGGCTTCGTGACGAGGGATCAGCTGCAACTCACCTCATCTGTAGGTGTATGGTGATTCAAAAACAAAAATGTGTGGTAAGAACAACGAAAACTAATTGCGTAACCAGCTTCCCAACATCAGAGGTGGCACGAAGACTGACTCACCTAGCAACAAAATATGAGGAACATCTCGCCCGAGCTTTGCAAAGACCACTCGACTTTTCTGTCCATCACTCAATTCAGCCATTTTCTGAACTTGCATTCTTCCGCTGACACCGAATCGACCAAGGTACTTTCGCTGCTCTTCCCGGGGATCATTGGGATACAGCGACTCGAAAAATTCGAGTGGCGTCATTTCCAAGTCCAAAACATCAACGAAATGCTGAGTGAAACGTCCCATCTTTAAGTGACCATGAGGACGAATATCTCCAAGTGTTGGTGTTAACTCTCCAGTCATGAGTTTGACAAGCGTAGTTTTTCCCTGTTCAGATTATTGATGAAGATCGTTGAGAGTGGCCTATCAAAAAGAAGCTGCTAATGGGCCTCCCCGACAAAATCCACTTTTCGACAAGCAACTTACCGCTCCATTTGGTCCCACAAGAGCCACCCGAGAATCCAAATCTACCCCAAAGTTGACATTCGAGTAAAGCGGCTCACAATTGGGGTACCCGAACTTGACATCATGAAAGGCCAAAACAGGCGGTGGCAAATGACCTGGATCCGGAAATTTAAAGTTCAGCGGTTTCTCATCATCAGGCTTTTCTGTCAATCCAGCTCGAATCATCTTCGCCAATACCTTTTCTTTCGACTGCGCTTGCTTGGCGTTCTTGGCCGTACCGTGTCCAAATCGTGCAATGTATTCCTTCATGCTCTTAATTTGCTCTTGTTCCCACTTGTATTGTTTCCATTGATTCTCTTCCTTTTCACTCTTAGTTTTGATGAACTGATCATAGTTTCCATCGTAATAATTCAATTTCTTCTTGTGGGTGAAGTGGACCATGTGGGTACAAACATTGTTGAGGAAATCTTGCGAATGGGAAACCAGAAATAAGATTCGGTTCCAGCGCGATAAATAATCCTCCAACCAAATGACTGCTTCCATATCTATTGTGTGTAGTTGATCCAGTGGCGGGACGTGGTGGTGGTGATGGTGGTGGTGGTGTATATTATTGTGTATTGGCAAGGTTCAGCATGCATCAATGGCCAAGTGGAGAGGAAGATTAGAAATTGAATTTAAACATAACTTTGCTCTCTACAACGAGTGAAAGGCGACTTACCCAAGTGATTTGTGGGCTGTGAACAACACAGAAAAATAACGAATCCAAGTAGTTAGAGAATTTCGTGTCCTTGTTTCTTCGTTGAAAAATTCTTAAATTTCTTGTCGTGTCACTTACCTCATCCAATAGTAGGCTTTCAGGTTCCACACACAGCGAGAAAATTGATATGTAAGTACACATTTTGTAAATCCAAACTCTGTTTTCACAATCAAGATAACATCTACCCCAACAAAATTAACATACCAAACAGGTTGAATAAACAATGCGCGAGCCAGACTAACACGCATCCTCCACCCCCCTGAAAAATCCCTGGTTTTCTTTCCTTGCATTTCATGAGTGAATCCCAGACCCTTCAAAATGGACCTGGCTCTTACTTCGGCAGTGCTAGCATCCAAGGCATCCAGCCGTTCATAAACGGAAGTCAAGGCTTCCATGACTTCCTCTTGCTGTTCTTCGGGTGTTTTCTCGTCATCGTCGCCACTATTTCCGTTCTGCTCCAAGGCGTCTCCTTCTGCCAAAGTCGTTAACAATTGATTCAATTCATCAGCTTGCTTTTCCAGACGCAACCGCTGTTCATCCACGGCCATGACCGCATCCAAAGCCGTAACGGTGTCGCTGGGTTCCACTTCTTCGTCCAAAAAGAAAATATCAATGCCACGAGGAATTGGAACGGCGCGATGGCCCAGCGCTTTTAAAAGGGTGGATTTTCCACAACCCTGCGCGGCGAAAATGAATTGAAAAAAAGGGTTAGAAGGCAATCATTTTAGAAGAAATAATGTCGACAAAAACAGTTCTTCCAATATTCATTCCAATTCACAAAAGGAAAATTCAAATTCGTACATTTCGTCCGATGAGCCCATATCGGTTGCCATGATTCAAGACAATCTCGGTTTCATCCAACATGACGGCACCCATGTGCTGCAGCGTGAAATTTTGCACATTGATATCGCGGGATCGCGCATCGACGCCCTTTTTGCTGGCACTAAAGGTACAAATGGTCCCCGCCGCAGCCAGTATATCGGCCTGGTCATGATCCAATCCATCGTCTTCGGTGCGTCCCAAAGCCACACCTTCCGTGTCGGCCAACATATCTTTGGCCTTGTCCATGACCTCGCCGACGCTCTTATTCTTGCCATCGTCGTCGTCGTCATCATCATCGTCGTCACCCTTTCCTTTGGCTTTTTTCTTGGCTTCTCGAGCTGCTTTTTTGGCTGCCTTTTTTTCTTCCTTGGTCATTTTCTTTTCAAACAACTCGACATCGCCGCCTCCCATGGCCACATCTTTCAAATCGCGTTCCACTTTTTCTTCGTTAAAGGCTTCGTCTTGATTTTGCAATTCTTTTTCGAATTGTATTTGGGCCAACCGTGCCTTCTTTTCGTGCCATTTCGAAGACATGATTACAGATGCTGGTTTAAACCTTTACTGATCAATCAAATTATTTCCTTACAGCAGACTAGTTAGCTGCTAGCGACCTGGAATGGTACTATCTAAGAAACTCAAAAAGGTACTCTACTAGCTACTCTAGTAGATCGTGTTACTAAGTGACATCCAAAGATATCTGAAATAAGGCAGCGGAGCTGGAGATCTCCGCTAGAAAATTCGTTTAGAGTGTGCAGAGAAACGCATGAGGATTAAAGTT
>ENA-ORBV01005099-ORBV01005099.1-microbial-mat-metagenome-genome-assembly--contig:-NODE-5099-length-24484-cov-8.564305_pt1 | contig 24484 bp, 25 predicted proteins | sample MGYA00237777_ERZ505514 | MGnify/ENA primary metagenome ERZ505514 (study PRJEB26160, sample SAMN06269048) | microbial mat metagenome | isolation source: Oligotrophic lake microbial mat | place... | reverse complement strand
CTACACCTCTCTATTCGTCGGCAGCGTCAGATGTGTATAAGAGACAGGAGGAGGATCGCGCTGGCAAGGGTGGTGGGGCGGAGCTGAAGGAGGGCGGCGGCGATGTTGGCGCCGTTGGAGAAACCGACGGCGGTAAGGCGCGCGGGGTCGAGGCCGTAGTGGGCGCTCGCCGCGGAGACGAAATCGGCGAGGGCGTGGGTGCGTCGGATCACCTCGGCGGGATCGAAGCGGCCCGCGGCAAGGCGGGCGAAGAAACGGAGCGCGCCGTTTTCGGAGACGTCGCCGCGTGGGCTGAGGATAGCGCTGCCGGACGAGAGGGCGCGGGCGAGGGGAAGGAGATCGCGCTCGGTGCCGCCGGTGCCGTGGAGGAGGAGCAGCGGCGGCGCGGCGGCGTGGGTGCCGGGTTGAAAAATGTGTTCGTAAGCGAGGGCCATGGGAGGAGGGAAATGAGGACGACGCGGCCACCCGCAGTGGTTAGGAAACTTGGATTTCCCGGAACGACCGAGGGAATTTGTAACCTAATAGGTTACAAGTTTGGGGGCCGTTTGTTTTACAAAGAAGGGTGTTGGGGGGGAATCGAGCTTGGGCAGATTCGCTTCGATCTCGGCACGCCGGGACTCGTATTGGGCGGGGAGTTTGAGCGCGGTGCCGAGCGTCGCGAGGGGCTCGTCGACGGTGAAGCCGGGGTTATCGGTCGCGATCTCGAAGAGCACACCCTCGGGTTCGCGATAGTAGATCGAGCGGAAATAAATCCGATCCATGACTGGGCTGACTTGGTGGCCGAGGGTGGCGAGGAGATCGCGCGCGGCAACTTGCGCGGCGTCGTCCGGCGTGCGGAAGGCGATGTGGTGGACGGTTCCGGCTCCGGGTAGGCCTCGCGGGAGCGCGGGATCGATGAGGAGATCGACGTAGGTGCCCGGACCGCCGCCGGCGACGGCGTAGCGGGTGCGTCCGCCCGAGGTGCCGACCACGCGATGGTTCATGGGACCGGTCAGGAGGGCGGCGGTGCGCGGGGCGTCGATCACGGCGAGGGTGACGCTGTGGAAACCGCGGATGGCGTGCGGGGCGGCGATTTCCGGGTGCGGATTGGCGGTGCGGGCGTCGGCTTCGCCGGTGGCGACGAGTTCAAGGACGAGCCCGTCGGGATCGGTGAACGCGAGAACCTCGTCACCGAAGCGGGTGACGGGCGCGGCGGGGGCGACGCCTTGGACGACGAGGCGCGCGGCCCAGAAGGTCAGGCTGCCGGCGGGCACGGAGAACGCGATGGCGTAGGCTTGGCCGTTGCCCGGGCGACCGCGGCGCACGCCGGCCCGAGGGAAGAAGGTGAGGACGGAGCCCGGGGTGCCGACGCTGTCGCCGTAGTAGAGGTGGTAGGCGGACGGGTCGTCGAAATTGACGGTGCGTTTGATCAGGCGCAGGCCCAGGACGCGGGTGTAGAAATCGACGTTTCGGCGCGGATCACCGGCGATCGCGGTGACGTGATGGAGACCGGTGAGATCGAGGGTGGCGGCGGGTGCGACGGTCATGGCGGCGTATGCTTCGATGTCGAAACGAAGCATGAACGACGCGGCTTGGCAAACGGACGGGTCGCCGGGTAATCCCGATAGTAAAGGCGTGGTCAACGGAAACGTCGTTCCCGTCCGGCGGGCGCGGTAGACGCGAATAGGAGCGGAGGAAACCGTGACCCGGACGGCAGGCACGAGGGAAATCGAAGATAGACTCTGGCCTCCAAAGGGCACGATTCCCGCGCCGCCGACCGGCGAACGCCGCTTCGGACAAAGCACGGGGTTTGCGGTGAGTGTAAGTTGATTATCCCGCGGGAAGGCCCGCCACGCTCCGCTTTATTCGTCCATCTGGATGTCTTTGTTGCGGTGGCGCGGGCAGCCGGCGCGGAGCCAGGCGTTGACGAAGCGGTCGAGATCGCCGTCGAGCACGCCTTGCGTGTCGCTCGTGCTGATGCCGGTGCGGAGGTCCTTCACCATCTGATACGGCTGGAGGACGTAGCTGCGGATCTGGGCGCCGAAACCGATCTCGCCCTTTTCCCCGTAGAAACGGTCCATCTCGGCGCGTTGCTCGTCCTGCTTTTTTTCGTAGATACGCGCCTTGAGGACGACCATCGCGGTCGCCTTGTTCTTGATCTGGGAGCGCTCGTTTTGGCAGACGACGACGATGCCCGTGGGCAAGTGGGTGAGGCGCACGGCGGAATCGGTGGTATTCACGCCTTGACCGCCCTTGCCGGAGGACCGGTAAACGTCGACGCGGAGATCGTCTTCTTTGACCTCCACGTCGATGTCCTCGGTGATCTCGGCGACGACGTCGACGGCGCAAAACGAGGTGTGACGGCGCTTATTGGAATCGAAGGGGCTGATGCGAACGAGGCGGTGGACGCCGCGCTCGGCCTTGGCGTATCCGTAGGCGTTTTCGCCCTTGATGAGGATGGTGGCCTTGCTGATGCCGGCGGTGTCGCCGGGCTGCACGTCCATGAGCTCGACGGTGTAATTGCGCCGTTCGGCCCAGCGGGAATACATCCGAAACATGATGTCGGCCCAGTCGTTGGACTCGGTGCCGCCCGCGCCTGCCTGGATGGAGAAGATCGCGTTGTTGCGGTCGAACTGGCCGGTGAGGAAGGAGGCGATTTCGAGTTCGTCCAGCTCGGTCGTGAGGGCGGCGAGGGTGCCGGTGAGTTCTTTGTCGTAGGCTTCCTGCGCGGCGGCGTCCTCGCCGGCCATCAGCTCGATCATCATGGCGATGTCGTCGATTTTCTTTTGGTAGCCGACAACGGGCAGCACGGACTTCTTCAGGCCGTTGAGCTTGGCGATGTGTTTTTGGGCGCGCTCGTTGCTCGTCCAGAAATCGGGGGCGCCCATCTGGGCGTCCATGGACTCTATTTCACGCTGCTTTTGATCGCAGTCAAAGAAACCTCCATAGATGCCCGGCTCGCTTCTTGATGGCTTCGATCTGGTTGTTGTTTTCGGTGGAGACCATAATTTCGAAGGGTCATGGCCGCAAAGTGCGGCGCGGCGCGCAAGCGTGAAGTCAGGCGAGTTTGGCCTTTTGATCTCCGCAATCGCGGTTACTGCCAGTGTCCGTGGTGCATTTTCTGCGCCGCTTCATTCGAGTTCTTCCTCTTGACCGCTGCGCTCATGCCACCACCAAAACGGCCGCACCCTTCCGGTCTATCGCTCCCCGCGATTAGGACCGAGTTCACCTGCATCCTCGGCACCGTCTCCACTCGTTCCCGAACCTGCGACCGCCGCAGCGCTGGCTCGCGGTAAATCCCGCGCTTGCGAGACGGCGCGTCCGAACTACTCTGCCGGACATGACCCGCGAAGAACTGCTCCGGCGCATTTGGATCGACCCCGGTCGTTGCGGGGGTAAGCCGTGCATCCGGGGACATCGCATTTGGGTTTCGCTGATCCTCGATATGCTGGCGGACGGCACTTCGGTTGAAGAAATCTTGGCCGATTATCCAGGCATAACCCGGGAGGACATCCAAGCCTGTATCGCTTACGGCTCGGAGATGTCTCGGGAGCACTTTGTAGATATCCCGCTCGAGCCGATCGGGTCGTGAAACTGAAGCTGGATGAAAATCTGGGGGAGCGCGGACTCCGTGCGTTGACCTCCGCCGATCACGAAGTTTCCACCGTGCCGAAGCAAAATCTGCAAGGGGCGACCGACGGTAAATTGCTCGCGCGGTGTGTAGCGGAGGGTCGGGCGCTGGTGACCTTGGATATGGATTTCGCCAACCCTCTGGTTTATCCGCCGGAAAACCATGCAGGGGCGGCCGTGCTGCGCCTACCACGCCAGCCGACGCGAGCCGATCTCGACCGCGCCTTCTCAACGCTGGCCGACGGGCTCAAGCGTCAATCTCTCGCCGGAGAACTCTGGATCGTCGAGGCGGCGCGAGTGCGCGTCTATGATCGGGAGAGGTAACGCCGCCGGAGATTCTATTCGGTTCACAGGGACGCTTTCACAGGCGTCCGCGCGGCAAAACTCCAAGCCTCAGCCGCGCAAGTTTCCCGCCGCTTGCTCCGCGAGGAACGAAGCGTAGGTCTTTTCCACGCCGGCGCGGAGGGCGATCTTCGCGGTCCAACCGAGATTCGAGAGGCGCGAGACGTCCATAAGTTTGCGCGGCGTGCCGTCGGGTTTCGTGGCGTCCCAGGCGATCTTGCCCGTGAAGCCGGTGACCTCCGCGACGCATTCGGTGAGTTCGCGGATGGTGACATCGGTGCCGGTGCCGACGTTGATCCAGTCGGGCGGGTTATCGAGACCGAGGAGGAACGCGCAGGCATCGGCGAGGTCGTCGACGTGGAGAAACTCGCGTTTCGGCGAGCCCGTGCCCCACGCCATGACCTCGGGTCGGTTGCCGGCTTTGGCCTCGTGGAATTTCCGGATGAGGGCAGGCAGGACGTGCGAGTTCTGGAGGTGGTAGTTGTCGCCGGGGCCGTAGAGGTTCGTCGGCATCGCGGAGTGATAGAGCACGTCGTATTGTTTGCGGTAGGACTGGGCGAGCTTGAGGCCGGCGATCTTGGCGATGGCGTAGGCCTCGTTGGTCGGTTCAAGAGGGCCGGTGAGGAGGCAGTCCTCGGGCATCGGCTGCGGGGCGTGCTTGGGGTAGATGCAGGAGCTGCCGAGGAAAAGCAGGCGCTTCACGCCGGCGCGGTAGGCGCCGTGAATGGTGTTGGCGGCGATGGCGAGATTCTCGAAGAGAAACTCGGCGGGATAGGTATTGTTGGCGTGAATGCCGCCCACTTTGGCCGCGGCGATGATCGCGACATCGGGCTGCTCGGTGGCGTAAAACGCGTCGACGGCGGCGGCCGAGGTAAGGTCGAGTTCCTTGCGCGTGCGGAGCAGGAGCGTGGTGCCGGGCTCGCGGGAGAAACGGCGCACCAGCGCGCCGCCGACCATGCCGTTATGACCTGCGATGAAAAGTTTCATGGGAAGATTTGCCCGCGAATCGCGCGAATCGCCGCGAATGAGGGCAGAGTTGGAATCACATCCGCCTTAATTCGCGTGATTCGCGGGCAAAGAATCAGGGCTTCGGGAGGTTCGCGATCTGGGCCTCGCGCTTGGCGAGGTCGAGGTCGGCCTCGGTCATGATCTTCACGAGTTCCTTGAACTTCACCTTCGGCTCCCAGCCGAGCTGGCGCTTGGCCTTGGCGGGATTGCCGATGAGGAGTTCGACCTCGGCAGGGCGTTCATAGCGGGCGTCGTAGGTCACGTATTTCTCCCACTCCAGATTCAGTAGGCCGAAGGTTTCCTGGATGAACTCCTTCACGCTGTGCGTCTCGTTGGTCGCGACCACGTAATCGTCGGCCTGGTCCTGTTGGAGCATGACCCACATCATCTCGACGTATTCCTTGGCGTAGCCCCAGTCGCGCCGGGCGTCGAGGTTGCCCATGTAGAGTCGGTCCTGCAGGCCGAGTTTGATCCGGGTGGCGGCGCGGGTGATCTTGCGCGTGACGAAGGTTTCGCCGCGGCGCGGGCTCTCGTGGTTGAAAAGAATGCCGTTGGAGGCGTGGAGATTGTAGCTCTCGCGGTAGTTTACGGTGAGCCAGTAGGCATACATCTTCGCGCAACCGTAGGGCGAGCGGGGCCAGAACGGCGTGGTCTCGACCTGCGGCACTTCCTGCACCTTGCCAAACATCTCCGACGAAGACGCCTGGTAAAAACGGCACTTTTTAACGAGGCCGGCTTCACGGATGGCCTCGAGGATACGAACGGAGCCGAGCCCGACGACGTCGCCCGTGTATTCGGGAATGTCGAAAGAGACGCGCACGTGCGACTGCGCGCCGAGGTTGTAGATTTCCTCGGGCTGAAGCTCGTAAAGCAGTTTCACCATCTGCACCGAATCGGCGAGGTCACCGTAATGGAGGTGAAGCTTCACGCCGTTGACGTGGGGATCGCTATAAAGGTGGTCGATCCGGCTCGTATTAAAGGTCGAGGCCCGGCGGATGACGCCGTGCACCTCGTAGCCTTTGGCCAGCAGCAGCTCGGCGAGATAGGATCCGTCTTGGCCGGTGATGCCGGTAATGAGGGCTTTTTTCATGCGATGGGGGGTAAAATTACGCGGCGCCATGAAGTGGCCGCAAGTCTCCAGATTTTATCCCGCGATGGATAAATTCAGCCGGTCACGGTGAGCTTGCGGGTAGCTTCATCCAACTGCGCCACCAGAGCCTCCACCGATTTTGCGGCCCGGGCGCCCTTGAGCGCCCCGTCCTGTGCAAAGGCTTTACGTGACCGGGGCAACGTGCAGGTCGCCGGAATCACAAAGCATCCTAAGTTGCTCAAAAATTGCTTCGCAAAAATCTGGGATTTTATGCCCCCAAGAGCCCCGGGCAACGCCGACACCACCGCCGCGACCTTCCCGGCAAACGGATCCGTCTCGGTCCGGCTCATCCCATCGAGGATATTCTTCGGCAAGGGCGTGATGAAACCGTTATACTCGGGCGAAGCGATCAGCAGGTCGTGATGACTCGCCCCGAGTTCCGCAAGCTGGGTCGCCGCGGCCGGCAAGCCGTCGGCTTGCTCCCAGTCGCCGCGGTAAAGCGGTAGCCGCCATGCTTTATGGTCAACGACTGTCACCTCCGGGCCCGCCACGCGCAGTGCGGCTACGGCCACTGCCAAGAGCTTGGCGTTGACGGAATCCCGACGGGCACTGCCGCAGAGAGCGAGGATCCGGAGCGGTGGTCGGCCTGCCCGCAGCCTCCGCCCCGACCGGGCCGGCGCATGTTCGCACGCGAGTTGCGCCCGCGTGCCATCTCGGGCATTGACGCCGAATTTGCCCAATCGTTTCCTCCTTTTCATGCATGCCAACAAACGGGCCTCGCTCGGCGTTAAGTATAAACGCATCATCCTGAAGCTTTCCGGCGAGGTGTTGCGGGGCGGGAAATCCGGCGATCCCATCGACGCCGCTACCCTTGAAAAGACCTGCGCCCAAGTGAAGGAAATCGCCGACCTTGGCGTCGAGGTCTGCGTCGTCATCGGCGGGGGCAACATCTTTCGCGGCCTCCAGGGTTCGCAGCGCGGCGTCGACCGCACGACCGGCGATTACATGGGCATGCTCGCCACGGTCATCAACGCTCTCGCCCTGATGGATTGCCTTGAAAAAATGGGTGTCACCACCCGGGTGCAGAGCGCCATCCCGATGAATCAGATCGCCGAGCCGTTCATCCTCCGCCGCGCCATGCGCCACCTCGAGAAGGGCCGCGTCGTCATCTTCGCCGCCGGCACCGGCAACCCCTATTTCTCGACCGATACGACCGCCGCCCTCCGCGCCTCCGAGATGCACGCCGACATCATCATGAAGGCCACCAAGGTCGACGGCATCTACGACAAAGACCCCAAAAAGTTTCCCGACGCCGTCAAATACGACCAGATCACCTTCATCGACGCGCTCAAGCAGCGGCTCAACGTCATGGATTCGACCGCGTTCTCCCTCTGCCTCGACAACAACGTCCCCATCCTCGTGTTCGACCTCAACGACGAGCACGCCATCCGCAAGGCCGTCCTCGGCGAGAAGATCGGCACCCTCGTCAAAAACTGAGCCGTTCCCCATCGCTTCGAAAATCGAAAATCCCGAATCGAAAATCCAAAATTCCGCCACTCCCATGTCCTCCCCGTTTCTTACCGAAGCCCAAGCCAAGATGAAAAAAGCCGTGGATCACACGCTCCATGAGTTCAGCGCGATCCACACCGGCAAGGCCACGCCCGCGATGGTCGAGACCGTCATGGTCGAGGCCTACGGCACGCGCACCCCGCTCAAGCAGTGCGCCGCTATCAGCACGCCCGACGCCCGGCTGATTCAAATCCAGCCTTGGGACACCAGCCTCATCAAAGACATCATCAAGGGCATTCAAGAGGCCAATCTCGGATTCAATCCCATCCCCGACGGTAAAATCATCCGCATTCCGCTCCCGGACATGAGCAAGGAGCGCCGGCTCGAATTCGTGAAGAACGCCCACCGGCTCGGTGAGGAAGGCCGCGTCCACGTCCGCAACGCCCGCCGCGACATCATGGAAACGGTCAAGAGGGCCAAGCTCCCCGAAGATGAAGCCAAGCGTCTCGAAAAAGACATCCAAGCCGCCACCGATGCCGCCATCAAGAGCATCGCCGATCACCTCGCGCACAAGGAGAAGGACCTGCTCAACATCTAATCGAGGCGGCAGGCCTCAGGACGGCAGGCGCGAGGCTTGAGACCGAAACCACTCCATGTCTTTACCTCCGGCCTCGGGCCTCCCGCCACAAGCCTCGGGCTTGACCACCCGCCGCCCCAGGCGGCTGGTCGTCAAGCTCGGCACCGGCGTCCTCACCTCCGGTATCGGCCGGCTCGACACCGCGCGCATCGCCGATCTCGCGGCCCAACTCGCCGCCCTCCGCGCCGCCGGCACCGAGGTCATCGTCGTTTCCTCCGGAGCCGTCGGTCTCGGCATGGGCGCCCTCGCGCTCACGAAGAAACCCAGGGACGTTTCTAAAAAACAAGCCTGTGCTGCCATCGGCCAGTCGCGCCTCATGCAGGTCTGGCAAACGGCCTTCGCCCCCCACGCCCTCACCGTCGCCCAGGTCCTCCTCACCCACGACGATCTCCGCGTCCGCTCTCGTTTCCTCGGCGTCCGCGAGACGCTCCGCCAGATCATCGCCTACGGTGCCATTCCGATCATCAACGAGAACGACACCGTCAGCGCCGCCGAGATCAAGTTCGGCGACAACGACACTCTTTCCGCGCTCGTCGCCAGCCTCGTCGAGGCCGAGCACCTTGTCATCCTTTCCACGGCTCCCGGCCTGATTGATCTGAAGGGCACGGGCGAAATCGTCCCCGTCGTCGAAAAAATCACGCCCGCCATCGAGGCCATGGCCGGCGGCACCACCAGCGAGACCGCCACCGGCGGAATGATTTCGAAAATCTCCGCCGCCAAACTCGCCACCCGCGCCGGCTGCGGCGTCTTCATCGCCAGCGGTGCCGAGCCTGCCATCGTCGCCCGCCTCCTCGCAGGCACCGGCCCCGGCACGTTTTTTGTTCCCAGCGGCCTGCCCCTCGATGCCAAGAAACACTGGCTCGCCTACTTCCAACGTCCCGGCGGCACCGTGTTCGTCAACGCCCTTGCCATTCCCGTGCTGCGCGAGCGCGGCAGCAGCCTTCTTGCCGTCGGTGTCACCCATGCGCGCGGCGAGTTCGCCGCCGGCGACATCGTCAACATCGCCGGCCCCGACGGCACCGTCATCGCCCGCGGCAAATCGACCTTCACCCACGACGAGATTCCCGTCGTCGCCGGCCTCAAAGCCGAGGCCCTCCGCACGCTCCATCCCGGGCGTAAACGCCTCGAAGTCGTCCATCGCAACGACCTCGTGCTGCTCTGAACGCGGCGTGTTACCGCAACCGTCTGCGAACTGCTTCCAGTCGACGAGGTCCGTTTTTTTCCAGCATCGGCGCCAGTTTCCCGCTGTCGCGGAGTGCGTCGACCTTTGCATCCAGATCAAGGCCCTCCCTACCGGGCGGGTTGACGACGGCGCACGCTGGAGCCACCGTCCGCAGATCACGATCCGTAGCCGACCCGACGCCGTCGAGGCATCCGCCATCGGCGACCCGCTGCCGCTGGCGGAGCGACTTGCGCTGGCGCACAATGTCGTCGCGACACCGAGATTTCGTGCGCTTTGTTTCTGGAATTGGCCGGAAACGATCTCCGTCACCGAGGCCACGTTGCCTGATATTGCCGGTGCCCTTCAACTCCACGGGGGCCGTGAAGGCTTCCGTCTCGGCGCGCAACTATGCCCCTCACCGAAATCCAAGAGAAAGTTTTTCGACTTCTCCGCGCCAATCGAAATCCCGAAAGCCATGTAGCCGGGGCGTCGGTGCTGCACCGCGACCCCGCTTCACCGCGATATTCGGGCGACATCGATCTTTTTCACGACGAAGTCCGCCTTGTGGCCGAAAACGCGGAGCGCGATGTCGCGACGTTGCGCGCTGCCGGTCTCGTGATCGAATGGGCCGCGCGCCCCGAATCGTTTCATCGCGCATGGGTTGTCGATGGCGCGCAGCGGTTGAAAATCGAATGGGTCTTCGACTCCGCGTTTCGATTTTTCCCGGTCGAACCGACCCCCTCTTGGGGTATCGGCTTCATCCGGCGGACTTGGCGGCAAACAAACTGCTGGCCGCACCGTCATCCGCGATTTCCTCGATGTGCTTCATTTGCACGAAACCTATCTCTCGCTCGGAGCACTGGCGTGGGCCGCCACCGGGAAGGATCCCGGCTTGAGTCCGCTCTTTATCTTGAACGAGCTCGTGCGCACCAGCCGCTATCGCCCGGAAGATTTGGCCGTCGTGGAGCTCGCACGGCCCGTCTCCGTGGGGGAGCTGAAACAAAAGCTTCTCGCCGCCGTGCGAGAGGCGGAAGATTTGCTCGGTCGCTTGCCCGCAGTCGGAGTCGGCTGCCTCGACCTCGCCGCCGCCGGCCGGCCCGTGACGCCCGATCCGCAAGCGCCGGACTTCGCCGGACTCCGGCGGCATTTTGGGAGTTTGCGCGGGAGTTGGCCGCGCGTGGTTCGGGAATAGCCGCAAACGCCACCCTTATCCTCCCGCCGCCTGGTCGCGAGTCGTCGCCTTTCTTTGCCCGTGCCCGGCTGCACGCCGCGATTTTCTTTGCGCCTTTTGCGCCTCTTTGCGGCCATCTCCACCCGACCTTCATGGATTTCGAACTCGATCCGCCCTCCGCGCCGCCCGGCTTTCCCGCCATCGACTTCCGCGCGTCGCTCAACGACGAACAGTTCGCCGCCGTCACCGCCGAGCCCGGCCCGCTCCTCGTCCTCGCCGGCGCCGGCTCCGGCAAGACCCGCACGCTCACCTACCGCGTCGCCTATCTTCTCTCCAAAGGTGTGAAGCCTTGGGAAATCCTCCTGCTCACCTTCACCAACAAGGCCGCCAAGGAAATGCTCCACCGCGTGCAGGATCTCACCGGCGTCGAGCCGTCGCGCTTCTGGGGCGGCACCTTCCACTCCATCGGCAACCGCGCCCTCCGCATCTACGGCGATGCCATCGGTCTCCCGAAAAACTTCACCATCCTCGACGCCGACGAATCCGAATCGCTCCTCAAGCAGGTCGTCGAATCCGAGAACAAACTTTTCTTCAAAGACAAGACCAACCCCAAACCCGGTCCCCTCTTCAACGTCCTTTCCCTCGCGCGCAACACGCAGAAATCCGTCGTCGAGACCGTCGAGCGTCAGTTCCAGCAATACAGCGAGATCAAGATGATGCTCCCGCCCTTCGCCGCCGCCTATGCGAAGAAAAAACGCGAGCAGGGCGTGCTCGATTACGACGACCTCCTTGAGCTCTGGCTCGAGCTCCTCACGAAATCTCCCGAGGTCGCCACCTACTTCGCCCAGCGCTTCAAGCACCTCCTCGTCGACGAATACCAGGACACCAACACGCTCCAGTCGCAGATCATCGACACCCTCGCCCCGCACCACCGCATCATGGCCGTGGGCGACGACGCGCAGTGCATCTACTCGTGGCGCGGCGCCGATTTCGAGAACATCATGACGTTTCCCGACCGCCATGCGGGCACCGTCATCCACCGCATCGAGACCAATTACCGCTCCACGCCGCAGATCCTCGGCCTCGCCAACGGCGTCCTCGAAGCCCAGCCCAAGGGCCGCCACTTCGACAAGGAACTCCGCGCCTCCCGCGCCAATTCCCACAAGCCCGCCGTCGTCCAGACCATCGACGACCGCGAACAGGCCGAATTCATCCTCAAACGTATCCGCTCCCTCATCGAGGACGACGGCGTCTCCGCCGGGGAGATCGCCATCCTCTACCGTTCCCACTTCCACGCCCTCGAGATCCAGCTCGCGCTCTCCCGCGCCGGCGTGCCCTACCAGATCACCAGCGGCGTGAAATTCTTCGAGCGCCAACACGTCCGCGACCTCGTCGCCTTCATCCAGTTCGTCGCCAACCCGCGCAACGAATCCGCCTGGAACCGCATCGCCATTCTCCTCCCGAAAGTCGGCGAGAAGGGCGCGCAAAAAATCTACGCCGCCGCTTACGAGCACGCGAAGCTCATGCAGCGCGACTTCATCGACGCCCTCGCCACCGACGACGTGAAGACCAAGGTCTCCAAGGACGCGAAGGACGAGTGGGCGAATTTCTGCGCCACGTTGAAACAAATCTCCGACGCCGTCCGCACCGGCAAACCCGATGCCGTCGTCTCCACCGCTATCGACGGCTGGTATGGCGACTACATGAAAGGCGAATACGCCGACTACACCGACCGCCTCGAGGAATTGAAGGCGCTCATCGGCTTCGCCGGCCGCTTCGACGACCTCGGCGAAATGCTTTCCCAGATCGCGCTCATGAACGGCGAGACCAGCGAGCGCTCCGTCGAGGTCCCGCCCGACACCGTGAAGCTCACGACCGTGCACCAGTCGAAGGGCCTCGAGTTCGACGTCGTCTTCGTGATCGGCGTCGCGGACGGGATGTTTCCCGGCCGCCGCGCCATCGAGGCCAACGACGTCGAGGAAGAGCGCCGTCTTTTCTACGTCGCCGTCACCCGCGCGAAAAACGAACTTTATATCTGCTATCCGAAAGTCGCGTCCCGCGCCGGCCCCGGCGGCATGCTGCTCACCCCGAGCCGCTTCATCACCGAGCTCGACCCGGCGCTCTACGAACCCGTCCGCATCAAGCGGAATTACGGTTGGTAATTCTGGTTGGCTTTCAAAACGAGGCGAACAACGGCTTTTTGTAGGAGCCTGCTTGCAGGCGATTTCACCCGCGCCGGCCAACCCCATTCGGAATCGCCTGCAAGCAGGCTCCTGCCTCGCGGCCCATCCGGTCTCATCTTGAACGCGAACTGGAATTAGTGGAAAATTAAGGAAGTCCGCGACGTTCGCGACTATGCAAGAGCGTCGTTAAGCGGGATCGTGCTCACCGGTTCGAGACTTAGTCGCGGTAATGAAACCGCACCTGCGCGATCCAGAGTTGGTCCCCGACCACTTTGTAGACCAGCCGATGCTCGCTATCGATTCGCCGCGACCAGTAGCCCTGAAATGCATGCCGCAACGGCTCGGGCTTGCCGATTCCGCTGAACGGCTCGCGCATCACCTCTTTGATCAGTTGGTTGATCCTGCGGACCTGTTTGTCGTCGGTCGCCTGCCAATATAGGTATTCCTCCCACGCTTTGACCGAGAAAACCAACCGGGTCGCAGCCATCGCCTCAGACTTCCTTTAGTTTCCGCACTTTCCCCTGCCCGGACTCCAGTTGCTTGATCGAGGCCAACAACCTCCGCGCATTCGTCGGGCTGCGCAGCAGATAAGCCGTCTCTTCCATCGCTTTGTAATCTTCCAGGGAAACCATCACCACCGCTTGGTCGCGGTTGCGCGTGATGATCACCGGCTCCCGGTCGTCGCACACCTTGTCCATCGTCGAGGCGAGATTCTCCCGGGCTGCGGTATAGGTGATGGCGTTCATATGGACAGTATCCTGTCCGGTAGCCCGGCCCCGTCAACCTCAAGTTCCCGGTTCATCGCCTTACCCCCGCGTCCTCCGTGCCCGACGGCAGCGTGCGATCTGGATCGCGCGTCTGATCGTCAACGGCGTCGCTCCCGCTTTGTCCGTCATGCTTAGGCGACGGAGTCCTTCCGTTGAACGATCCCGGTGGTCTCATCGGCGAACTCGTAGCCATCGCCGAAGCCGCACGGCTTTCCGGTTTGGCCGTTTTGCAGGGGCGTCGCTTGCCGACGCCCGCGGGCGTCCGCGATGAACGCTGCCGCCCACACCGGAAAGCGCGTGGGCGAAGCGGACGCTCGCACGGCTCACGCGCATCCGGAGATAACCGCAGCCCTTCCCATCGGCGCTTTGTGAACCGTGCGCATCAAGCGAAACTACGGTTGGTGAGCGCTCGCGTGATCGGTGGTCCCCGTTCGCGATTCAGTCGCACGGGCAGCTTTGAATCGGGAAATCATTATCTGGAACTCAGGAAATCAGAGATCGGACAAAGGCGGCTCCCGGTTCGTTTCCTGATTTCCTGAGTTCCAGAGAGGAACTCTTTCCTTTGATTCGTCAGCGCGAGATGTCGCGCTGCGTGAGGACGCGGAAGCCGCGGTTGCCGAGCGCCTGGCTGGCGGTGTCGGCGTCCTCGGAGCTGATCGCGAGGGCGGAGCGGCCCTCGGGACGTTTCATGAAGCTGTAGATGTAGTGGATGTTGATCTCGGCCTCCAGCAGTGCGGCCAGCACGCCCTTCAACTCGGACTCGTCGGCGATTTCCACGGCGAGGATCGTGCACTCGGTGTAGGGAAAATCATTGTTCACCATGAGCTCGCGGGCCTTGGTCGGATCGTCCACGACGAGGCGCACGATCGTGCTGTCGGTGGAATCAAGCATGGTGATGGCCATGACGTGGACCTCGTTGGCCTTGAGCACGGCGGTCAGCTCGTGCAGGCGGCCGACGCGGTTCTCGACGAAGACGGAGAACTGCTGCACGGGATCGGTGGCGATGAGGATGTTGGAATCGGACATGGCTACGGTCGAAATCGTGAAACCTCAGCCACATCGGGTCAACTCGCGCGTTGTGGCCTGTCGGTCGGCGTCGCTAGCCTCGGCGGGATGTCACCGGAGCTTCCCGTCCACCATGCCGCCACGCAACGGCGCGCGCAGGCCAGCGCCCGGCTGGTGCTGCGGGGCATAGCGCTGAACGCGGTCTTGGCGGCGGTAAAATTTGCCGGCGGGATTTTCGGAAACACCTACGCGTTGATCGCCGACGGCGCGGAGTCGCTCATAGATATTTTGTCCTCGGTGCTGGTGTGGGCGGGTTTTCTCGTGGCGGCACGGCCGCCCGACGCGGACCATCCCTATGGTCACGGCAAGGCGGAGCCCTTGGCGGCGCTGGCGGTGGCGGTCTTTATTTTTGGCGTCGCAGGCTGGATCGGTTGGAGCGCGATCCACGAGATCCTCACGCCGCACCCGGGCCCGCATTGGGCGACGCTGCCGCTGCTGGCCGGCGTGGTGGCGGTGAAGCTGTGGTTCTCGCAGCGGATGCGGGCGGCAGGCGAGGCGGTGGGGAGCACGGCGCTCGGCGTGGAGGCGCTGCACCACTATTCGGATGCGATCACCTCGGCGGCGGCGTTTGTGGGCATCGCGGTCGCGGTGTGGGGCGGGGCGGGCTACGAAACGGCCGACGATTGGGCGGCGCTGCTGGCGTGCGCGGTCATCGCCTTCAACGGCGTGATCATGTTCAACCGGGCGCTCGCCGACGTGATGGACACCGCGGTGTCGACGGCGTTTGAAAACGAGGTCCGCGCGGTCGCGCTCGGTGTGTCCGGCGTGAGCGCTCTCGACAAGTGTCGCGTGCGCAAGAGCGGGCTGAGTCATCTCGTCGACATCCAAGTGCGCGTGGACGGCGATCTGACCGTGCGCGCCGGGCACGCCATCGCCCACGCGGTGAAGGACGCGCTGCTCGCCTCCGCGCCGCACGCGATCAGCGATGTCTCGGTGCATATCGAACCGATGGGCTGAGGGGTCGGATCGACGCCGTCTGAAGGGAAATTCAGCTTTGTTTCAGGCGGACTTTAGCGTAAGCCGCCATGGTTTTACGCTGAATCTTGTTTTGCGTCTTAACCGAGTTCCCCGCCCATGAATCCCCACGCTTCCGTTCGTTTTTTCCGCTCCGCCCTTCTCGCCGGCTTGCTAGCGGCCTGCGCCGCCGCAGCGGCGCCGTTGCCTGCGCCGCCGACCGAGGCGCAGAAAGAAGCCTGGAGAGAGCATGGGCGCGATCTGCCTGCGCCGGAGGTGCTCCAACCGACACTCGACGAAGGGCTGCCCGCGTTTGTGCCGCGGCACGGCCGCGAACTTTCGGGCCGCTTCAAGGGGGCTTCGTCCGACATATTGACCGCGCTCGCGCGCCGGTGGTTTGAGGCGTTCAAGAAACACTATCCCAACGTCGTCATGGATCTGCCGCCGCCCTACGCGGGAAGCCTCGGCGCCATCGAGCTGATCAAGGGCGATCTCGATTTCGCGCTGGTCTCGCGCGAGTTGAAGCCGACGGACGTCACCGATTTCCGGCGTCGCTTCGGCTACGATCCGCTGAGCGCGGCGATTGCCGGCGGGACGTGGCGGCACTTCGGGTTTCTCGACGCGGTCGTCTTTATCGTGCACGAGGACAATCCGCTCAAAGCGCTGAGCTACGACCAACTCGACGCCCTGCTCTCGTCGACCCGCCACCGTGGTGGCGCCGCGATCCGCACTTGGGGCCAGCTCGGGCTGAAAGGCGAATGGGCGGACCGGCCGATTACGATCTGGGGGATCAAGCCTTGGAACGGATTCGAGGAATTCGTGCGACAGCGGGTGCTTAGTGTCGGCGCCTCCCGCGGCGAGTGGCGAGACGATATCAACTTCGTGCCGACGGTGTTTCCGGTTTCCGGCAACGTCGCGAAAGACCGTTACGCGCTCGGTTACGCCGGGCTCGCCTATGTCGGCCCGGGCGTGAAGTTGCTGCCGTTGGCCGCGAGCGCCGCTGCGTCGCCGGTCGGTGCAGGCTACGAGGAAGTGGCGAGTGCGGATTATCCGTTGAGCCGGCTCTGCTATATCAACCTCAACAAGAAGCCGGGCGAGAAACTGAACCCGGCGTTGGATGAGTTCGTGCGTTTCATCGTGAGCCGCGAGGGCCAACAGGTCGTTCTCGACCAGAAGATTTTCCTGCCCTTGCGCGCCGCTCAGGCGGCCGGCAGCCGTGAGTTGCTCGGACGTTGAACGGGTGTTTGCCGGCCGCTTCAGTTGAGTTTCACCCGCTCGGCGGCGGCCTCTTCCTCGTCGAGCGGAAAGTAGCCGGAGGTTCGAACCATGTCCTGCCCTTCGTGGCTCAGCACGAAGCGGAGAAACTCGCGCACGGGCGGAGGGAGCGGTGCGTTCGCCTCGCGGTGGAGCCGGATGAACATCGAGCGAACGAGCGGGTAGCGGCGCGCGGCGATGTTTTCGTGCGTGCCGGCGAAGGCCCCGGCGTCGCCGCGGGCTGCGAGCGGCACGGCGCGGACGGAGACAGTGACGTCCGGCGACCACGGCCCGTCGCGCAGGACAAACTCCTGAAACCAGGAGGCGTGCGGCGGCGAGCCGGGCGTCGACCAGTGGCGCCATGTCGTCATCGGCGACGCTGTTCAATGGGCCGGTCAATGTTTGCCCCGAAACATAAGTCGGCAGCGCATGATCGCGAACGAAAATCCGTTCACGTTGGACGTGCCGGCGCGGTTCATTAAGAGAAATTCACGCAGGGTTCATTCGACTTTCAGTTTGTTAGGTCACCCTGCCTCATACCCCTCCTTTCCCCCTTCGGAGCAAGTTTTCCCCATGAATACACCCGTGATTTATCCCCGTCCGCTCTCGTTCCTCTGCGCCATGCTCGTGCTCGTCGCGCCCGCGTTTGCGCTCAAGCACGCCCCGGTCGAACACCAACTGAAAGCCGATCCGGCGATCCCGGCTTGGAAACCCGCGCCCGTCGCGTCCGTGCCCGAGGAGGAATTCAACCTCGTGGGCGCCGACATCATGGACGAGATCACCCTCGGTTGGGTGAAAATTTTTCGCGAGGCCTATCCCAGGTTGAGCGTCACCATGGAGGCCCGCGCTTCGGGCAGCGGCGTGCCCGCGCTCACCGAAGGCAAAGCCCACGCCGCGCCGGTCGGGCGTGAAGCGCTCCCCGCCGAGTTCGATGCGTTCGTGAAAAAATTCGGCTACGAGCCGTTTCGGATCAAAGTCGCCACCGGCTCGCTCGGCTCCCTCGGGAAAACCGCGACGAGCGTGATACTCGTCGCCAAGGCCAACCCGATCAAGGGGCTGACGTTCAAGCAGCTCGACCAGATCTACTCGAAGTCGCACAAGCTCGGCGGCGGCGACATCACCACCTGGGGCCAGCTCGGCCTCGGCGCCGAGTGGGCCGCGCGGCCGATTCACCTCTACGGTCTGCGTCCGCCGAACGGGATCGAGCAATTCGTGAAATGGAAGGTGCTCCAGAACGGCGAGTGGCGTGACAATATCCAACACGTCAAGGGTCAGGGCTTCATCCATGCGTTCACCGTCGCTTCGAACGACATGAAGACGCAGCTCGGCGGCCTCACCTACGGGCTTCTCGCCAACGTCACGCCCGACGTGCGCGTCGTCCCGCTCGCCAAGGAGGAAGGCCTGCCCTTCATTATGCCGACGATCGATACGGTCTATAATCACACCTACCCGCTTTCGCGTTACGTCTACATCTACCTCAACCGTCCGCCCGGCGCCGCCCTTGAGCCGAAGACAAAAGAGTTCCTCCGGTGCGTCCTGTCGCAACAAGGCCAGCGCGTGGTCGCGGCCGAAGGCGTGTTCATGCCCTTGCTGCCTTCTGTCGTGAAGGAAGAGCTGGCGAAACTGGAATAGTCGCGACGCACGCTGCGCCCGCTCTGCTCGGACCCAATCCGAACCCGGGACAAGGATCGTCATGCACCTCTTCCGCACCGCAATGTTGGTCGCGGTCATCGCGTCCGCCGCCAGGGCTGAATCCGCGTATCCCGAATACAAGCCCGGCGGCAAACTGAGCGGAGAATTTCGCACCATGGGCTCGCCCACCATGGACACGATCACGCTCGGGTGGATCGAACTCTTCCGCGAAGCACACCCTGAAATCGAAGATGTCACGACGATGGAGGCGCGGGCCAACACCACGGTCGTCACCGGTCTGATCAGCGGCCAGAGCCACGCGGGCCCGGCCTCGCGCTCGTTGTTTCCAGACGAGACTGCGGCGTTTGTGAAAAAATTCGGCTACCCGCCCACGCAGATTCGCGTCTGTGGCGGCGCCTACGACCGCGTCGGCTACTCGCCGGCGCTCGCGATTTTCGTTCACGAGGACAACCCGCTAACCGAACTCACGCTCGCGCAACTCGAGGAAATTTGGGCAAAGGACGGCAAACTCACAACGTGGGGCAAGCTCGGCCTCACCGGCGAATGGGCCGACCGACGCATCGCGCTCTTCGGCCTGAATCTGCCGAACGGTATCGCGACATTTTTTTCGGAAGCCGCGATGCGCTCTCGGGAATACCGCGCCGACATCGCGACGCGCGCGACCGATCGCACCGGGAAAGTCGTCGTTCGCGCGTTGAGCGGCATGGTCGCGGGCGTCGCGGCGGATCGATACGGTCTTTGCTATGCCGGAGCGAACAACGCGCAGCCCGGCACCAAGATCCTGGCGATCGTGCCGGGGTCAGGCGCACCCGCGATCAAGCTCACGCGCGAGACCGTCTCCGATCACACCTACCCGCTCGCACGCTACCTCTACATTTATATCAACCGCCCGCCGGGAAATCCGATCGAGCCGAACTTGCTGGAATTTCTCCGCGTCGTCCTCAGCCGGCAGGGGCAGGAAGTCGTCTCGCGCCGCAGCCCGCTGCTCCCGCTCTCGCCCGCGGTCGCCCGCGAGGAGCTCGCGAAGCTCAGATAATTTCCGCCGCCAAACCCCACGTCGCACCCATGAACTCGATTCCGCTCCGCGCGAGTTTGCTTTTGCTCGCCTTTTCCGTGTCTGCGCCGCCCGCGCTGCGCGCCCAATCCGGCATCAAAAAATCGGAGAAAGACGATACGATCGCGCTCGGCGCGTTCGTCGTCACCGGCTCGAACATCCCGACCTCCGCAGATGCGACCGCCTCGCCCGTGACGATCCTCGCCACGCAACAAATCGAGCAGGCGGGCGTTAATGCCAACATGCTCGAGCTGCTCCGCAAGCGGCTGCCCTCGATCACCGGCCGCAGCAACATCGGCTCGTCCAATGCCAACAACGTGAACCAAATCACCCTCGGCGGCTCGCAGATCGCGCTGCGCAATCTCGACACGCTCGTCTTGATTAACGGCCGGCGCGTCGCGACCAACGGGGCCAACGGGATTCGGGGCCGAAACTTTGTGGACGTTAACATGATTCCCGCCGCCGCGATCGAGCGCGTCGAGATCATCACCGACGGCGCCTCGGCCATTTACGGCGCGGATGCGGTCGGCGGGGTCGTAAATTTCATTTTGAAGTCGAATTACCAGGGCGCGGAAGTCGGCACGCGTTTCGCGTGGGCCACGGGCGCGGGCGACTACTCGGAGCGTTCCGCCTACGTTGTGGCCGGGGCGGCGCGGAGCGGCGTGCGCGCCACCGTGTCGGGCAACTGGACGAAGAACACGCCGCTCTTCCAAAAGGACCGGCCTTTCAGCCGTTCGATTACGGGCCGCAGCGCCACCATCGCCGGCGCGATCGGTTCGGGCGCGACGTTTCCCACAAATTTTCTCGATCCCGCACTCAATTCTCCGCGCGAGCGCAATCCCGTCGGCACCGCCGCCACCGCGACGACCCTTAATGCGCTCATCGCGAACGGCACCTACCCCGTCTCGAACTTCGCAACGATCGCGAAGACGTTCGACTCGGCGCGCTACACGACCCTGCTGCTCGGGCAGGAGCAAAAATCCGCCATCGTCAGTTCCTCCGCCGACCTCTTCGGCAAGAAACTCGTCTTCTTCGGCGACGCCGTGCTCGGCAAGGCAAAGAGTTTGTTTCAATTGCCGGCGCAAACCTTCACGTTCACCGCGCCGGCGGGGTCTCCGTTCAATCCGCTGACGGTCGCGTTTCCGCGGGTCGCGTTTTCCTATTTGCCGGCACCGATCCAATTCACGGAGGACAGCAAATCCACGTGGATCGCGGGCGGACTGCGGGGCGAGCTCAACGCCAACTGGAACTGGGAGGCGTCCTATACCTATAATAGAAATAGCATCACCCAATTTCAAAAGAACGTCTTCTATACGCCGAACCTTACCCGCGCGATCGCGGGTGGCTTTGACGCCTCGGGCAACGCCGTCGCCGGCGGTGCGTTCAGCCGGGTCATCGCCGATTTTTCCGAGGTGACGGGCAAGTTCGTCATCCAGCCTGCGCTCGATCCTTTCGCACGGGCCGCCGCAGTGAATCCCGCTGCGCTCACGAATGTGCTGGGCACGGCTTCGGTCGCGGTTTTCAGCGAGCTGAGCTCGCTCGATTTCAAGCTCGTCGGACAGCCGTTCGCGCTGCCGGCGGGCCGGCTCGGCCTCGCGGTCGGCGGTGCGTCCCGCACGGAAAAGGTCGGCGGCCAGCCCGACGAAAATTCCTACGTGAGCGGCCCGACAGCTAGGCGGTGGACCGGAGCTTCGACGTTCGATCCGTTCAACAAGGGGCGGCGCGTCAATTCCGGTTTTGCCGAGGTGCGTGTGCCGATTACGAGCGCCACGTGGAATTTCCCGGGCGCGCATGCGCTCGATCTGTCCCTCGCCTACCGGGCGGAGAAATACGACGACGTCGGCAATTCCCGCGTGCCGAAATACAGCCTGCGTTGGCAGCCGCTCGACGAGCAGTTGACCGCGCGTTACACGTATGGCGAATCGTTCTCCGCGCCCGCGCTGTATTTCTTGTTCGGCCCGTCGAATCAAAGCGTGACCACCGCCGCGACCGTGCAAACCGCGCTCGGTTTTCCCGGCCAGGCGCAGAATTTTACGACCAACAATCCCGGCCTTAAGCCCACCACCGCCATCACGCGCTCGGTGGGCTTTGTCTTTTCGCCCAAGGCGCTCAAGAATTTCACCCTGTCGGTCGACTATCTCAGCGCCGATCAAAAGGGCGTGATCGGCGGGCCCGGTGCCGGGGTGATTCTGAGTGCGACCGACCGGCTCGGCGCGGCGTCGCCCTACGTGAACAGCGTCGCCTTCAACAATTTCCCCGGCCGCCCGGGCGCGACCTTTGTCACGCAGCCCAGGCAGTTGAGCGATTTCCTCAGGAACGGCGGGCTCGCCTCGAACATCTATCTCACGAGCAATTTTATCAACCTCAGCGGCGTGAAGGTGCGCTCGTTGGACGTGAACGCGGAGTATGAGCTGCACACGCGGACGCTCGGCAAATTTTCGTTCAGCACGGCGGCGACGTTTTTCCGGAGCTATCGGTTCAAGGCGCTGCCCGAGCAGCCTTTCTACCAATATGTCGGCTTTGCCACGAACGGCGGCACCGGCCAGCAGGGCACCATCCCGCGTTACCGCACCTACTCGGTGGTCGACTGGAATCTGCGCCGGTGGCGCTTCATGGTCGGCAGCACCCACGTCCCGGCCGTGACCGACATCGGCGTCGGCGGCGACACGTTTGCGAACAGCACGACCATCAAGCCGACGCCGGTGAATTCCTACACCTCGTGGGATTTGCAGCTCGGCTACAGTTTGGATCGGAAGATTTCGCCGCGCTGGTGGAACCTTCCGCGTGGCACCCGGCTGACGATCGGCGTGAACAACGTCTTCAATCGCATGCCGCCGCTCGCGCCCCAGGCTTTTACCGACTCGTTTGTCGATCCCGGCTACTATGGCTTGGTCGGCCGCCTTGTTTTCGTTTCGGCCAACGTGAAATTCTGAGCCATGGCGTTGAAAATATCCTTTCTCTGCATCGCGCTTACGGCCGGTTCGCTCGCTGCCGAAGTCGATCCGAACCGCACCGTGCAGGGCGGTTCGCGCGCGGAGTTTCGCGAGACGCTCCACGCGAAAGCGGACGGCAACATTCCGGCCTATCGCCCGGCAGCACAATTGTCCGGCGACTTGATCGTGAAGGGCACGGACACGATGGCCGATCTCATGAGGATCTGGATCGCCGGTTTCAACTCGCTCCAGCCGCGCGTGAAAATCGATTTGGAGGCGAAGGGCTCGCTCACCGGCGCCGCGCCGCTTACCGAGGGCCGGTCGGACCTCGCGACGTTTTCGCGCGAGATGTTTCCCCACGAGATGGCGACGTTTTTGGCGAAGCACGGCCACGCGCCGCTCGCGATCCGCGTCGCGCTCGGCGGCTACCGCGCGCCCGACCGCACGGGCATCAGCGTGTTCTTCGTCCACAAAACGAATCCCATCGCGCAGCTCACCATGGCGCAGCTCGCCGCGATCTACAGCGACGTCCCCGGCCGCGCGCCGATCACGACCTGGGGCCAGCTCGGTCTCGCGGGCGGGTGGGAAACCCGTGAAGTCCATCCGGTCGGAATCGCGATGCCCGACGGCACGGCGAACTTCATCAAGCATTTCGTGTGCGGCGACGCGGAGTTTACGCACCGGCTCAAAACCGAAAAAACCGGGCTGCCGGTCAAAGCATCCGTCCGCATTCTCGCCGCCATCGCCGCCGATCCCGGCGCGATCGGTTACGTGTCGCTGCTCTACGACAATCCCGGCACAAAAAGAATCGCAATCGCCGCGGCCGAGGGCGGAACCGCTTACGAAGGCACGTTCGAGGAAGTGGCTGCCGCCGAATATCCGCTCACCCGTTTCGTTTATCTTTACGTCGATCGCCCGCCGGGCACACCCCTTGAGCCGCGCATCGGGGAGTTTCTCCGCTATGTGCTGAGCCTGGAGGGCCAGCGAGGCGTCGAACAGGAGGGCTTGTTTCTGCCGCTGCCCGCGCGGCTCGTCGCGCAGGAACTGCGCAAACTCGATTGAGTCGTGAAAATCCGTTTCCTTCCGTTCGTTTTGATCTTCGTCCCCGCCGCGGTCCTCGCGGCGGCCGAATCGGATTATCCCCGCTATGAGCCGCAGGGAAACCTCAACGGCGAGTTGCACAGCGTAGGCACCGACGTGATGGACACGGTGACGCTCGCGTGGTTCGAGATTTTCCGCAAAGCGCATCCGCAAGTCGAAGCGACGATGGCAGCGCGCGGAGCCAGCACGGCGTTTCCGGGACTCATCGCGGGCGATGGCCAGCTCGCCCCGTTGTCGCGCGGCGCCACCGCGAAAGAGGTGGAGGCGTTCGTGAAAAAATTCGGCTATCCGCCGACGGAGATTCGCGTGTCGCTCGGCACCTACGATTCTTTCGGCCTATCGCCGCCGATCGTGCTTTTTGTTCATCGCGACAACCCGCTCGACGAACTCACGCTCGCGCTGGTCGAGCAGATTTATGCGAAGGAGGGAAGCATCACGACGTGGGGCCAGCTCGGCTTGCGCGGCGAATGGGCCGATCGACCGATCGCGGTCTGGGGTCTGCGTTTGCCGAACGGCACGGCGACATTTTTCCAAGAGGCCGCGATGCACCGCCGCGATTTTCGTGCGACGATGATTTTGCGGCCGACGGCGGACGGCCTGTCGCGCAGCGCCCAGCGCGCACCGAATGGCAGCGTGCAGGCGTTCGTCGATATCCTCGCGGGCGTCGCGGACGACCGCCATGCGCTCGGCTACGCGGCCCCGGGCTACCAGACGTCCGGCGTAAAAATGCTCGCGATTTCCGGGGTCAGACCGACGCGGGAAAACGTCGCAAACCTCCGCTACCCTCTCACCCGGTTCGCGTATATCTACGTCAATCGCGCGCCCGGACAACCGCTCGCGCCGAACACAAGGGAGTTTCTCCGCATCGCGTTGAGCCGGCAAGGCCAGGAACTCATCGCCCAACGCAGCGGGTTTCTGCCCCTTCCGCCACGAGTCGCGCGCGAGGAAGCGGACAAGCTCGACTTCCCGCGACTTCCGCCTCCATGAGAACG
>ENA-ORBV01005098-ORBV01005098.1-microbial-mat-metagenome-genome-assembly--contig:-NODE-5098-length-24485-cov-5.736439_pt1 | contig 24485 bp, 16 predicted proteins | sample MGYA00237777_ERZ505514 | MGnify/ENA primary metagenome ERZ505514 (study PRJEB26160, sample SAMN06269048) | microbial mat metagenome | isolation source: Oligotrophic lake microbial mat | place... | reverse complement strand
TGTTGCCTGCTGGACGTTCTAGAGATCGTGATCGATTCAGTCATGGATCCGACGTTCCATATGACTATATCTCACACAAGAATATTTATAGGTGGGTGGGTTCTGGCACAGTGCGCACGCACACGCGCCGCACAATCCTACGGCACAGGCCATTTCCTTCATTAAACTAGTAGTTAGAATGGTTTATTCATCTTCTTATTGTCTGTTCAACAGACTAGTTGTGCCATTTGGATTGGATTGCATCAGTGGCCAACGTCTCGGATTGATCATCATCGTCGTCGTCGATTTCCATGTTGGAATTTCCCAAGCGTGTTGTTGTTATTCTTGTTCTTCTGTTCCGCGTTGGAGACACTGGAACAACAACACTTGTTGGAAACATGAAAGAATTTGCAGAAGACAGAAGACTTGATTCACCATTGTCGCCCGTCGTCATGGCCGTCATCATCGACGACAACAAGAAATTCTTCTCGTGGAAATTTGTTTCTTGTCGATCCTGGAAAACCATTCCGACACTTGTAGGGGATCAAACTGAGTAAAACCAAGCAGCCAGTTGTCTCAAGCATAGACATTGGATGCTTCCAGAGCCCTCACTTGTTCAATTCACTTGCGCTCCTACATGTTGTAAAGGGAAGCGTTGTGGGACGCGTACATGCGGGTTGATGTGATTGAACAACTAAAAGTTAAGACTAACTAAGTTGTCAATTTGAATTAAAAAAACTTGAGCATGTCGTCGGGGGTGTTCTCTGGAAGCTTCCCTTTTTTCGATGTTCTTATTCTCCTCCTTTGCTAGCAGTTTTTTCAATCGACCGGGTGTGATAGCCTTCTTCTTCTCGCCCATTGCATCCTGGAGACATTCACATGCCTCCGTCGCAATCCGTTTAATGACTTCCTTGTGCTTGGTAGGGTCTTCGGGCATCAGAGGATGGGATTCCGCATGCAAGAGGACCAACCTTACACATCGTTTCATTGTGTAAAATTTAGCACGAACACTCCTCTTTTCCTGTGAATCCAGATCATTCCAGGAGGGACTCTCCATTTCCAATCTGTAACCGGAACGGCAATCGTCAGCGAAGAAAGCGGTGGTTACCTCCGCGAGGGTTGCACCACGACTAAGGCATTTACTGGAGGTCTTACGTGAGCCAGATGTTAGACGCACAGTTTCTCCAAAAATCTCGTGCGTGCTTGGCTCATTCTTGCTGGGCTCACTTCTGGGCTCACTCTGGGCTCAGTCTCGGCTCACTCTCGGCTCACTTTAAGTGAGCCAGAAAGTGAGCCAGCTCACTTTTTCCGTTAACCAGGTGTTTTGCAGTTTAAATGTTTTAAACGCGAAACTTGAAGCTGATTTGTAGGTGATTTTGACGTTAACTAGAAGTTAAACGGAAAACTTTATTTGTTAAGTGAGTCGAAAAGTGAGCCGAAAAGTGAGCTGGGCTCACTTCTGGGCTCACTCTCGGCTCACTCTCGGCTCAACCAAGAATGAGCCCACGAATGAGCCAAGTGCGCACAAGTTTAATTTTGGTGAAAGTGTGCGTCTAATGTTTGACTCACGTGAAACCTCCAGCAAATTAGTCCCAATTCTAAGAAGTCAGATTGCCCAGACAAACAAAACTTTGGTCCCGCACTTGACCCTACTTTTTAGCCTCCATCGCATGGCAACGGCCACTGTGCATCTTAAAATTAGAAATTTTCACAAAGAGAAGATATAGCCCTAACCCTGTGTGATTTCGATCGTGTATCGAAAATTTGTATGTGGGAATTCGGCAGCCGCTAAATTTTTGAATACCTATGCGGTTCGGCTGGCGCGTTTCTATTTAGCGGGCTTAACTTTAAATTCAAACCAGTCAGTAGTAAGTGCGCAAAATCTGACCAAGCAATTTGTGAGAGTAACAGAACGACAATATTTACACGGCAGTAGTACTGGTATGCATTTATTAAATTGATTGACATTATCATTCTAATAACTGAAATATAATCACCATGGTACAGCTGTTTGGCCATCGCAACAAGCACGAGACGCTTTCCAAGCCTCCGAGCCGCTACGCGTCGACCCCTTTGAATGCTCCTGGGTCCTTGTACACGAATCGGCGTAGGCACGAGGAGGAAGTAGATGCCGATGGAGATTTGGAGGACTTGATGCAACAAGAAATTCAGCGCTATGAAGAACTTTTTGATCAAGGACATGGTACGCATGCGCAGTATGGCGACGATGATACACTTCAAGATGGTTCCATCTACACATCTACTACTGGTCTTCAGGCTTCTGCCGCCATGTTTCCTATCGTGCAAAGAACCTTTTCTCATGAGTCTTACCACCAAGAACATCCGCCACAACCGAAAAATGGACAACAACTGTACCCGGAGGACGCCTCTCGTTGGGGGCTGTCAAACGAATCTCTTCCGTCGTTTACCAAACCAGCAGCGGAAACGCTTGTGTTGAAGCCTCAAGAGACTTCAGCTGCCCAGGCTTCTGTGAAATCAGAGACAAAGGAAGTTGACCCACCAGTTGATGATAAGAATCACAAAGAAACACCAGTGAAAAAAAACAAGTTCAGGCCCTCCTTTCCAAAGCGATTCTTCAACAGATCGTTCAGCACTGCTAGAGCAGTTCCTCCTACTCCCAATCAGTCGACTCCACAAACAGAAGCCTCTACTCCATCGGCTCAATCGAATGCCGCCAAGATCAAATTCTTCTCGCCTCCCAAACTCTTCCAGCAAAAATCCAAGTCGAGCATTGCCAAACAGCTACACCCGAATTTGCTTTTGGCTTCCTATACGGCAGCCTGCAAGCAAAGGAAGGAAGACAAGAAGCAGGCAGCAACCGCGTCTGTTCCTTCCCATGCTCATCACCATCCCGATGACATGCAGGACGAGAGTCAGCAACAGCAAAACAGGTCCAGTAAGCTGATTTCTCCTCTTCGACTTCGCAAAACAGTGTCGGCGCCTCCCCAGCCGTCACCACCACCACCCATTGAGCATTGCGAAATTCGTATTGGTAGCGACGGCAATTCGGTATGTTCGGGACAATCTTCCCTGACGGATGCACTCGATGCTTGGATGACGCAGAATACACCTCCCAGGATTATTGGCGGCGATCATTTGCAAGACGTGCCTCCCCACCGATTGGAGGCCTACATAGGAGGTTTGTCGCCACCCTATTTCAGTCCCATGGACGAGGAGGAGGACCTCAGCCTTCAAGATGAGGCGGAGCATGAAGAAGATGAAGACTATCAAAGTGCCAACGACCCTGGGGCTCTCGTGTTGACAGAAGCAGAGTTGTACCTCCACAACAACAATGGAAAATCGTTGTCGTCGTCCCCTCTGCGAGAAACAGACCCAGAGGCTACCAGCCTGGGCAAAACTGGCGCGCCAGAGGTAGATGATTTGGCGGCTGTTGTCTCAGCAGAGGAAGAAGAACAAAAACTCCTCAAGGAGACTACGGCATTGGTTCACGAGGTGGTGACTCCCGAAGACGGGGATGTGCAGGTGGTCAACACTTTGGGATTGAAGGAAGAGGAAAAGTCCGACGAAGGTAATGTGAGGCGGAATTTGTTTGGGGAATCGAATGAGCAAGAGAAGGATGAAGCTGAAGCTCCTACTGAAAACGTTTCATTAGCGCCATCGCAGCAAGTTGTGACCCCAGAAGAGAAGGATGAGGCGGAAACTGCCACTGAAGAGATTGCGGTAGCGCCATTGCAGCAAGTTGTAGCCCCAGAAGAAGATTGTGAAGAAGAGAAGGAAATTGTCCCACAAGCCAAGGAAGTAGAAGAGGAGGAGGAGGACTCCAAAAAGGAAATCGTCGCGTCTTTGCCGTCCACCATTACTAGTAGTGGCAAGCGGCACAAGTCTTCCAAGTTCAAGAAATTCTTGTCCAAGCTGGTGCATGCTCCTCACCAGAGTCAGAGCGGCAAGAACCGGCAAGAGACTCGTCAGGAAGCACTCGCAGAGCAATGGCGGGAAAAGGAACGAATCAAGGCCGCAGAAGCTGAAGTGGAACGATTGCGAGCGGAAAATCAAGACACGGAACGAATTCAAGAGAAGCGTCGTCTAGAAGTGGAACGCCAACGGGCACTGGAGAATGGAAGCCATCAGAGCCATACCGCCAGCACAGGTCTTTCGAGTGGAACAGACGGTGCCAGTCCTCCAGCAAAAACTTTTAGCCTCATGACGGGGGAGATGAAAACCACCGCAGAGGAAAGTGGCTCTCAAGTGGAACAAGCAGTTATATCCCCGGTGGCTTTTGAGCCCGCCGATTCTGCGTGTGTCTTTTGTCAACGGTCGGACCATCCTCGAACGCATATTGTGATTCCTTGTATGCACTATGTTCTCTGTGATGAGTGTGTCGAAATGAGTCGTGAAGCTTCGGCGGGTGTCCATTGTCCAACATGCGATACCGCCGGCTTTTTGTATGCTCGTGTGGGTGTTTTGGAAGGTCAGGAATTGCAAGAAAAACTGTTGCAAGTCAGTGGTAGTGGTCCTGCTCGGCAAACGCAAGCGACGACGAACCAATAAAGTTCTGTAACTGTTTCGTCGCTTTTTGCAGTGAATGCTGATTGTTCTTCTATCAGCATTTACTTGTTTCTCAAGATTGAAACGGCCACAAGAGTAACAGATACGTACACGTTTTATGCATAATCAATCAGAATAATAATATAAATAAGAAGGATGCTATCAATTATTTTACTAGTGGTTGCCTGTTATAATTTAGTTGTAATACAACATGGCAATCATTCTAGCAGCTATTTTGTACCACTGCCCTCTACTAGCTAGGAACTTCTCACAACATCCTTGACTTTGTGTTTTGCAGAAGAACCTTTCCGGGACTATAGTACCAGTACGCTGGATCAGAATTATGAAATGAATTCTCTTTATTTAGCAGAGTAGGTTTTTTCTTGTTGGTGTGCACGCTGGTGCAATATTATTGTCGGACCACAGACTTGTGGCCTCGTGTCCAAAGCCAGTCAGTGTGTGAAGGAGACTAACGTTAGGCTCTACATTATTCGTGATGATAGATAGACTTATGACTTGGTGGACTTTCATCAATCAAACAATCAATAAAATGCATCTGGGGTGCTGTCCATCAAATCCTTGCTGGTAGTACAGTAGCAATTTGACCGTTTCCCCTTTTCTGTTGGCTTGCAACCATGGAAGAATCCACAACCCAGCAACAGCAGCAGCAGCAGCGGTGCAATTCATCAACTATATGCACTCGGCCATCCTTTTGTGTGTCTGCTCCATTCTGCACCACGGCTGTGTACGCATACTGTATGCATATGGTGTGTTTCGTTTTGTATTCGGATGGTTCCATTTGTCTTACATTATTGAGTACGACTGGGTCCATACAAAATGGTCCAATATCCATCCTTTTGAGCAATATGAATATTTTTGGCATCATCATCAATGAGGAGCGTGGCTGTGGGTGTAATCATGGTTGTTGTGTCGTCTTGTTGTTCACCATTATTATTTCCGTCTTCCTCCTCCTCCTCCTCTTCTTGCTCCAGGTCGTGCTGTGTATTGAAATGCTCCATGGCCAAGAGCAATTGACTTTGTTTTCCTTTGGTATGGCCTCGTACCCAATCATCACCTCCAAAAACAGGAATTTCCATGGCCGTAGCGGTATTGGACGTAATGGATGCACTACTCTTGGATGCTACCGCCGTCGAGTCAGTGACAGGTGCGTCTGTCACTGGAACAGGATTCCTTGCTGTCGCAGTAGTAGCATCCACCGCAGCAGCGGCAAGTGCTTTTTGCAACACGCGTCGAATCAAATCTTTTTGTGTCGAAAAGGTTGCCACGGCCACTTTCATGTCCTCCTGCTCCAAGAGTTGTTGTATGAGGCATACAAATTCCGGTCGGACATGTGGGACCAATTCTTGGCTCCTGTGTTTCCATCGTCCTCCTGTATGGACATCCAAAATCGTCTTGTCAAAATCCAATGCCACCAATTGAATTTTGTTGTTCACGACAAATTCCATCATGCTTTGACATGTCCACACCGTATTTTCAGTATTATTATTAGTACTGGCAATAGCAGTGTCTCGTTTCGTCGTCTTTATCTTTTTGGGAGGATAATGCCCCAATCGTTTGACGTATTTATGAACACTCTTATGATGGACCAAGGGATGTACCGGTATCGTGTCGTCCCCATCTCCCCCCACTCCATATCCCCCGTAGGGCAAGGACCGATATCGAAATATCAGGCATGCCATGATGGTCATGGCACTGCACAAGAGGAAGGCCGCTCGGTTTTCCGTCTTGGTGGAGTAAACATTGCTGGTATCGGGTTTGTTGTTGCCATAGGAGGAATCCAAACTCCTACTGCTGTTATTGTTAATGTCGTGATCACTACTCATCATAATGCCCACACTCGTAGGAGATGAAGACTGGGTTCTCTTGACGAGACTTTCCGCGTTAGATCTTCGTTCGGCCATGTTGATTTAGGGACTTGTGTGCTGTGGTATGGTGTGGTGTGTGTTGAGGAAAGCGTAACAGTAGGGACTGTAGGGTGGATTGGTGCATAGAGCAGTACTAGTAGTTAGGCTACCCGTGGTATGGAAAATACGTACCGTATTTGCACCGATTCTCAAGAAGGAAAGTCGTTCCAAATTCCAGAATCCTCTCTCTTGAATGGATTATATTCGATGCAATTCTTTTGTACCAGGAGTGTAGCTGCTGATTCTTTCTCCTATCCGAGAGTGTGATAGAGTAAATGACACGGATAGTTACCAGGTAATTAAGAGTATGGTACTGTAGACTTCTTATTATGTCATGGTTGTTGCCAGTTGTTATCGCTGTTGTATTACGCAAAAAAGAGGGGATCATGAATGTGACTTGATTGACTTCTTTCTTTCGAAAACGAGTGACTCGTGACTGAAGGGATTCGTGACCCGCAATTTAAAATGAAAAAACCGTCGCCGATCTTTGTTAAGGACGACACCGATTTTCAAAGCACGGCACGTGAACGAACACTGCACCTCGCGCGCAAGGCACATGCATGCGAGAGATCACATGAAGGATAGGAACTTAAAACTTAAAATTGCTGTTGACCTTCTTGAAGATGGAAGTGTTGTTAACGAGGCAAATCCCATTCTTCCTGGTGTAGCACATACTAGTACATCACTTGCCCATCAACTACATTTGTATAGCTACTACTACTCCAGAGTAGTAGAGTAGTAGACGAGTAGCCATAGCTTCAATATGAAGATCCGGGATGATAAGAATGGTACCACTATGAATAATAATACGGGCACAACCTCCACAACCATGATGAGAACACCACTGGTCAAGCCTCTTCACATGATGTCAAGCCCATCCACTGGTTCTTTATCCTGTGATGCGTCACCAGATACGACCCTCGCAGATACTCCCGTGGCCGTCGAGCCAGTATCGCCTTGTTTGGATAGTCCGACATGTACTGGCAAGGATCACAATATCCACAAACATACCACTACGGACACCCAAGGCCTCAGTGATAATAATGCTTGTTATAAGGTTATTTTGGATGGAATCCCAGCAGATACCAACGGCCCAAAACAACAGCAACAACTTCACCAACACAACAATATCAATCTTCCTCCTCCACCCGATGGTTTTGATGATGCTTCCTTGGAATCTTTATTGTCTTCTCTTGGAGAAGAGGATGAGCAATTGTGTGATTGGTCTCTGGATCCTATCCTGCATTCGGATAGCCACGAGAATACTGGCAATCATACCAAAGAAATAGAGGAGGATGATGAGGATGATTCCAACGTCATGTTTTTTACACCCCTCGAACAACGACCGTCCACCCGCATGGAACGATTGGAACGCGAACTTCAGTTGCGGTCCGAATTGTTGGTATATTTGCAGGTGGGATTGCCACCGGCCTATCAAGGTCGTCTCCAGCAACAAGAAGCGGTCGTTCAACAATGGACCCTCGAGTGTGCCCAGCGCAAACAACACACACGCCAAATGCGCAAACAAGCCCGACGACAAAGACGCAAACGACAAGAATTGTTATTAGAATATGAACAACAGGATGGAAAGAATAGGAATCATCATCAGGAGGATAGTAGAGAGGACGAAGTCAAACCCAAATATCTCTTTGAAAAAGAAGAGGAGGATCCCAATCTACTACTGCAACTACTAGATGAACATCATGATCATCCACAACCGTCCAACAGCCAAAGAGCATCTACAACAACAACAGCAGCATCCGAGTCGACGGCTACCACATCATTCCTACGATCACTCTTCTCCTATTGGGAATTTGAATGGTACCACGGAGTCCCTGCCATTCTTTCACTCCTCTTAGTGTGTGTTGCCGAAGCCGCCGTCTACGAATTCATCATGGGCGTTGTCTTGGTGGCCTTGCAGCCGTTTGTGCAGTATCGCATCTTGACGGATCGGGAGGATCGGATTTTGGAGTCTCCGGCACACTTTCGTCGGGTCGAAGATATTTGTTATGGGATGGTCCTTCTCGTGGGTCTCGTCATGGCACGTGTCTCGGGGCTGCTCTACAGTGTTTGTAAAAAGCAACGAAAGATACAGCAGCATCATCACGATCACAAGTACAAGGACATAGGAATAAACAGCCGCGACAAAGACAATGGCTGCGACGACCAAAAGCTGCAGCAGGAAGAAGAAGTAGTCGTCGTTGTTTCCGAAGCGCAGCGACGACAACAAGTCATGCTGCATCCGCATCGAATTGATCGACCATGGTCGACATGGTTGTATTCCACGAAAAAAGGACGATTGGTCAAGGGGTATTTGGATGTGATTGCTTTTTATCTTTGTTTTGTATCCGTCATGTACTTTTTGGGACGATTTGCTCTTTGTATGGATCAACGGGCATCCATCTTGCACGATATGCCCAGTAATCAGAATCCTCGGCAGCATCACCATCATCCACAACTACTACAAGTACCACCCGTAGGACTAGTGTCGACCCTTCACGATAATGACACACATACGTCCAATGTGTCGAACAAGGAGCAGCAACAAGAGTACGACCGTGCTGAAAGAATCCACGACCAACGAGTGTGCCCTGTGGATCCCGACGACATTTTACTGCCCTATATGAAGGCGGGTTTGCCAATAGGCAGTAGCATGAGCAGCGACAGCAGTAGTGACAGCGACAGTGATGATGATGATGACAAAACTGACATCATTGCCAACAACAACAAAAATCAAGAAATTGAGTTTGTTCTGTCCGAATGCGATGACGACGACCATGAAGATGAAGACGATTTTGGCAATCCCATCATTTACGCGGGTGGTTCCGAAGATGAAGAGTATCTTTACCATCATCTCTCAGCCAGTGCGTATCATCAGTTTTGGGGTTACGGATACCGAGCTGCCTTGTTCGATTTGCCCCATCAACTGTTATTCAACTTTTGCTGTTCCGTCGTAGCCATGTATGCACTGAAACGGTACTTTGGTTGTTCCATTTGGGAGGATTGGTAGTAATGCAACTACATCTATTATTTTTTATAGAAGTATTTGTTCCTTCATGGGAAATAGAATACCACACTAGATAAGTGGCAGCATGATATAATGCGAGAAAAACAAAACCTGCCGCTTTTATGGTATGCACAGTTTGACCGGAACACCACCGGAGAATTCAATTCAAATACTTTTTCCCGCTGGATATGATTCTTCATTGTAAACTAGTGAATGATAGGCTTGACAGATAGTTCGCAGTTGATTGCTGTCTTTCTGTGAACCTAAGTATTGCCTGGTGTGTGTGTGCTTTACTTCACGGTATAGTACAGTACTAGTGCAGCAGTAGTACTAGTAGCTATTGCTGGTTCTACAGTAGCAACTACTATAGACTAATAGACTACTACGATACTACTAGTTAAGAATAGGCTCCTCTACAAGATAGCATGCCACTGATTTTGAAGACTCACTGAATTCTTAAGAATGAGGGTCAACGACTCCACCAGAAGTTATACTTTGGACGCACGTTTGTCATCACCATGCATCATTAATTCATTTGATTCGGAATGACGGACGATTTTCCCCAACGGCAACAATACATCGCCACAACACAATTGAATTCGTAAGTTTCCTTGAACAACCGGAAGCTCTCTCTCTATGGATTACTCTACTACTAGCTAGCTGCCAGCCACCACACATAGACTCCAACTCTGCTTCGAGGACTCGACATCACCTACTACAAAAGCAACAAGATGAGTAGCGGTGCGCTGGATTCCTTCCTATGGGATATCCGACAAAAAGTTACAATCTTGACGGGAAAAGTGTTCGACGGTTGTTCTTCTTTGAGTGGGAGCCCGAGTGAACTTTGGAAGGCTTATGTTTTGAAATTTCTAGACAGTTATAGCTACTTTGCACTCAGTCTTATTTTCACCATTTTCTTGACGGCAGGCAAGTTGTCCCAATGTTGTTCAAAACAGTCTCTGAATGGAACTATGCACCACACCACATGATACACGGTAGAATGATTGCCTAACACCATCTTTTTTCGTCGGAAATGCAGAATTTGGATATTCCGATATTGAAGCAGGCACCATCTACGGGGCATGGGGAGCTCTTATTACTGTCTATGGTCTGATTGCAGGATTGCTGGTGGACAATTTGGGTGTCGCCAGGAGTTTGCGACTGGGATTTTTCTTGAGTCTCATCTCAAGGTGTTTTATTTTCGCCACTACATCCCGAACCGTGCTGTTGTGGAACATGTGTGTTTTACTTCCGTTTGCCAATTGCTTGGGGATACCCGTTTTAACCACGGGCATTCGCCGCTACACTACTCATCAAAATCGGGGCTTTGCGTATGGCCTCTTTTATGTGATTATGAATGTGGCTGCCTTGCTGAGCGGGCCAGTGGTGGATATCTGTAACCGTATTGTATTACATCGGGATGCAGATGACGCAGCAGAAGAGGAAGAAGGAGACAGCAGCTCCCCGAAAGAATGGTCCATGACAGCGTACCGGATGGTTCTTTTGACCACAGTCGTAGCCAATGCTTTGGCTGTCATTGTCACACTGAGCGTTCGAGAAATCAAACTGCAAGATATACCAATTTCAAATGCAGAGGATAATAGTGATTCATCAGAACATGGTGATGAACGAAGTGAACACAATCCTCTCGAGAAAGATTCCCTTGCCAAGGACAAAGACTCGGCAGTCGCCGCATTTACCCCCCTACGAGGCAGTGCCTGGAGCATTCTCAAGGAAACGATGCATACGAAAAGTTTTTGGAGGTTTGTCTTTGTGTGCTTGATTACCCTCAATGTTCGGATGATTTTTCGGCACTTGGATGCCACCTTTCCAAAGTATGCTGTGAGAGAGTTTGGCGAGGATTTTCCCTACGGCACTATATACTCCATCAATCCATTGATTATAATCTTCTTGGTTCCCGTCGTGACGGCGGCTACAAGTCATGTGGAACCACTGGTGATGATTCATTACGGAAGTTATATAAGTGCGTCTTCTGTATTTTTCTTGGCTTTTTCCACAAGCCCAGCCGCATGCATATTCTTTGTGATATTCCTGTCGATCGGAGAGGCCGTGTGGAGTCCCCGCCTTTACGACTACACGATGGAGGTTTGCCAAGAGGGCCGAGAGGGAACGTACATGGCATTGTCGAGCGCTCCATTGTTTCTCGCAAAACTTCCAGTTGGATTCATGTCTGGTTACCTGCTCCAAAAGTACTGCCCAAGCGAAGGGGAACGAAACAGCAAGCTCATGTGGCTCATCATTGGTCTTACAACTGCGTCTTCCCCGATTCTGATGACTGTCTTTTGGAAGTATATATCTTTCAAGGATAAAATCAATGGAGACAGCACCAGTGCTTGCGAATCACCAGGTACCACCGCAAGGTACACAGAACTGGCGGATACGGCACCGCCCCAACCTCTTCTTGCCGACCAGCAAGACCGTGACCCGTCGGTTCGAGCCGAGAGACGCGGAATTGATTGAGTCACGCGGTTGACGCCAGGAGAGTATTGTCGCTAAAGGATTAAGGTCTGGACCAAAACTTGTAATCGTAATGTCTTTGTCCATGGGAATTGGGATGGTTGGTTGACGACAACAAATGAACTGACAGCGAGTGTCACCGTGGATAAGAAGCATCTCCAACTATGCATTTAGCTTGGTTCGAAGTTGTCAGGCGGAAACAAAAGAGCATATCCGCTGAATGTGGATAGTGTGTTCGATCTCAAACTAAGCTCCCGCGCCGACACACATGATTCATTGGTGGATGGATGGATCCTTTATTCCAATTCGAGTCCACACACCTCTTGGGCACATTTGGCTTGTTGCTCGCGTGTCGCTGTCGCTCCTTCTGTCCCAAGGTTTCGTTTCCTACAATGTCCAAGATAGCATTGAAACGCTTGCATACGCTGCGCAAAAGCTTGTTGATCGTGTTCAAATGACAATTGAGCACGACGGCCTTTTTCGGCGCGTTGGGTCAAGGACATGGGAAGGACGACCTTGTTCATGACGTTGGCGATTTCGGGTGGACCGACATTGGCAAAGGGAAGGGAATTGGTCCATGTCAACATGTTGGAGGGTTCGACCAAAATGCCCGTGTCGTTACCATGATCATCACCATCCTTCGTCGTGGAGGGTATCATTTCATTCATGGGTGGATAATTGGTAGCCACGACCAAAGCACCGACGGCCCTGGCTTCATTCAGGTAATGACCAAAGCCTTCCATGCCACTCAAACACAAGTGTACTCCATGCGTCCACATGAGGTGCGCCATTTCCTGGTGGGAGAGTTTTTGATGAATGTGTCGTATATTGGATGGCAATTTTTTCATGCCGGCATGCTGTTCGAGTTGTTTCAGGATGTATTCCATGGCTTTATTGTTGTAACTGGTAATGGTAATGGTCGGCCAATGCGGATGTTGGATCCATGCTTGCAGAATGCTGGCAGTGCCCTTGTGTGGACTGGAAAGAAAAAAGAGAAACATTGGACAATGTTAGAAATTTACGAATAATCCTAATCCGTTGTGGAATGGAAATCATTAGTCCAATCATGTGCACTGTTGTGTGTTGTGAGCGTACAGTACATACCTTTGTCCAGCCACGTGTAGAAATCGATCATATCTAGCCAGATCATTAGTATTGTTTTCCTGTGGTGGTGATGATAAGGGTGGTGCAAAGGACGTGAACCCAATATAAAGAATGGGAATTGTGGACTTGTCCTTTCTTGTCTCTTGTTGCAATTGTTGTACAAATGCGACGCATTGTCGTGTTTTGCACAAAATCAATTCCAAGTTGTTCCAGTAGCGATTATTGGCCTTGGTCGTCGCTTGTATAATATGATCTTTTGTAAATTGATCCGTATTGGCCATGAGCATGGCGGAACAGTTCCGTGCCTCGTCCTTCCATCCAACATGAAAGTCGGAGTTTGGAATAGTGGGTGTCACTTCCAGAAAAAGGTACACACAATTCTTTTCGTCGTCGTTGCCTTCTTTTGGAGGAGGATCTTGGACTAAGGAAGTTTGGGATCCTAAAAAGTGTTGAAAAATGGCGGCATCCACAAGGAGACCGGTGGAGTCTGGAGCAATGGTCCATATTTTGGTGGGAGTGGTCGATGTTGCTGCATGGTCGTTATTTTTCGTTGGTTGCCCATACCAAAGACTAGCAACAATGGCCAGAATCGCCACAAAAAAGGCCGAAGCAATCCAAACGCCCGACGGTTGCATGGAGTCTCTGAAGAAAAAAAACACGGGATCCGAATGGAATTGTCCTAAATAAAAACGAAAACTGTACTAGAGTTTCTGCTCTAGTAAATAGCTTGTTGGCTTGGCAGCCAACTACTGGAAGGGTTGCGTACTAAATAGACTGCACAACAGCAGCAAAGTCGACGTACATTCAATATAATATATTACTAGTAGTTAAGTACTAGTACTGTCATCGTCGCTTCCTTTCTCATCCCTTTTTTCTCTTCCGATCCTGTTGTCGTCGAAATCATTTTTTCATCACGCCCACTTTTACTGTTGTTGTCTGGCCAACGTACGTATGGCATCTCATTCTTTCGATTCGAGCCGACGACCAAAAACAACAACATAATTTTATACCAACCCATCGGCTGTAGTCAGTCAGTGAGTGTTAGCAGCTAAGGACTTTCTATAGCACACGAAGCTAGAGCTAGTACCTGCAGTAGCATGGAACAATTATTGACGGTACTGGTTCAAACCAGCCCTATACCATCTCATCCTTCCACGGCATTGTTAGAGGCGCTCGTTCGTAGTTTTCAACATTGCGACGGCCTTTTGGAAGCGCGCATTATTATTGTGTGTGATGGGTGTGGGGAAGAAAGTTTGACCGAAAGGAAAGAGGCGGAAGACAATGACTCGTCAACAAAAGAAAATTACAAACATGGCAAAACCACAACCGTCGAAACGGCGGCACGGTATCGACAACATCTGCAACAACTACGGCACATGGTAGAACAGCGACAGGCACCCTTTGTGCCTCAAGCACATGGTTCCATGGAGTTATTGGAATTCGCAGAACGTCATGGTTCGGCACGAGCGATTCAAGCGGTCTTTGATCAAGGCCTCGTCCAAATGCCCTTGGTGATGATCTGTCAACACGACAATTTCTTTGTGCGACCATTTCCATTGTTTCGATCGTGTGTACATGCCATGACCAATACGCTAGAAACGGGCATGAACGTCAAATGCCTCCACTTCCTGTCAACTTCGACACTGAATTACAAAGAGAAAGTCCAAAAACGCTATGGTGTTGAAATTCCCACACGAACCATACAATTGCCCATGATTATGGATAGTGAGAATCACAAGAATGACCAAGCAATGACAACCACAACCACTGTCACGTTGGTACCACTTTTGTTTTGGTATGGTCGTACCCATTTATCGTATACTCAACATTACCAAACTCAAATCCTAGATCGCAACTTGAAGCCAGGAGATCATTTGGAAGAATTGTTGGGCGTAACACAATTGCGGGATATTCAACAACGTGGCTTTGACACAGCCTTTCCGGAGTATGGAACCTATGTTGTGGAGGATGGACAACCACAAGAAGAAGTCATTTATCACTTGTCGGGACGACGTGTCCGAGCGGCTGCTAGCGCTACTCAAGAAAAGCAACCAACAACCGTCGAATCAACAACAACTTCCTCAGCCAAGGAAGATCCTTTACCGACCAATAATCGCATCGCTGACGGAGGACGATCATTTACCACGGCCAGGTCTTGTCGTGCCATTGTTCCTGGATTGGAAATTATTTCCGAGGCATCGGTAGCAGCAACAACAACAAAAACCAAGCAAAAGCAACAACCACAAGGAAGATTCAAACAAAAATGCTTTCATTGTGGCATCAAGGGCCATTCGTTCAAATTTTGTCCGAAGATGGCAGACCAAGCACTGCTCCAGACGGAAACCATTGATTTGTCTTAGTAATGCAGGAAGGGGCATTTTGTATCTAGTAGCATGTATTGCTGTTTACTAGTGTTACAATTTAGTAAAAAATCAAGGGAGTAGCTCAACTACGGTAGCGACTTAAAAATAATATACGTAGTAGTTGGGTGCAAAAACGCACTCGAACTGCTCACTTCTTTTTCGATTTTATTCGGTTCTTGGCTTCTTTAGTGACGGAATAGAAGTTCCGGGACATTCAGAGTTTCGTTTCGCTGGTTTCGGCAATCTACTCTTTTCTAAAAAGACGAGCACATCCTCGAAAGCTGCAGGAAAGTTTAGGGCCAAACTCAGACAGTCCACACGAAGACAAGCTCTCCCAGCACGCTCCAGCGACTGCTGTTGGTCGACCATTGTCGTCCATTCTTCTTCGGACTCTCCCGCATTTTCGATGCCTACCAGCGCACAATGGGAAACTCCATCTACCGGCGAATCAACACAAAGTGCACTGCCCCAAATCGCTCCTCCTTTCTTCTCCACAAGATACCCATGGCGTTTCAGTTCACCCGACAACGCAGCTTCGACCTTCTCCGTCAACGGAGCAGACTCCAACAACATCAGGGATTTCGGTTCCTCAATGGCTTTTCCAGGTTTCAAAAACTTGCGAAGGACCTTTTGACGAAAATCACAAGTCTGCAAATCCTTGATGTCATAGCTTCGGCACAAGATCATCTTGTTTCTCGCGCGAGTCAAGGCGACATTCCATGCTTTCCAGCTGTCGCCTGTTTCACACTTGAGTTTCTGTGCGCCTTTCTTTTTGCCTTTCTTGGAATCCTTCTGTGATGCGAGCGAAAGCAGGAAATTTGCATGAGAACTACAAGTCCCATTGTCGAAATACCGCAGTATCCCAATCACGCGAATTTCCTAGCGTACGTACCTCTTTGCTATCCTTCGAATTTGTCTTGAGGCTGTAGACTGCGCTCAAATAGATGATGTCACGCTCATCACCCTGGAACTCCTTAGGGGTGCCTACCAATATCTTGTGACGGTCCACCACTTCAGGGCCAAATTTTTCAATGAGAGGGTCAATCTTTTCGCCAATCAGCTGCTTGATAAGCTTGCATTGTTGCGGCCCTCCAAGTGAAATAACCCCAATAGTCTGATACCCGGTCTTTTCAGCAGTGCTCTCGACTTCATCAAAGACGCAGTCTGAAATTCGTTCCGCTTCCACTTGGTTTATTTTTCTAGCGCTGTCTCTTACCCCCTTTACTGATAAGTTTTGGATTGCACTAGAATGGCTGGCAAGGCGGAGTGGTATAAGCTCTGAAAAGTACCAGAGTTCGTTGCTGATGGCGATGATTCGTGGGTCGCAACGGTAATGTTCCGACAGAATTAACGTGCTCCTTGGGAATGCAGCCTGGAAGAGATCAAAGAAGCTGTATTCAGGTAAGAGCTGTTCGGCAGTAGGGATGGCAGGTAGGCTCACTTTCAGCCCACGGATTCGTTCTTCACTAAGGCCAATTTGACTTGGGCTTACTTGCTTGTCGTCTCCAACAGCGAGAAACTGTTTGCAGCGCGCCATGATGGTGATGGCAGTGCAATTGGATTGTGAGGATTCGTCCATAATCCCAACATCGAACTGATGGTCCGGTGGCAGACAGGTGCTGACTTGATCTGTCAGCATTACCAGCAACGGCATAAACTTTGCGGCTTCCTTGAAGTCTTGGGTAAAAGATTCAAAATGGCGCGTTGTTCTTTCTGAAGTCGTGGTTGAAGACAAGGCACCCGAATTCAGCTTATTGATTTTAAGGCATAACGTCTTCAGTGTACTCATGGCCCTATAGTCAAGCTTCTCCTTCAAGGCAGCAACAACCTGCACATAAAGCAATTCAGCTTCCAACATTTGAATCTCTGCTTCAAGCTTTCGACATTGATCTTGCGTCTCCCTACCATATGAAGCATCTTCGACGATAAAACGTAGGACCTGCTGGCGTCCCTCATGAAGCGCATCGATCGCATTTCTCAGTGCCAGGCCCTTCTTCAATTCCGCAATGAAATCAGCTCGGAAAGTAGCCCGGGATCCGTCGAAGATATCCTCCTTCGTGCAACCGCGCTCAAGTAGAGGTGGAATGCATTCCTTTCGAAATTTGGCAGCAGCCAACACACACTGCCAGTCGGCTTGGCTTATCGGACACTTTCCATCAAGTCTCACTAAGGACAGGTTCTCCTCGCTTCTCTTCTCGCTCTCGGACAGCGCAGAATTAGGTTTGAAAGGCTTCGGTACGCCATTCGCTTTCTTTTCAACAAGCTCGAGGAAAGCATCGTCAAGAATATCGCCGTCGTCCTTAGCTCCAAACGAAATCGTATTTGCATCATTTTGTATTTTTTCAAAGACATTGATGTTCTCTTCAAGGTCGAGATCCTTAGCTAGGATAGACTTCACCAACCACGGTGCCTTTGTAGACAATTCCAAAGCAACCCTGAAGTGATCCGCCAGTTCGTCATCGGCAACAAGAAGCCGTTTCGCCTCATTCGCCAGCTTAATGTTCTCCAACAATTCTTGGAGCTCGTCTTTCTTCGCGGTGAGGAACTTTCTGAGTCGCTGTTTCCCATCGCATTTTTTGGGTGTCTGGAAGTTCTTGTACAATGTCTCCAATGCTTGCTGAAACTCTAGCATGCCATCTTCTTTGCAGCAAGACATATCCAGAGCGAGAGCACGCAGCTTCTTGGGGAGTTTTTCCAGAAAGGAACGGAGAGCCCTCGGGTTTGACGACGTCACAAGGACAGTCTTACCTTGCGATAAGGCGGTTGCTGCAACATTTACAATCGAATGCGTCTTCCCGGTTCCTGTAGAAATCCGCGAACATCGAAGGTTAGAGATTGGCGAAGGTAAGCAGTTTTACACGCCCATTTCTCTTAACATACCGGGAGGTCCTTCCACAATGAAGACAGGTTCACCATCCACAAGCAGCCTAATGCAAGTCTCTTGTTGCAATTCAGAAGCAGGCAATGGGTAGACTAGCTGATCGTCTTGCGTTGTCTTGTCGGTGGTACCAGAGGAACGATCGATGTATTTTGTCAAAAACTCGGGTCCGCTAAGAAGGGCACGAATCGGTTCTGTGATTTCCAATTTTTTCTGATCATATGCCGCAATCAAGTTGCGAGCGTCCCTGGAGAATTTCGTGCTTGCTCTCTTCCTCGTGAGTAAACACCAAGCATCTGTAACCACGCAGGCCTCGAGATCCCGAGGAGGGACGTGAACGTCCGGATTATTTGCGGACCGCTCTTCCCCACGACAGCGCAACATAATGGCTGTCTGGAGAAACTCCCGATAGCTATCAGACGTGTCCAGTCGAAGTGATGTCACATTCGTACTCTCGACCAGATTATACAGCTTGTCCACATAATGTGAGTTACCGCCTCCACTCGCTATAATAGCAGACATAACTTCTGCGTTGAGCGCGATTTGTGCATCCTTTGTTGGACGAATCAAGATCTCAGGAGTTCCACTGGCTCCCAACTGGAGTTTTGCTTCTAAAGGCACTTCGAAGAGAGGCCCGTTCACAATTCTTGGCGGATTCTGTTTGTTGGTATACACCATGCGCACATGGCCGAATCCTGCAACCAGCTCAGATGCTCCCGCATTGGCTTTGTTCAACCACTCATGGACGCTCTTGTACACCGGCGCGATGACTTCCGAGCTCTGCTTATTGGAATACTCCACGGCCGAACTGATGAAGGCACGAATCTTCTCATAACCGTTTGACTCTGTTGGAATATCAGCCGAGACCAAATGTTGAATCATATTGTTCAAGTCTTCGCAGTCAGTGAATCGCTCTTGGTTCTCGGGCATCTGTCTAATGTATTCCAGGTATCGTCGTATATCGTTGTCTGTTTCATTTGTCACTTCAGGCTTTTTGCAGGAATCTTGTGGACATGGAAGCTTGAGCCAATGAGTTGGTGTGTTGTCGCCAACGCCACCAGAGGCAACATTGGATCCAGAGCTCGTGGCGTCGTCTTCATGTTTCCAGCCGCAATTCCTTGCTCTCGGGCCATACTGATAGGAAGTAAGGAGAACTCTAAGCTCATCATCATCCTTGTCCTTCATCATGAAATGATTCTCGGTCCAGTCGCTTACGTTCTTCTTATCAACATCATCGAAATCCTTGCAAAAGCACTGCTTGGCAGACTTTTGGGTCTCTTCTGACTGAATGACGAATCGCAACGTGTCGTGGAACAGCTTCTGAATTCGAGACTCCTCTGCACTTGTTTCTGTGGACCCCATTGTTGAATCTGAGCTATCTTTCTTTTGGTCATTGGCGGCATTCTCGGATCCGTTGGCCGATGGGGCGTTGGAAGAATCCGACGTGGTGGTATCCGCTATCGTGGCCCCTGGAGCTAGACCATCCTTTTCCACACCATTCGCCGAAGAAGACGTCGAAGAAATGGAAAGGACAGAATCGTCCTGCTTGGCTATGGCAGGACTGTCAATATCGATTTCCTCCAACGGGACGTGTGTGTCCGTCATGGTGTACAGGTATCAATCAAGTCGCTGCTTTCGGGTGAATAATGTTCAAAGCAAACTCGAAAGTAAATTGTGAACATGCTCGTAGGAGCAAAAGATCTTGCATATTGTGGGATCGTCCACGCTGCAGCAATCAGTCGTAGTTGGTCTTGGCTTCCCCGTCTCCAATTCTGTTGGTAGCTATCCCCGAAACGTTTTATCGGTCCGTTCAGCTCGTCAAGGATGAAATAGAAATTCCAGTCGTTTCGGGACTTCGGCGTTCCACGATTTGCTTACTAGTACGAAGAAAGAGAGTAGAGGTGCGCTCATCAAAGTCCTTTGAGGCCGGGAATGGAATCCTCGCTATGGATACTCCCACGATTGATTCTTCTTTTTAGACCCTCTTATCCGCCGTGAGAAAGCAGTACAACGTCTACAAAATGATGATATGATGTTTTGGTTGCCGCCGTGAGACAGTGGTACAACGTCTACAAGATAATGGTATGCTGTTTTGGTTGGTTTTGATTGAGTCTCCTCTGGTGGGCAACTCTAGTGGTAGGTAGAACAGTGGGGTCCCGGAGGCAGGTCCGTGTGTATCAAGTCTATTCATTGTTTACCTCCTGGGAATCCTGGGAAGAGAAAGGGTTGCTACCAAGTAAGTAACGATAGCATAGTTGTTGAAGTTGTTTCTCCCCATCCGACCGTGCAACTAGTAAGCCGGCCAAGTGAAATCGTATGCACCTCTGATCAACCTGATGGTGCCATCGGAATTTCGAATTTGCATGGCCAACCAGAACAAATACTTATGAACGAGAAAAGGGTTACAGTATATCCTTCACCCCTCCTTGCATTTCCCTTTGCTAGCTACATGTCTTTATCTTTATGTACATCTATTATTTCAACTTTGTCTTGGAGGACGATGCCGCCGCTTCTTGTGCCGATACCAAATCTTGTAAAATTTTAATTGGTTTTTGGGATTGGACAATGACTTTGGCGGCTGCCACTAGAAATCGAGGCATGGCTGGTTCAGCTCGTTCGGCCAAGGCTTGCAGGTAGGGCACGACCACACTGGCATGCTTGCCGAGTTGGGAGACTACCTTGGGTGGCGATTGAATGGCCATTCGTAGAATGGATTGCACGGTGGCTTGTTGTTGCTTGTTGTTGGGAAAAGTGGCTCGATTTTGTTCCAACAATCTTCGATACACACGATGCCATCCATATTGTTTACTGGCATTGTACAAGGTCCACATGGACAAGTGCTTGGCACCCCAAAGTCCCAGTAAGGGTAAGAAATGGATCTCACGTGTACTACCAGCGGTGGCAGCAGGTACTAATTTTGATCGATGTGTATAATATGAAGTACAGGTACTTGTAGGATTGTAGAGTTGTTTCTCCATTCTACCGATAGTAGTGGCAGTGACGTCGGTCCTTCTTCTGGGAAGCAGAGAATGAGAATGGAAAGAACGGCCCAGTTGTTGGTGCAATGGGAAGGTTCTCGGCTGCACCATTACTTGACGAAGCCGAGGCAGAGCCGACGAAGATATTCTCGTCATCTTGGCTTGTAGGGCAATCATGATGATGGTGTTTCTATCGTTTGCTTTAGCTTTTGTTGCAAGCTTTTGTTTTATGGGCACGGAAGACAGGACAACTTTGAGTGGATCGTGAGACAGCTAGCTAATCTACTTCTCTTTCGACGATCTTGTATTGTTTGCAGTTCCTTGCGTCGTGGTTGTGAGAAAGAAAGATGAAGCTCTATCGATGACAAAGAAGAGAATCAAGAATGGAATGAGAAAGAAGGATGCCGAACTTGGGGAGTGAATGAATGAATGCCCGGGTGGCGTCACGAAAAAAATAAGTGTGCGACTAAAATTGAATTTTCAGAAAGATTGTTGCGGGTCCGCTTGGCATGCACTGTGTGTACAGCAGTACTGGTACTCGGGGGGAGGGGACCTTCACACTTTTGTGTCAAGCAAGCTCGTGTTAAACTCAGTGTTCAACACAACATTGTTGTTCGACTCAGTGTTCAACACAATATTCAAAAAAGAACTCAGCTTGTTCTCCGCTGAAAGTCTGCTTCCGGTGATTTTTGTCGTTACGTTATATCCAAGACATCAAACTGATCAAAGGTGTCCTCCTGGGGTAGAATTTCAGTATTGCTAGTTGCTACTCCGAGTACTTAGTAGGCCAAACATAAGTACAGTACATCTAGTCTACTAATGAATTAATGTTTCGATGTACATCACATCAAAAGCTCCAACGGCTTTAAAGTTCACAAAAAAATGGCCTATCCATCAGTTTGAGAATTAAAGGACATAACAAAGTTCCCTGAAAAACTAGAGAAGTTCAAATAGTGCACGCAGTTTTCGGATGAGAAGGCGTCGTTTAATCCCAAGATTTGGTGCATGCTGTCCTAAGAAATCCACCGGGACAGTCGACTGTAGGAGATAGTGTATCCCTGACACGAGGCCCCTGACTGTTTCATTGGCTGGTACAGGCAGTGCCAGTAACTACAGTAATAATAATACCGGATTGTACCGGTACCTACTTTACCTACTACAGTTACTGTAGAAAGCTTCTCGTTTTGGACTCGCGATATCTTTCTCGGGGTTTGTGAACAAACAGATCCGCCCGAGATACTAGAATACTCAACTGCATGAATGAACAATACAAGCAAAGTTAATCAATCAATCAATCATTCCTCTCATTTCTTCAGGTGAACCCCTAAACATCACTTGAAATTTCTTGTTCCTCGCAGATTAATACTAACAAACAATCAAAGCAAACAAAATAAAGATGACAGGCGCTACCATTAAGAAGAAGGACAGTACCATGGAGACGCATGGACATCCTGCCTGTCCCGTGACCGCCAAGGCGCAAGAATATGCTCGTGATACCGTTCAAAAGGCCTTTGTGGATTCGGTGATTGAAGATCGCACTGGGAACTACCCCAAGTTTGAGTTCTCCGAGTTACAATTGGGCAAAGTCCTCGGCAAGGGTGGCTTTGGTACGGTTTCGGAAATTCGTGCCTTTGTCATGAATGGCAAAAAAGTCCAAGTGAATACTCGCAAAGGCTTCAGTGATGATCTCGAAGAAACGGAGTATTATGATCCTTCGAATACGAATTCCTCGAGTGATGCTACCAAGGTGCAACAAGATGCCCGAACGTTTATTGCGCAACACTGTTTGCGCAACAACAGTGATGCCCGCTACGCCATCAAAATGTTGAGTCCCGAAGTCGTCAAGGACAAGGGCATGTTTGTCCAAGGCATGATGGACATGGCGCTGGAAACAAGATTCATGTGTGATATGGAACATCCCAACATTGTCAAGATTCGTGCCATGGCCCAATGTGATCCCTTTCAGGCCGAGTACTTTTTGGTCATGGATCGTCTTTACGATACCTTGGAACGTCGCATCCAAAAGGTGTGGTTGCCCAAACACAAGCGTCAAAAGTCCTTTTTGGGCAAGGCCATTTTGGATCGCAAAGGAGAAAAGAAGGATGCTCTCTTTGAAGAACGCATCGTCTATGCTTTTGATTTGGCAGCGGCGATCAATTACTTGCATCAACGAAAGATCTTGTATCGCGATCTCAAACCGGAAAATATTGGGTACGTTATTTATATCTGTTTTATCCTTTTTTTGCTTGCTGCGTTATCCCAGTTTCGTTTTCTAATCCTTTCTGTCACTCTACTACTTCGGCATCCATAAAATTGGGTTGTCAGGGACGACATAAAGCTATTTGACTTTGGTTTGGCGAAAGAACTACGTGATGATCTCAAGGTAGATGATAAGTTTTACAAGTTGACAGCCGACACGGGAAGTCCACGATACATGGCACCTGGTACGATCCAAACACACACACAAATTCAGTCGTGGCGCTTATGGATATACATGATAATCTCACGTTCCTTTCTCTTTCTTTCTTTCTTTGCAGAGGTGGCCTTGGGTGAATCGTACAATGGAACCTGTGACACGTACTCGTTCTGTTTGTTGCTCTGGCAAATGCTGGCCCTGTCCACTCCGTACGAAGTGTACACGATCAAAAAGTTGAAGGAACGAGTCTGGAGCAAAATGGAGAAGCGTCCCTTGGTCGACGAGACTTGGTCTGCCTCGGTCAAACTCTTGTTGAAAAAGGGCTGGGCCGGCAACAAGGCGGAACGATTTGAAATGAAACAGGTCGAGGAAATTTTGAGAAAGGAGTGCATTCGTTTGCGTGATGGTAATAGCGATGGGTTGGAGCATCAGAGGCGTCGTTCGACCTTTGTCTTTCGCAATGCCGAGACCACCAAGGCCATTGAAACCTTTCGGGCGTCGGCGTTGCAGAAGAATAAGCTGGCAATGGCCAGTGTCAAGTCGCTCAATGATGTGGACCTTACCCATGATGGGGCTTCCGAATCTTGCGACTGTTGAACGGCTTCGTCCCGATCCTGGCCACCGGCGGCTGCACCCTGCAGTTTAGCATTGCTTTTGTTTTGTTTTGATACCATTTGGAACATGGGCGTCTATTGCCAATGTTGGTTTTGTATTTTGAATTTTACATGATACTGAAAGGTTTGGACTTCCGCGTCCTTTTTCGCTGTACAATTTAATCTTTTAAAAAATAATCTGTCTCTTATACACATCTCCGAGCCCACGAGACTAAG
>ENA-ORBV01005094-ORBV01005094.1-microbial-mat-metagenome-genome-assembly--contig:-NODE-5094-length-24493-cov-58.369307_pt1 | contig 24493 bp, 19 predicted proteins | sample MGYA00237777_ERZ505514 | MGnify/ENA primary metagenome ERZ505514 (study PRJEB26160, sample SAMN06269048) | microbial mat metagenome | isolation source: Oligotrophic lake microbial mat | place... | reverse complement strand
TGTATAAGAGACAGCCCTTCCCCTCCTAACTGTCCGAGTCCAACCCCAACACTCGGATCTGGAAGTCGTCGCGGAGCTCGGTCAGGTCGTCCCAGCGGGGCTGGGTCACGATCCGGCCGTCGAGCATGAGCAGCAGGGCCGTGTCGCCGACGTAGCGGAAGTCGACCTGTCCCACCGCCGCGTTGTTGCTCTGGGGGAGGCCGCTCCAGGCGTCGTCGGTGGCCGGGATGACCTCTCCATGGAAGGAGTCGACGAGGTACACCGAGAGGGTCGGGCGCCTGATCTGACCGGCGGTGAACCAGTTGCCGGCGATGGTGCTGTCGAAGAACTGATTGGCCGCAAAGTAGCCCGGTTCGCCAACCTCTTCGGCACCGTCGCCGAAGGGCAGGGCCTCGGGGGTCGAGGGAGTCTTCGCGTTGTAGCTGTTGGCCACCATCGAGCGGAAGGGGCTCTTGTAGTCGTCGAGCCTCTCGAAGACGAAGCGGTCAGGCGAGTCGTAGCGGTAGTCGTAGGCGTCGGCGGCGCCGTCATCGTCGGGTAGGAGCAGCGGCCCGAGTTCGCCGTAGGTCCAGAGGATGTCCGACCAGGAACCGGTGCTGGGCTGCCCCAGCAGCGGGTTGACGCCGGCGGGCGACGCGGAGCGGACCTTGCCCGGATACTGGGCCGCGTTGTAGTCGAATTCGCTCGGAACGATGTAATCGCGGTTGTCACCCGAGTAGGCGCTCATGAGCGCGTGGATCTGCCTCAGGTTGTTCTGCGAGCCTGCCCATTGCGAGTTTCTCCGGGCAACACCAAGCGCCGGAAGCAGGAGGGCCAGCAGGACGGTGATGATGCCGATTGCGACCATCACCTCGACAATCGTGAAGGCGCGACGGGGTTGATCGACGATTCGAGGAAGGGTGCTCTGCATGAAAATCGCTCCGGACGGCGAGAGTGTACCAGCGCTTCCGGGGCGATGGTAGCAAGTGTCTGTAGATGCATGGGTTAGAGGGCGTCGGAGGGTCGGCTTCGCCGACCGGTTCAAAAGGTGTGCCGCTGCCGCGGCCCGCGGGTTTCCGCGCGGCACGATCGACGCGGCCTGGGCTTCGCCAGCGTGGTCGACTGCGCCGAGCCATTCAGAGTCGCGGCCCGCCGGCGCCGGGCCGCGGGGTCGAAAGGGAAACAAGCTCGGAGCGACCCCCGACCGGCCGCGCCCATCGTTGCAGTCTCGAACGCCTCCGCGAGCGAAGCGAGCCCCTCCTGCTCGGCCTGAGGCGGAGCCGGTGCAGAGCCCGGTGCGCAGCCGGTGCAGAGCCGGTGCGGAGCCGGTGCGGAGCCGGTGCGCAGTCGGTGCGCAGTCGGTGCGCAGTCGGTGCGCAGTCGGTGCGCAGTCGGTGCGCAGTCTCATGCCGAGGAGCGGCGCAACACCGCAGCCCGCGCCTCCAGACCGAGCGAGCCACGCGTCATCGGCCTGATCACCGTCACGCGGCCCCCCGCGCTCACCCCATCGACATCGTCAGCAGGAACTCGGCATTGCTCTTGGTCTTGGCGAGACGGCTGCGGAGCATCTCCATGGCCTCGACGACATTCATGTCCGAGACCACCTTGCGGAGCCTGACGACGAGGTCGTGTTCCTTGGGATCCAGGAGCAGTTCCTCGCGGCGGGTGCCGCTGGCGGAGATGTCGATTGCCGGCCAGATGCGCTTCTCGACCAGTTTGCGGTCGAGGTGGAGTTCGGCGTTGCCGGTGCCCTTGAACTCCTCGAAGATCACTTCGTCGGCGCGGCTGCCGGTGTCGACCAGAGCCGTGCCGAGGATCGTGAGCGAGCCGCCGTTCTCGATGTTGCGGGCCGAGCCGAAGAACTTCTTGGGCTTGATGAGCGCCGCGGTGTCGACGCCGCCCGAGCCGATCTTGCCCGAGCTGGGCATGCCGTTGTTGTAGCCGCGGGCGAGGCGGGTGATCGAGTCGAGAAGGATGACCACGTGGTCGCCGAACTCGACCATGCGCCGGGCCTTCTCCATCACGATCTCGGCCACCTGGATGTGTCGCGAGACTTCCTCGTCGAAGGTGCTGGCGACGACTTCGACATTGCCCGAGGTGTTCCGCTTGAAGTCGGTCACTTCCTCGGGACGCTCGTCGACCAGCAGCACGATCACTCGAACATCGGGATGGTTCTGGGTGATCGAGTTGGCGATCTGCTGCAGAATCACGGTCTTGCCGGTGCGGGGCGGTGCCACGATCAGGGCTCGCTGACCGAAGCCCAGCGGCGTCACCAGGTCGATGATCCGCGTCTCGATCCGCTGCGGCTGGCCGATCACCTCGAGGTGGATGCGCTTGTTGGGGTGCAGCGGCGTGAGATTCTCGAAGATCGGGAGATCGTGGATCTTCGCCGGGTCGCGACCGTTGACCAGCTCGACCCGCAGCAGGGCGAAGTAGGTCTCGGCCTCCTTGGGAGGACGGACCAGTCCTCGAACCACCTGTCCTTTACGCAGACCGAATCGTCGGATCTGCGAGGGACTCACATACACGTCGTCGGGCGAGGGCTGGTAGGAGTACTCCGAGCTTCGCAGGAAGCCGAAGCCGTCGGGCATCACTTCCAGGGTGCCCTCGGCGATCATCAGGCCGTGCTTCTGGGCCCGGGACTTCAGGACCTCGAAGATGAGCTTCTGCTTGGGGAGGCTTCCGAAGTCCTCGATCTTCTCCTTCTTGGCGATCTTGAGGAGCTCGTCGTTGCCCATCTTCTGGAGCGCCGCGAGGTTGAGATCATCCTTCTTGGCAAGGTCGTACTTGCCCTGCGTCTCGGCCTCGAGCGCAGCCGCTTCGGCTTCGAGCTGCTCGTCGGTGGGGACCGACCCGGGAGTCAGGGTGAGCGACATGACCGGTTGGAAATGACCACCGCCGCCCTTTCGGCGGCGCCGGCGTGATGCCTTCTTCGACATGATGCTGATACGTCTCCTGTGGCCTCGCCTGACGCGAAAGGGCCGACTTCGTGTTTCCCGGCTGCCGTGTTCCCGTGCGGGAGGATCTCGTTCGAGTCGCTCGAAACGAGCGTCGACGAGGGTGGAACCCGGCTCCTGAAGGACCGACGGCGTGAATCTCGACGGCGACCTTGAACGGTTCGCCAGCCGCGAATCCCAACACAGCCGCGAAGCCCAACATAGGGCCATCCCTCAAACCCCAAGCCGCTTCGAGCGGATGGCGGGCACGTCGGGTCGCAGATTGAGTCGGGGGGCCGCCGCGGTCATCCGCGAGGCGAAGCCATCATGGGGGCACGACCCAGATCGGTCAAGTGGCTGGGGACCACCGGGTTCGAGCGGTGGACGACGTCGGCGGGTCGGAGGGTGGGTCCACGCGGGCGTCACCTGGCCGCGCCGGGGTGGCCCCGAAACCGCGCGACGAGGTCCTCGAGAGCCTCCTCGACCTGGCTGCGGAGGGCGTCCCGATCGCCGTCGTTGTCGAGGACGACAGTGGCCCGACGGCGCTTCTCCTCGATTGGGAGCTGCGCGGCTTCCCGTCTGGCGAGCTCGGCTTCCGGCCACCCTCGGGAGCGCATCACCCGCTCGAGGCGCGTGCTCCGCGGGGCATCGACGAAGAAGACGGCGTTGCACTGGGCCCCAAGCCCTGCTTCAAGAAGAAGCGGCGCGTCGATGACGCAGGCGACGGTCGACGGGACGGCGCTGGCGAAGATCGTGCGCCGCTTCGCCTCGATCCAGGGATGCGTGAGCGACTCGAGGAAGGCCCGTTCCGCGGGGTCGTCAAAGACGATGCCGGCGACCGCGCGGCGATCGATGGCGCCGTCGGCACCGATCACGCCCTCGCCCCCACGCGATCCCCAGCGATCGAGCAGCCGGGTGCGGATTGCGGGATCCCGCAGCGCCTCGCGGGCGAGGGCATCGGAATCGCACACCAGACAACCCGCCGCCGCAAGCAGCCGGGCAACTTCCGACTTCCCGCTACCGATCCCACCGACGAGCCCGATGACGGGAATCTGCGACACGCCCGAGCGTACGCTTCGCCCCCCGCTCCCCCCTGTGCTGATCGCGCCCGGCTTGATGGCGCCCGCCACCTCGGAACGACTGCCTGTGTCCATTCTTCGGCGACGTCTTCAGCAGGTGCGCAGCGCAGGCGTGGTCGGCGCGAGTCGGCTGGTGGCGTCGCGGATCGCCCAGCGCGTCAACCAGGCTCTGAGCGATCGACGCGAGCGCAATCGCCCCAGTTCGACCCCCCTTCCCGACCGCGTCGCGGCGCTTCCACGACTGCTCTGCGAGTTGCCGACGCCGCGCGGGTTCTGGACCCGACCTGAACGGCTCGAAGCGGTTCTTCGACACGAGTTCGATCTGCTCGGCTCGGGCCCGGTGATCGTCGCTCCCCCGCCGACGATTGTCCTTCCCCCGGCGCAGCGTCGGCCGGCCGCGGCCCTCGAGCGGCTGCTCTCGCGCGACTATCGCCGCATCGACTGGCAGATCGACTTCAAGAGTGGATTCCGCTGGGACGGGGCCACGCGATCGCACGAACTGCCCTTTGGCGACCAGCCAGGGGTCGATGTCAAGGTGCCGTGGGAACTGGCTCGAATGGAGCATCTTCCAGGCCTCGCACTCGGGGCCGCTGCCCATCGGGGTACTCCGCTCGGGGAGCGCTGCCTGCGAGAGATCCGCAATCAGGTGCTCGACTTCGCCGCGACCAATCCGCCACGGTTCGGCGTGAACTGGATCTGCGCCATGGACGTGGGCATTCGGGCCGCCAACTGGGTGATCGCCGAATCGATTCTCCGGGCCGCGGGGCTGACGGATCAGGTCCTGCAACGAGTGCTGGTGGCAACGCTCTTCGACCACGCCCAGCATCTCACCACCCATCTGGAGTGGTCGCCGCACCTCCGCTCCAACCACTACCTGGCGGACATCGCCGGACTGCTCTTCTGCTGCGCGTGGCTGCCGGGCAGTCCCGCAACCGATGCGTGGCTTCGCTTCGCGGCACGGGATCTCCTCTTCGAGATCGAGCTCCAGTTCGACGACGATGGCGCCAACTTCGAGGGCTCGACGTCGTATCACCGACTGAGCGCCGAGATGGCCGTGTACGGCGTGGCCCTGCTGGTGGCGGCGGACCGCGCTCGCCCCGGGGTGCTCGCCTCGGGCGACGAAGTCTCGGAGCGGCTGCATGCGCCTCCGCTGGCGCCGGGTCTGGCATTCGACGCCGTCGATGGTGAGACGCGGCTTGCAATTCCCGCTGCAGTTCGACAGCGCCTCGAAGGGATGGCCCGCTTCACGAAGGCGATCGCCCGCGAGCACTCGGGCGTCGCCCAGATCGGCGACAACGACAGCGGCCGCTTTCTCTCGCTCGATCTCGCCGCACCGCGAGGATCGGCTCCCCACGCCCCGCTGGCGAGCGACGGACTCGATCATCGCCATCTCCTGCGGGCAATCGAAGGACTCGATGGAGGTCCGGCGGGCCCGCACGGCGAGGCCGACTTCGAGCGCGAGTTCGTCAGGTCACTCGTCGGAGCACGTGCGGTGATCGTTGCGCCGTCGGTCCACCCGGCGGCGCGAAGTCCGACACCCGCGCTCACGCGATTCGACCACTTCGGTCTCTTCGTCTGGACCACGCCGCGCCTTCATCTTGTGGTGCGCTGCGGCAACGTCGGCCAGCGAGGAAACGGCGGTCACGCCCACTGTGATCAACTGGCCATCGACTGCGCCCTCGACGGCCATGCCTTCGTCGTCGACTGCGGCACCTATGTCTACACGCCCGCGGCCCACGAGCGCAACGCCTTCCGCGGCGCCGCCATGCACAACGCTCTCGCGGTCGAAGGACGCGAGCCCAACGACTGGCATGCAGGGCGGGCCGGTCTGTTCCACATGATCGATCGAGGCCACGCCGAACTGATCGCCTGCGAGCCCACTCGATTCAGCGGTCGGCACGTCGGGTTCGGCGCGCCCTACGAGCGCTCGCTCTCGATTGCCGACTCGACGATTGAGCTCGTCGATCGCTTCGACCGGGAACTCGTGGGCGCCGCGACGCTTCCGATTCACCTCGCCCCCGACATCGCCGTCGAAGTCGCTGCGGACGGACGCTCGGCCAGCTTGAGGCGCGCCGGCATGCCCGGCGGTTCGGGCATGCGCGTGACCATCGAGTCGGGTGGAACGCTTGCGGCCGCGCCATCGCGGTTCAGCGCGGCATATGGATGCGTCGAGCCGTCGCGAGCGGTCGTCATCCGACCCGAGGCCGGCGAAGTGCGGTGGAGCCTCCAGGCACTGTGAAGGCGGGGCGTCGCCGCGGGTCCGGAGGCCCGAGTTGAGCGCCTCGAAGCGCGGGTCGACGATGGACCTTGCCGGGAGCGACCGCTACCGTCGACTCATGTTTCGGGTCGGAATCGTCTTTGGAACGCGTCCGGAGGCCATCAAGATGGCTCCGGTGGTGCTCGCGCTGCGCGGTGCGAAGGATCTTTCGTGTCGAGTTGTCGCCACCGCCCAGCACCGGCAGATGCTCGACCAGGTGCTCGAGGTCTTTGGGATCGAGCCCGACAGCGATCTCGACCTGATGCGCCCGGGACAGTCGCTGGCGGCGCTCACCGCCCGCGCGGTCGAGGCAATCGACGCCGAGCTCGCGGCCAATCCCGTCGATCTGCTGCTGGCCCAGGGCGACACCACCACCGTGCTCTGCGCGGCGTTGGCGGCCTTTTATCGCCGGATTCCCTTCGCCCATGTCGAAGCGGGCCTTCGCACGTTCAACCTCGATCACCCCTGGCCGGAGGAAGCCAACCGCGTGCTGGCCTCCAGGCTCGCGACGATTCACTTTGCGCCGACTGATGTCTCGGCGGCGAATCTGCTTCGCGAGGGAGTCGATCCGACGCGCATCGCAATCACCGGAAACACCGTGATCGACGCGCTGCAGCACGCCGTCGAGCGGAACGAACACGCGCCTCCGATCGTCCCGGGTCTTCCAAATCGACTGCAGCCCGGAGCGGATGGCGCTCGAGGCACGGAGCGACCTCTGGTTCTCATCACTGGCCACCGCCGCGAGAACTTCGGCGCCGGGTTTGATTCGATCTGCCGAGCGATCGCCACTCTGGCGCGGCGGCACGAGGGCGTCGACTTCGTCTATCCGGTTCATCTCAATCCGCAGGTTCGGGCCCCAGTGGAGCGGCTGCTCGGGATCGACGCCGATGTGGCGCGGCCGAACGGCGGCGCGGCGACGCAGTCGATTGAGGCCGCAGTCCGTGGGCACTCGACGAGCAGCCGACTGCCGAACGTGTTTCTGATCGAGCCCCTCTCCTATCTGCCGTTTGTTGCGCTGATGAACAAGGCCTCGATCGTGCTCACCGACTCGGGCGGTGTGCAGGAGGAGGCGCCGGGACTCGGAAAGCCGGTGCTCGTGATGCGCGAGACGACCGAACGTCCCGAGGCGGTGACCGCGGGGACCGTTCGACTGGTCGGCACCGACGAGTCGAGAATCGTCGACGAGACCACTCGGCTGCTGACCGACGCCGAGGAGTATCGACGCATGAGTCTGGCCCACAATCCGTACGGAGATGGACGAGCCGCCGCCCGCATCGTCGAGGCCATCCGGGCCTGGCGCGATGGGCGCTCGCTGGCCGAGGCGATGGCCCGGTTCGAACCTTCCGCAGCGGTCGCGGCCGGCGGTGGTTGACCGGCTCGATCCGGGAATGCCCGCTGGCCTGTATCCTCTCGGCCCATGGCAGAAATCTGCGTCCTCGGTCTCGGTTACGTCGGTCTTCCTACCGCAAGTCTGCTTGCCACAAGCGGCTTCCAGGTGCTCGGCGTCGACATCAATCGTGAGGTCGTGGCCTCGCTCAACGCGGGCAAGACGGTGCTCAAGGAGGTCGGGCTCGACGCCGTGGTGCGGCAGGCCGTGGCCAGCGGCAATCTCACCGCGTCGACCGCACCCGAGCCCTCGGACACCTTCGTGATCTGCGTGCCGACTCCGACCACCCCGGAACACGGCGTCGATCTCGAGGCGGTGAAGAGCGTGGCCAAGGCAATCGCCCCGGTGCTGCGCCGCGGCAACCTGGTCATCCTCGAATCGACATCGCCCATCGGCACGACGCGAGACGTCGTCGGCAAGATTCTGGCCCGCACCGGGATGCGCCCCGGCGCCGACTTCGATCTCTGCTACTGCCCGGAGCGAGTGCTGCCGGGGAACACCATTCACGAGCTCGTCAACAACAGCCGCGTGGTGGGGGGCTGCACGCCGCAGGCGGCGCTGCGGGCCAAGGCGATGTACGAGCGGTTCTGCCGGGGTTCGATTGCAATCGCCGACGATCTGACCGCAGAGCTGTGCAAGCTGATGGAAAACACCTATCGCGATGTGAACATCGCAGTCGCGAATGTCTTCGCCCGCATCGCCGAGGAGAGTGGCGTCGACATCTGGCAGGCGATCTCCCTCGCCAATCTGCATCCGCGGGTGAACATTCTGAGCCCCGGCCCCGGCGTCGGCGGCCACTGCATTCCGGTCGATCCCTGGTTTCTGATCGAACAGCATCCCCAGCTCACCGGTCTGCTCCGCGCGGCCCGCGAGGTCAACGACACCCAGGGTCCGCGGATGCTGGCGCGGCTCGTCGGCACGTCGATGATTCCGCGCGGTGGCAAGCTCGCGATCCTGGGCGCCGCATACAAGGCCGAGATCGACGATCCGCGCGAGAGCCCCGCGTATCTCCTCGCCGCTGCGGCAATCGGAGCGGGGCTCGAAGTGGCCATCCACGATCCGCTGGTCGAGCCCGGCACCTACCACGGCCACGACGTCTCCAACGACCTCGGCGCCACGCTCGACGGCGCGGATGCGGCCGTGCTGGTCACCGAGCACTCCGCCTATCGCACGCTGTCGTCGCGCTTCTTCAGCCGCCACATGCGCGGGCGGCTGATCGGCGACTGTCGCAACTGGCTGAACCACCAGGCGCTGCGGCTTGCAGGATTCACCGTCGTGCGACTCGGTGCCGGCGAAGTCGCGACCCCGGCACTCGGCGGCGAGATTCCGGTCGTTGCCTTTGGCGGCGTGGCGACCTGAGTCGGCTCACTCGACGAAATCGACGGAACGATCCGCGGGTGGTTCGCTCGAGTCGCTCAGCGCCCCGGTCGCGGCTGATTCGCTGCAGGATGCCAGAAGGTCGAACTCGTCGGCGAGGCAGTGCGGGAGACCGTGCCTCACGCACAGTTCGTGAAGTCGGGCCCGCATCGCCCTCGAACCGCCGCGGTCGACACTGAGCACGCCGCGCCCGAGAAGCTGGAGGTACCCGCGAACGCCGACGTCGATCCCGAGCGGCTCCATGACCGGGCGGGTGTTGCGCCAGTACTCGGGCCAGAGGTGGCGCTCGTGGGCGGAGATCACGAAGCGCTGGTTCGCCGCCACCGGATGCAGCAGCGTGTTGAGTCCGCCCGCGGGTGGATTGCCACGGATGTAGCGACGATGGAGGAGATCACCGAGCACGACGGCGATGTCGTCCTCGGACGCGCCCCGAGCGTGGGCCGCGATCAGGGCCCGGAGCGTCAACGGGCGAGCGGTGGTTGGTGACACGAACGTGGCGTTGAAGGTCGGGTCGAGCAGGTAAAGGTCGACCGGCGAGCGCTCCGGATCGGCGACCCGCTCGCCGCTCCCGCGTGCGAACGCCACGAGTACAGCGACGTGAGTCGCGTCGGTCCCGTTGATTCCGAAACAGATGGTCGCAGCGTCGTACTCGAAGAGGCGGAGCACGCCTTGGAGGAACCGTGCACTGCCGCCGCAGTAGACGCCGCCGACTCCCGGTTCAAAGACATCGAAGTAGATTCGGGCGGTGTCCTCGTCCGGCCATGCCCCATCGAGGAGGGAAACGGTCCATGGATCCGCCGCGTAGGCGAGGTGCTCGGCACTCCAGTCGCAGAGCACCGCCATCGCCGCAATCGGGTCGTCAACGACCATCTCCTCGAGCGCCGGGCGGTCGAGACAGATCAGCGCCCGCAGCCCGTTCGAATCGGTTCGGACCGGCGCCGCGGAGAGCGCTTCGGGCCAGAGAAAGAACGGCGCGTCCGCCCACGCCAGCGTTTCGACAGGATGGCCGGCGCTGGGATCGAGTCGGGTCTCGGCGTCACTCGACGTCTGCGAGCCGTGCGACGATCCCCTGGTGTGCAACCCGCTCCCGCGATCGCATGCGCTTCCAAGCGCGATCATCAACAGGGTCGTCGCGAATGGTGCGAACTTCATGAGTCGTAAGGTATCAACACGCCTCGCGTGAACGTGGCACCAAATTGCGAATGGAGAGCTCTTCGATCATCGTCGCCATCGCCTCGCCGAGCGGCGCCGCGCCGCGCGGACTCGTTCGGGCGTCGGGCCCGGGCGCCATTCATGCCCTTCGCAGTGCATGGAAGGACGCGAGCGGCCTGTCCGTTGATGAGCCGGGGCGCAGACGCGGAGGAACCATCGCCACTCGACTTGAGATGCCGGGCGCCGGCAGCGCGGGTCGAGTTGCGGTGCCGGTGCTGCTCGGCACCTTCGCCGCGCCGCGTTCCTATACCGGCGAGGACATCGTCGAAGTGCAGAGCTGCGGGCATCCGGCGCTTCTCGAGCGGATCGTCGAAGAACTCATCGCGACCGCGCGACGCAACGGCGCCTCGGCGGGCCGCGCCGCCCCCGGCGAGTTCACCGCACGGGCGTTTCTCAACGGCCGAATCGACCTGACCCAGGCGGAAGGCGTGGCCACGGCCGTCGCAGCGCGGAGCGACGGTGAGCGCCGGGCCGCACAGCGACTGCTCTCGGGGCGACTCGGAACCGATGCCCGCCGCTGGTCCGAAGAGATCGTGGCGTGCCTGGCGTTGGTCGAGGCGGGGATCGACTTCACCGATCAGGAGGACGTGGTGGCCATCACCGCGCCGGAGCTTGCCCGCCGCCTGGATGCGCTGCGTGGACTGATCGAGGTGGAGCGCCGAGGCGAGATGCCGCTCGAGCGGCTTCAGGCCGCGCCGCGGGTGGTTCTCACCGGTCGCCCCAACGCGGGGAAGTCGTCGCTCTTCAATGCCCTGCTCGGTCGCGAGCGGGCCGTCGTTGCGGCAGTTGCCGGAACCACTCGCGATGCTCTGGTCGAGCCGATTGCGCTCGAGGGTCCGGCCGGCGCAATTGAAGTGCTGCTGGTCGATCTGCCCGGAGTGGCCGACGATGTCGCGACCGAGCGCAGTGGCCTGGCCGCTGCGCTTGATGTTGTCGCCGGGCGCGAAGGCGAAACCGCGGATCTGAGGCTCTGCTGTGTTCCGTGCGACCAATCGCTCCCGCTCGACTTCGACGCGAGTCGCGACTGCACACTCCTGGTGCGGACGATGGCCGATCGAGGACCGCCGCGAGGAGTCGAGTCGAGCGGGCGTGAGCAGTCGGGAGTCGTCACCGTGAGCGCTCGCACCGGTCAAGGGCTCGAGGCCCTCCGGCAGGCCATCGCCGCAGGCGTGGTGGGTGGCGCGCCGTCGCTCGGCGCGGAAGCGCTCGCCTTGGCGCCGCGGCAGCGCTTCGCCCTCGACGAGTGCGTGGCGGCGCTCGACGAGGCCGCAGGGCTCGTCGCCGTCGCCGGGGCGCATGAATCGATCCGCCAGCCCGAGCTGGTCGCGGCGAGGTTGCGTGAAGCACTTGGTGGCCTCGAGTCGCTGGTCGGGCGCTTCCTCCCCGATGACGTGCTGGAGCGGATCTTCTCCTCATTCTGCATCGGCAAGTAGCCGCGGCGGTCGGGCGAGAACGAACGCCGCGCTCGAAGCGAAGCGACCGATGGCGCGTCCGAGGCGCTCTCGGTACGCTTCCGAGCCATGCGTGAGAACATCACCACGATCCGTGTGCGCTACAGCGAATGCGATCCGATGGGAGTCGTGCACCATGCCGTCCATCCGGTCTGGTTCGAGATCGGGCGCACCGAGCTGCTTCGCGCTGCCGGTGGCAATTACCGGGAACTCGAGGCGCAGGGGATCTTTCTCGCCGTGGTCCGACTCGAAGTGCGCTATCGGCGCCCGGCTCGATACGACGACGTGCTCACGCTCACGACCACGCTGGTCGACGCGAGTCACGTGAAGATCGTGCACCGCTACGAGCTCTCACGCGATGGCGCGGTGCTGGCGACCGGCGAGTCGACGCTGGCATGCATCGATGCGACAGGTCGGGCACGGTCGCTCCCTGATTCGCTGCGCACGTCCGAGACGAGCTGAGCGCAATCACCACGCGTCATCGGGCGCAGAAGGTCGCTCGATGGTGCCGGACGGCGCGCTTCGCGGCGTCGCCGACCGTTCGGCGGTCGCGAGCCTGGTGCGCACCTTCGAGATCTCGTTGCCGCTGCGCGCCAGGAGCGCGTCGCGCAGCGATCCCCGCAGCAGCCGGTCGATCTCGTAGAGCCCCGCCGACGAATCGGCGGAGACCGTGAGTGTGCCGGAGCGGAGCGACTCGAGCCGCGTTCTGGTGGCAAGCTCGCTCGGAACGAGCTGATCCCAGATCGCCCTGGCCCGGGAGATCGCCCCCCCGCTTCGCTTGACACTTCGAATGAGACCCTCGACGTCCCTGGCGATTGCCGGGTCGAACTCGCGGCGCCTGCGGAGCGCGAGCAGTCGAGCGGTTCTGGCGAGGCGCGGATCCACGGGTCGATCCTATCGAGGGGGATGGCTGTCGTCCGAAGATGAACGCGTCGCCGACGCGCCGCCGTGAAGTGGCTTATCTTCTGGGCCATGACGTCGATTCGCCTCGAGTCGCTGGGCAAGGACTACGGCTCCACCACCGCGGTCGAGGCGATCGATCTCGAGATCAAGTCCGGTGACCTCTTCTTTCTGCTGGGCCCCTCGGGCTGCGGGAAGACCACGCTCCTGCGGATGATCGCCGGCTTCATCGACCCGACCCGCGGTCGCGTCTTCTTTGGGGGTCGCGAGGTCACCAACGTTCCGCCGAATCGTCGGAACGCGGGCATGGTCTTTCAGAGCTACGCCCTGTGGCCCCACCTCAGCGTCGCTGAAAACGTCGCCTTCGGGCTGCGGGTTCGCAGAGTGAGTTCGACCGAAAGACGGGCCCGGGTCATGAAGGCGCTCGAGCTGGTGCGGATGGAGCGATACGCCGAGCGGAAGCCCAACCAGCTTTCGGGCGGACAGCAGCAGCGTGTGGCCCTGGCCCGGGCGCTGGTGATCGAGCCGACCGTTCTTCTGCTCGACGAGCCGCTCAGCAACCTTGACGCCAAGCTCCGGCTGGAGATGCGCGGCGAGATTCGGCGGATCTGCACCGAGCTGCGGATCACCACGGTCTACGTCACCCACGACCAGAAGGAAGCGCTCTCGATGGCTGACGACGTGGCGGTGCTCCGAGATGGCCGCATGATCCAGCGGGGAACGCCGGACGATCTGTATCGACGCCCTCGAAGCCGCTTCGTGGCCGACTTCCTGGGCGAGGCCAACTTCATCGCCGGAACCGTCGCGACCATTGGCACGACGTCGGTCGAGATCGCCACGTCGGCCGGCATGCTGAAGAGCCTCGCCTTGCCCGGCGAACCGCTGGAGGTCGGGCAGGAGGTGACCGTCTCGATCCGCCCGGAGGCGGTCCGACTGACCCCAACCTCGGATGCCCCCCCTTCCGGGATGAACCGGCTGGCGTGCTCGGTGCGATCGCGGATGTATCTGGGCGAGACCGCCCAGTACATCCTCGAAGTTGCGGCCGGTGTCTCGATGAAGTCGCTCGAGCTCAACCCCAGGGCGGCGCTTGAGGGAAGCACGCGAATCCTCGTCGATCCGGCCGACGTCGTGGTCATCGCCGAGCGTGCCCCGAGTGTGGCGTCGCAGTCGATCCACTGAGATAAAGCACGAACCGTCACGAACGTGTGCCCATCGGTCGCGATGTCCGACTCACAGCAGCTCAATCCGCAGCAATGGTTATAGGACCTACTGGTTTGATTGTGTGTCGCACGGACTCCAAGCCCGCGGCCGCGAGCGCGTTCCACGTGGAACGCGCCGTGCAGCGGAGTGCGGTCCCGGAGGGCATGTAGCGCCGTTGTACCGCTGACTCCCCAAGACCATTCGTGGGGTACTGGGTCACTTTGCAATGGCCGGAGTCGGACCTATGGCCCCGAAGCTGGAGCCGCGGTAGGGGGCAGAAGGGGGGGCGATAGGATTACCGCCCCTACGGCTTCAAGGTCTTGCTTAATCAGTCTCCCGACCGATTTCTCGATGGGATAGAGATAGCGGCGAATGACATGGCTCTCAATCCTCTCCCAAGGCACCCACTTGCTCGCATCGCCTAGGTATCTAACCGTGCGAGACAGGTCATATAACGGCCTGTAGCAGTTCCAGATTTGGCCGTATCGGTGCGTACGCTGGAGCACGTCGTTCCTCGTAGCGTGCGAGGTGACTTGGACCTGGTCAACAGCCAAGAGCGAATTGATGACATGGACGGCCGTGTAAAACGAAACCGTCAGCGCCCAATCGGGGTATCTGGGATCAATAGTCCCGAGAAACCTTCGATTATGTTGCCACTGGACTAGATGTCGGCACTCGCTCAAAGATCGGTCCCTGCAACCACTCCGGAGCCAAGAATCTAGCCACTTCCGACTGAGGAATCTGGTAGATCTCTAGTGGTCCGATATTGAATTTCCCCAAGTCTCGTCCCAGTTCAGTCAACCGATCACCAAGGTCGAAGTCGAACTCTTCGCCCATCGGGACAAAGAACAGGGCGATATGGCTACCTCGTGGGCACGAGTAGCAAGCCATCGCAGAGGCGTCCGAGCGGCACCACTCGGCTACTTCCGTCTTCATGCTTCTCATCTCAGCAAGCCACAATTCAATGCCGATGCTGAGCTGGCACGCATCGATGACCTGCCGTCCAAGACGAACGAAAGCGTCGTTGTTGTGGGGATGAATCACATACTGACGTTCGCCGTCAGCCGCATCAGTGATCCGACTAGCCTCTGCGGTTCGTCGTTTTGTAGGTCCAGTCATCGCATGCGAGCGCAACAACCGCGCTCGCTCGCCTCCCTTGGTGGGGCGAGGATACACGCTCCAAACGGCAAGAACAAGGCGTGTATAACTTTATCGCCGCACCCCACCACGCCTTATGCCGACCTTGGACACGCACGCCGTTCGGTCCAAGATCTCTGGGCAGACCGACACTGTGCCGACACTGTGCCGACACTATGCCGACACTGGACACGTGTGCCGACACTGGGGTGCCGACCCTGGACACACACGTTCGTCTGTCCGAGCCAAGCTCCTGGTGACGGAGCGGTTCATTGCCCGACTCGGGTCGCCTGTTCCACGTGGAACACCCGTGAGCCAGGCGATCATCGCGCTGAGCACCAGTCTCGACTCTCGGGGCTTCGCCGTCGGTCCCTCCGCCCTCCCGCCTGACTGCAGCGTGCCGTGGCGATCGGGAGCTGCTCCCAAGTTGCATTGCAGCGGCACTTCGTCCTGATTTGGACCGTCGGTATTCACGCCCTCACTCGAGATGAGTCGAACTGTTACGCTCCGCAACGCCGAACCGGCGCGGTCGAAGTGCACCCACTCAAGGCGAAGGACCCCGTTCGAAGTGACGTTCATGGCTGCCTAGGCAAGGCGTCACCGGTCACATCCGACCTCCAGCCTCACGCAGGAGAATCCTCATGGCAAACTTTATAGGACGTAGCAGCGGCGACTCTGGGCAGCCAGCAAAGCGAAAGCTCGGGAGGGGGCTGGGGAGTTTGATCGCCGGTGCCGGTACTGCCCCGGTCAAGGGCGATCCTCGTGTCGCCGCGACTTCGTCGACGATGGCCCCTGATTCGCGCACGAACACGACAGGAGGGGGAAGTCGGGTGGAAGCAGCCAATCAGCATGCCTCATCCGCGGCACCGAGCGTCCGTCCCCGTCCTGGCGCGGCCGGCGGGCCCGGCGCAGACCTCGAGGCGGCGGAGGTTCTCCCGCGATCGGGTCATGCAGACGAGTCGGTGAGGGCGGACGCGGTCCGGGTGGGCGACTCGGCAGCTCCGCAGAGCCCGCCGGTGGCGCCTGCGACAGCGCCGGGCGTCGGCGCCCGACCGGCGATGGCGTCGGCCGGTCAGCGTGTGCACGAGATTCCGCTTGTCGACATCGTGCCGAACGTCCATCAGCCGCGGCAGCAGTTCGATCCGACGACGCTGAAGGAGCTGGCCGAATCGATGCGCTCCGCCGGCATCATGCAGCCGATCATCGTGCGGCCACGGGGGGCGGGGAAGTTCGAACTCATCGCCGGCGAGCGGCGCTGGCGAGCGGCGCAGCTTCTCGAGCTGCGGACGATTCCAGCGATCGTGCGAGAGGTCGATGATCGCACCGCAGCGGAATGGGCACTGATCGAAAACGTGCAGCGGGAGGATCTGAATCCGATGGATCGGGCCGCTGCATTCCTGCGCCTGATCGAGCAGTTCGGCCTGTCGCATCAGCAGATTGCCGAGCGGGTGGGCATCGATCGGACGTCGGTGTCGAATCTGATTCGTCTCAACGAACTCGACCAGCGCACCGCGGATTCGGTGCGCTCCGGGCACCTGACGCTCGGCCACGCCAAGGCGCTCCTGGGCTGCGCCGATCCGCTGCGCCGCACGGAGCTTGGTGCCGCGGTGCTGCGAAACGGCTGGTCGGTGCGGCGGACCGAGCAGGCCGTGCGCGAACTCAATCCGACTGGCGCTGCAGGACAGCGCGATCCTTCCGCGCGATCGCTCCATCTTGCCGATCTCGAACGCCGCATCGGCGATCGGCTCGGAACGCGGGTCGCCATCGAAACCGCCCGGGCGACCGGAAGCGGGACGCTCCGAATCTCGTACTACTCGATTGCCCAGTTCGAAGGCATTCTCGCGCGACTCGGGATCGACGAATCGTCTCTGGGCGACGGATAGCATGGGCGACGGATAGCACGGGCGACGGATAGCACGGGCGACGTATAGCAGCCAGCGGACTGCCGGTCCCAATCGGCCTCGAACGCCCCGCGATCGTGCTGCGAAACGCTCGTTCGCGCCGTGCAAACCCGGCCTTCAAGAGGGACCGAGTGTGGTCGCGGGACGCAACCGAGGTTGAAGGAGAGTCCATTTTCGGTTTCAATTGCCGACGCCTCTCCCGTGCAAGAGCACGGAAGAGGCGGAACGTTCAGCACCGCCACTCGGGAATGCCGGCAACAGGCGACTGCAGATTGCGAGTTTGAGAACCTGCAATCTCCAGACGTCCGTTCGGTTGATTGACGCCGGGAGCCCCTGTTTCAGGGAGCCCCTGCTCAGGAAGCCAGTGCAGGGCTTCCGCTCGGGCCGGTGCGTGAATGTGGCGGTGTTGTCCGACGGGGGCCATGGGGGACCGCTGCGCAGTGTGACGCGTTCCCGTTTCAGATCCAATCTCGACCCCAGTTTCTGACAGACAAGGATTCAACGATGGCAAAGTCAAATTCATCCCGCACAGCGCAGACGGCCAAGCGGGCTCCGCGCACGCCCCGGTCGCTCCGTTCTCTCTCAATCAGCGATCTCCAGTCCGAGCTGCGCCGCCGTCAGGCTGCCTCTCGTCCGCTGGCGCGACGTCGTGAGCGTCTTGCCCAGAAGCTCGCCGCAATCGACGCCGAACTGGCGCGGCTCGGCGTCTCGACCTCCGGCGGGGCCGTGGGCCTCTCTGGTCGGCGCGGTCCGCGTGGGCCGCGTGTCAAGAACAGCCTGAGCCTCGTCGAGTCCCTCAAGAAGGTGATGACTGGCAAGGTGCTCTCGGTCGGCGACGCGGCGGATGCCGTTCTGGCCATCGGCTACCGCACCAACAGCGCCAATTTCCGAACCGTCGTGAACCAGACGCTGCTGGTGAACAAGAGCTCGTTCAAGAGCCCGGAACGCGGTCGCTACACGGCGAAGTGATCGTTCGCGGCAACGTCGTCCAGTTGCGTGTGGGAGTGCCGGCAGCCTGTGTGAATGTCACTCGGGCTGCCGGCATTCACTGATCGTGACCGATCGACGCCGGCATTTCGTGCCCGGCATCACGGAGTGTCTTCTCCCGCGCCGCCAGGTCGAGATCCGCTTCGACCATCATCCGCGCCAGCTCCTCGACTGAGGTGGTCGGCACCCAGCCGAGCTGTCGTCGAGCCTTCTCGGGACTGCCGAGCAGCTCGTCGACTTCGGCGGGTCGGAAGTAACGCGCGTCGATCTCGACGAAGTCGCGATAGTCGAGTCCGAGGTGACCGAAGGCGAGCTCGCAGAAGGTCCGCACCGGAATCATCTTGCCGGTGGCGATGACGTAGTCGTCGGGCTTCTCCTGCTGGAGCATCCGCCACATGGCGTCGACGTAGTCGCCGGCGAAGCCCCAGTCGCGCTGGGCGTCGATGTTGCCGAGATAGAGCTTGCTCTGCATCCCCAGCTTGATGCGCCCGACGGCGCGGGTGATCTTGCGGGTGACGAAGGTCTCGCCGCGCCTCGGAGACTCGTGGTTGAAGAGAATGCCGCAGGAGGCGTGGATGTCGTAGGACTCGCGGTAGTTGATGGTGACCCAGTGTCCGAAGACCTTGGCGCAGCCGTAGGGAGAGCGCGGATAGAACGGCGTGCGCTCGGTCTGCGGAACCTCCTGCACCTTGCCGAACATCTCCGAGGACGAGGCCTGGTAGAAGCGGATGCCCTGCCCGGTCCGCTCCTGCTGCACACGGACAGCTTCGAGCAGCTTGATGGTTCCGGTCGCGACCACGTCGACGGTGTAGACGGGTTGATCGAAGCTCACCCGCACGTGGCTCTGGGCGCCGAGGTTGTAGACCTCGGTGGGATTCACTTTGGAGATGATCGACGAGAGGCTGACCGCATCGGTCAGATCGCCGTAGTGCAGGAAGAGGCGAGCACCCGTTTCGTGCGGATCCCTGTAGATGTGATCGATCCGACCGGTGTTGAAGCTGGCGGAGCGGCGGATGATCCCGTGGACTTCGTAGCCCTTCGACATCAGCAGTTCCGCGAGATAGCTGCCGTCCTGACCGGTGATGCCGGTGATGAGAGCGCGACGCCCGCGGGTGGGGGCGGTCTTGGCCTCGGTGTTCTGGCTCATGGGTTCGACTCCGCGATCCGACGCCCCGATCCGACGCCCCCATCCAACGCAGGGTTCGCCTCGGGCAGGGATCGATCGGGGCCAGTGTACGGACCGATTCCGACCCGGCCAGCGAGGAGTACGGAAGTGGCAGTCCGGCTGATCCGAGGCCTCCGTGCGGGTACCCTCCCCGGCTCGGTTGCGATTGCGTTTCACAGGGCTCGCGCGAGTCGCTGGGGACACAGTCGGGACCCGCCGTTGAACGCGACATGACCATCGATCTCTCCACCAAGCGCATCGTCGTGACCGGCGGCGCCGGATTCCTTGGGCGGGCCGTGTGCGAGCGACTGCGACTGCGCGGTTGCCGCGACATCTTCATTCCGCGCCGCTCGAAGTACGACCTGACCCACGAGGCCGACGTCGCTCGGCTCTACCACGACTCGCGACCCGAGGTGGTGATCCATCTGGCCGCGGAGGTGGGGGGGATCGGCGCCAACATGGCCAATCCCGGACGCTACTTCTTCGCCAACATGGCGATGTCGCTGCACCTGATCGAGCAGGCCCGAATCGCCGGCCTTGCCAAGTTCGTGCAGGTCGGAACCATCTGCGCGTATCCGAAGTTCACCCCGGTGCCCTTCCGCGAGGAGGAACTCTGGAACGGCTATCCCGAGGAGACGAACGCGCCGTACGGGATCGCCAAGAAGGCGGCGATGGTGATGCTCGATGGATACGCGCGGCAGTACGGCCTCCAGAGCGCGTACGTCCTTCCCGTCAACCTCTACGGCCCGCATGACAACTTCGACCTCGAGACCTCGCACGTGATCCCCGCGCTGATCCGCAAGTGCGTGAGCGCCGTCGAGAGCAAGGCCGGGTCCATCGAGTGCTGGGGCACGGGCGTCGTCAGCCGCGAGTTCCTCTATGTCGATGATGCGGCCGAAGCAGTCATTCGCGCCGCCGAGGTGCTCACCGAGCCCGTCCCCGTCAATCTTGGCGTGGGCATGGAGATCACCATCCGCGATCTCGTTGATCTGATTGCCCGACTGACGGGTTTCGCCGGCGAAATCCGCTGGAATTCCTCGAAGCCGGACGGGCAGCCGCGCCGCTGTCTCGACACCGCCCGCGCCCGACAGATGCTCGGGTGGCAGGCCCAGGTCGGATTCGAGGAAGGCCTGAAGCGCACGATCGAGTGGTTCCGAGAGCGGTCCCGCACCGCGTGAGCGACTCCGACGAACGCCCGTGCGCATCCTCCTCATCAATCAGGTCTTTCACCCCGACGTCGCGGCGACGGCCCAGCATGGCTACGACCTTGCCCGGCATCTGACCGCGCATGGTCACGAGGTGGAGGTGATCGCTTCGCGCAGCTTGTACGGCCGCAGCGGCGCGGCCCTTCCGGCCCACGAGTTCATCGAGGGCATCGAGGTCAATCGGGTCGGGCGGAGCTTCTTCGGCAAGGCCGGACTGGTTGCACGAGCCGCCGACTTCGCGGTCTTCTACCTGGCGTGCTTTCTCAAGGTGATGACCGTGCGCCGGCCGGATGTCACCATCTGCTTCACCACCCCGCCGTTCATCGCCCTGATCGGCTGGTGGCTGCGGGTCACCCGCGGAAGCCGTTTCGTCTTCTGGCTGATGGACATGTATCCCGACCTCATGTATCCGGTCGGAGCGCTGCGAGAAGGAAGTGTTCCGGCCCGCATTCTCGACTGGGTGAATCGCGCCACCCTTCGCGCCGCCGATCGCGTCGTCGTCCTCGGCCGCTGCATGCATCGAAAGGTGCTCGAGAAGGGGATCGATCCCAGTCGCGTCGTTCACATCGGCGTGTGGTCGGATACGGCGGAGATCCGTCCGGTCGATCGGCAGACGAATCCGTATCGCCAGGAATGGAAGCTCGGCGATGCCTTCGTCGTGATGTACTCGGGCAACTTCGGAATCGGCCACGACGTCGCCACCATGCTCGGCAGCGCCGAGGCGCTGCGAAGCGATCACTCGATCCGGTTCGCCTTCGTCGGTGGCGGCAAGAAGAAGGCGGAGGTCGAGGCGTTCGTGCGCGAACGCGATCTGTCGACGGCGGTGCTCGCGGACTACCAGCCACGGGCGAAGCTCGACGCCTCGCTCAGCCTCGCGGACGTCCACCTCGTCAGCCTTCTGGAGGGGCTCGAAGGGTGCATCGTGCCATGCAAGCTGTTCGGAGCCATGGCCGCAGAACGGCCCACCATCTTTATCGGAAGCCCGGAGAGCGAGATTGCCCGAGTGCTTACCGAGCACCAGTGCGGAATCGTGGTCCGACAGGGTGACGTGGCCCACCTCTCCGAGGTCATCCGCAGCCTCGCCGCCGATCGAGCCCAGGCCCGGATGCTGGGCGAACGAGCTCGGCGGGCGCTGCACCTGGCCTACGACCGAGAGCGTGCCTGCGAAGCGTGGCGGCGGCTGCTCGAAGCGGTGGGATAGCTCCTCCGGGCGGGCTGTGGATCGTGCCAACGCGGTCTTCTCGTTCCTTGGCCCATCAAGCCCGTTGCATGGCCCGGCGGTCCGGTTATGTTTCGGTGTCCTTAGGAGAAACGCCCATGCGCAATCGTGCCCCGCTCGTCCAGTTCCCTCTCGCACTTCTGTCGTCGATGACCCTCGTCGGTGCCGCATCGGCGGCCCAGAGCTACGACTTCATCATCAGTTCGAAGGCGAGTTCGGTCGACACGTCATTCGTTCTGGCCGCGCCGCTGGCGGGGACCTTCATCGGCAACTACGACGCCACCACCAATCCGGGCGGAACCAAGACGCTTCCCGGTTTCTTCGGCGGCTCGACCAACACGGCGATTCCCTACGGCGCGACGATCTCGGCGGAAAACGAGTCGAGCACGTCACCCGCGGGTGGTTTCAGTGTCGCCGTCGACGCCGGTGGACTGACGGTGGCCTTCGGCGGACTCACACTCGATCTGCTCGGTGGCAACCCGCTCGGCATCGACGTGGTCTTCACCATCAACTACTCGTCCTTCCACACCACGGCGCCGAACGCAATCTTCCCCGGCGGCTTCAACATCCCGATCCCCCTCGGTGCGGCGGTGGTCGTCGAGTCGCTGGTGGCGACGCAGTCCGGCCCAGGTGTCGGCACGCTGTCGCCGGTGTCGCCCGGCGTCTACACGATCAACGCCGTGGTGCCGGTCGACATCGCCGCGGTCGCGTCGATTCTTGGTCAGCCCGCCGGTGACGGTACTCCCTTCCCGGCGGTGCTCCCGATCGTCGGGACGCTCGATCTCACCGGTGTGCCGACGATCGAGCTGGCCGGCGCAACCAACACCGATGAGAAGGGCACGATCGACCTCCCGCCCTTCGAGAATGTGCCGCTCGATCTTCCGACGGTGCTGCCTCCGGGTGGTACTGCGTCGGTTCTCTTCAGCGGAGCGCTGACCTCGGTTGCGCTCTCGGTCGGTGCATCCGTCCTGCTCGTGGCCGACGGGTCGCTCCAGTGCGCCCCGGCTGATCTCAACTGCGACGGCATCGTCGACGGCGCCGACCTCGGCGAACTGCTCGCGGCATGGGGAACCCCGGGACCCGGCGACCTCGACGGCAACGGTGTCGTCGATGGGGCCGATCTGGGCGAACTTCTCAGCCAGTGGGGCTCGAGCGGCGATTGAGTTGCCGAGGGCAATCGACGAGTCGATGATGGCACCGCGGACCGTCGGCGAAGAGTGACGATCCGAACAGATCTCTCCGATTCCTGATGACGCCGGAAACCGCATGCCGACGCTGCGTCTCTACAACACACTCACGAAATCGATCGACGAATTCGCGCCCATCGATCCCGCCGGGAAGCTGGTGCGTTTCTATTCCTGCGGACCGACGGTCTACGACTACGCCCACGTCGGCAACTTCCGAGCGTTCCTGAACGCCGACGTGCTGCGGCGCACGCTTCGACTTGTCGGCTACGACGTTCGTCACGTGATGAACATCACCGACGTCGGTCACATGACCGACGACAGCGGGGACTCGGGTGAGGATCGGATGCAGGTGGCGGCGAGGAGACTGAGCGAGGCGAAGAAGTCGGGCAAGCTTCCGGACGGCGTCGATCTCGATCCGGGTGATCCCTACGCAATCGCCGAGTTCTACGCCCACGCCTTCGTCGAGGATGCGCTGACTCTGGGACTGCTCGTTGCGGAGGACGCGAAGACCCATCCGGAACTGATGCCGCGGCCCACGCGATACATCCCGCAGATGATCGCTCTGGTCCAGGCGCTGATTGCCAAGGGCAACGCGTACGTGGCGAAGGATGGTGTCGTCTACTTCGACGTTCGCAGCTACCCGTCGTACGGCAAGCTCAGCGGCAACACGCTCGAGTCGCTGCGTGAAGGCGAAGGCGGCCGGGTCGCGGCTGAGAACCAGTCGATGAAGCGGCATCCCGCCGACTTCATGCTCTGGAAGGCCGATCCGACCCATCTGATGCGCTGGCCGAGCCCCTGGGGCGAGGGCTATCCGGGATGGCATCTCGAGTGCTCGGCGATGGCCGCCGATCTGCTGGCCGCGCCGGCCGCCGGAGGCGGCGATGCGACCGGCGCCATGATCGACCTGCACTCGGGCGGAGAGGACAACATCTTCCCGCACCACGAATGCGAGATCGCCCAGAGCTGCTGCGGCACCGGGCGGTCGCTCTTCTCCCGGTACTGGTTTCACACCCGCCATCTGATCGTCGAAGGCGAGAAGATGTCCAAGAGCAAGGGCAACTTCTTCACCGTGCGCGATCTCCTCGCCAAGGGGGCGACGCCTGCGGCAATCCGGCTCGAGCTGATTCGCACGCACTACCGGGTGAATGCCAACTTCACGTTGCAGGGGCTCAAGGACTGCCAGCGGATGATCGACCGCTGGGCCCGCGCGGCCCAGTCGCTCGAGGCTCGGCTCGCCTCGGACCCGACGGCGCGCGGCGATGGCCCCGGCGTGTTCGCGCGGGCGCTCCCGGAGTTCACCGCGGCGCTGTGCGACGATCTCAACGTGGCACGAGCAGTCGGCGTGCTCAACGCTTCGGTTGGGGGGGCGGTGGGGGAGCTGCCCGCGGAAGGCAGTCGTTCCATGGGCCCGACGAGCCTGGGTTCATCGGCGAGTGCCGGCCACGCGCTCCGCGACGAACTCGCCGCACTCCAGGCCATGAACGGGGTGCTTGGCGTTCTGGAGCGCAACGCACCCAGCGACGCCGGCGCCGCTCCCGACGAGAGCGCTCGCATCGAGAGCCTGATCGCCGCCCGCAGCGCCGCCCGGGCGTCGAAGAACTTCGCGGAGAGCGATCGCCTCCGTGACGAACTGCTGGCCATCGGCATCGCCATCAAGGACGGCGCCGGAGGGACGACGTGGTCCAGAGTGGTGAAGTGAGGGTCGAGGACGACCAGCGACTGGTCGATGATCGCGAACCCGTGACACCCAACGCCGTGAACGAATCACGGCCCCAGCGCCGCCGAGCCCGGTACCGCCGAGCCCGGTACCGCCGAGCCCGGTACCGCCGCACCTGGTACCGCCGCACCTGGGACCGCCGAGCCCCAGCTCGGCGTACGGCGACGCCAGTCGCCGTGAAGAGCGGCGATTCGCCC
>ENA-ORBV01005092-ORBV01005092.1-microbial-mat-metagenome-genome-assembly--contig:-NODE-5092-length-24501-cov-4.639289_pt1 | contig 24501 bp, 19 predicted proteins | sample MGYA00237777_ERZ505514 | MGnify/ENA primary metagenome ERZ505514 (study PRJEB26160, sample SAMN06269048) | microbial mat metagenome | isolation source: Oligotrophic lake microbial mat | place... | reverse complement strand
TGCCCGTGGCACGCTTGCCGAACTGGAACGTCGAGGTGATCCCGCCCTGGTGGATCGCGGTGGAGTTGCAGCCAACGATCCATATCAATGAAGAGTCCGACGAGGCGACGGGTGTTAGCAACCAGCCCCCAGCGTGGCGGCTTGCCGTTCAGCATGATGGACTTGCTCTATCATTCTCCGAACCAGTTGTCGCCGCTGGTGTTCCCGTGCACGTCCGTGTGCAGAGCGATTATCTCGGAGAGCATCGGCTGGAACTCTGGCGTATCGAAGACAGCGCAGTGTGGGGCAGGCTGATGCAGCGGCCACGACGTGAGGATCTGCCGTCAGTGCCGGACCAGGTGCGGACGCTTGACCCAGGTGTATTCGATCTGGCCTTGGTTGATCTCCCTGAAGGTCGTTGGGTCGTGGCCTTGTCCGCACGAGCCTGTCCAGTTGCCGTCCTGGCTTCGGTCCGCATCACCGCCACGGCTATGCATGTACAAGTCGGCGCAGACGGCGCTCTGGTATGGACGGTGAATCGTGCCGATGGTCGAGGTGTAGCCACCCCGCTACGAGTGCATTGGGAACTGGATCGTGATGTGATCGCAGCCGCCGGAGTACGTTGGACTGAAGGGACGCCTGCCTGGCGCTCAGGATTCACAGAAGGGTATCTCGGTCATCCCGATGTGGCCTGGATAGCTGCTGGTGCCGCAGCCGAGCGTGAATCTGGTCGCATCGCTGGTCTGCAGAGGGCGGCTGTTGATCCGGTCGTGAACATCACGGAAAGCTGTACAACTGGCCCAGATGGGACGCTTAGATTGGAACTGCCTGCTACCTTAGTCGGGCGGACCTGGTCGTTGGTGGCAGAGGTCGATCGCGCCCAGTCCCACGAGCAGGTGCGCGCCAGGTGGGGAAAACTCGCTGATTGGCGGACGTTGGCAGTGTGCTGGCCTGATAAACCGCTGGTCCGTCCTGGGGAGACACTGCGTTTCGCCGGCTTGGTTCGTCTGAACGATGGCGATGTCTTCCGTGTGGCGGACAAATCTTTGGCTGGTGCCCTGCTCGTTGCCGGCGAATCGGTGTGGCAGGGTCAACTGGCTCTGGACGACCGAGGCATGATCAATGCCGCTGTGCCAATTCCTGCCGGCGCTGCCGAGGGTCCGGTCATCCTGAGGCTAGATGGTGTTGAACATTATCTAGCCACCTGCGACCGGTTGGCTTTACCGCCGGTGATGATCCACCTCAGCTGTCCCGATGGTCCTGTCCAACTTGCTGGTGAGACGCGTCAGTTGCGCGTTCGCCTAGTCGACGCCGCTGGCGCCCCGATGGCCGCGACGCCGATCGCGGTTGCTGTGGTGGCCAGCTCACTCGACAATGCCCAGTTGCCGGTCGAAGCCCCGACCAACGTGCTCACTGATCTGGCTGGAGAGGCAGTCTTGGCCATACCGACTGCTGCAGGTCGCGAGGCTTCTTGGGTGGTTACCGTGACGGTAACACACAACGAGAAGCAGTGGTGCACTACGCACGCATGGTCCACCACCGTCTTCCCCTTCCCGTTGTCCGTTTCGTGTGCGTCGCAGGTTGCCGTCGGTGATCTCCTGCGTGTTAATCTCAGCCTTCCTGTTTCGGCGCCAGTCCGTCTGCAACTGGCACGGGACGGGTTTCTCTTGGGTCAGTCGTGGTTGGTGGTGGGCGGAGTAGATGGTACCGCCGAAGTCCTGCTCGCGATTGATGATCGCCATCGCACAGCGAATAGGCTCCACGTTATCGCCGACCTTCCTGGTGGTGGTGAGGCCAAACGTAGCTTGTACCTCAATATCGAGCCGCGACCGCGAGTTGGGGCCGGCGAGTTGGTCGCATGCATTCCAACACGGGGTAAGGTCCAGCCTGGCGATAAACTGGAGGTCACGGTGGGCACGGCCATTCCTGGCCGCGATGTCCTGCTTGTCGCCGGTTCAGCTTCCATCATCCATCATGCGAGCAAACGGGTTGACCAAGCAACGACAGCTATCACGTGCGAGGTGACGCCGGCATGGAGTCCCCAGATTCATATGCAGGCGATTGCTTGGATGGGAACCAACGGTTTCGTCGCAAGTCGGACCACTGGCATATCCGTGCTGCCCATCGATCGTCTGTTACGTGTCACCCTGACCCCGGATCGCGCTGAGCCTCGGCCTGGCGAGACGGTGCGCGTGCGGGTGTCAGTGCGTGACTGGCAGGATCGGCCAGTGGTCGGGGCTGGTCTCACTCTCGGTGCGGTCGATCAGCGCTTGTATGCCTTGGCTGAAGACCAGACCCCGGATCTGTGGCGATTCTTCCATGAGCGTGAGCGTCCATGGATGCTCGAGGCGGGGGTGACGATCGATCAGGGCCGCGTTGGCGGATTGACCTGGCGCAGTGTGGTGCGCCGATGGCAGCATGATCCAGAAGGTGATTCAAAGGTTGGGGGACGATACGGCAGCGCCGGCTGCCGTCGTGCGGGACGCGCGAAATCCGGCACGCTGATTCGCAGTTTGGGCACTGAGTTTGATCCGACGATCTTCTGGTTATCGGGCGTGGTCACTGATGCCAACGGTCTGTGCGAGGCCGTCATCGTCTTGCCAAGCGCCGCAGGTACCTGGCGTCTTACAGCGCGAGTCGCTGATACCAGTGCGGCTGTCATGGTTGGTGAGGTCAGGACCATGCTGAGCGCCACGCGTCGCCTGGATCTGCATGTCGGCACCCCCCGTCTGGCCCGGACGGGTGATCGGTTGGTACTGCCCATAGAAGTGGTCAACCAGGGCGATGCTGACGCCACGACCGAGGTGCGGTTGGGCGAGGTCCGCCAGCAGGTCAGCGTGCGCGCCCGTTCCCGTCGCACGATTCCGATGACCTACGTGGTGCCTGCTGTCGACCTCAGTCAGCCGGTGCGTCGTTGTGGTGATCTGCTGGGACGAGTAGTGCGGGTAGAGGCTGAGTTATCACCAGAAACTGCGGAAGCTCTGACTGTGGGAGCTGACCTGTTGATAGTTCCTGATGGATTGCCTGAGCACATCGAATTGCAGTTGGTGGCTGGTGTGGACGGCGTGCTCCGTCTGCCCATGACCATTCCAGCTGGTTCTTTGTGCCATGCCGAAGTGCGTGCGTGGCCTGATATTGGCGCACGTCGAGACGAAGAACTACTCCGCTGGCGATCGCATGACGATGCTAAGGGCGCGATGGCTTGGCTATTGGCACCGCCAGGAGCGCAACGACGCGCAGAGCTTGCCCGACGCTGGCCGCTGCTCGACCAATCGATCGCCGCCCACGTCGTCCGGCTGGCTGGTGTACGTCAGGGTATGATTGCCGGGCCTGGTATCTCCGACGTGCCCAAGGGGACGCTCGGTGAGTGGTTGCGGTCCCGGGCCCGCCAGATCGGGATGCCGCTCTCCGTCTCCTCGCGCCATGTCGTCGGAGACGGGTCGTTGCGCGATCAGATTGCACTCGCCGATATTGCACTGGCTGAGGGCTGGAGCGAAGGGCGTCAGTTGCGACGCGGCCTGGATGAGGCCATAGCTGGTAGCAAGGATGCTCTGGTTCTGGCGCTGGCCCTGGACGCGGCGCGACTTGACCAGGACGAGTTCGGCCAACGGATCCTGGGCGCCAGGCTGGTGATCTTGGCATGGGATGATCCCCTGAATGCGGTGCTCGCCGCCGATGTCTTACCGGCCCGTGGTCCCGTGACGACGGCAACGGTCACTTTTAATGGTACCGTGGTCGAGGCACTGGCCGGCGCACCATGGAGCGGACAGCTGGATAGTGCATTGTCGATCGCGGCAGCACCTGGTGCCGTGGTATCATTGTCACTGCGATGGCAGACACCGGTGCCAGCAGCGGGCGCGTCAGATGAGTTGCATCTCTATGCAGACAACGGTGACGCCTTCAGCCTGATTGATCCGGGCGACTCCATCATGCCTGGGCAGCGCATCGCCATCAGCCGGCTGACGTCGCGGGTAGGTCAAGTGCGGTTCACCCTGCCTGCTGGCCTCGCGCCGGTTGCCAGCGAGGGCGACATCACCTTGTCGGACTCGTTTGTGTACGAGTGGTTTCCAAGTCAGGCTGACCTGTCTATTGTCCGAGCGGCCAACCGGGCCTGGGAAGCGTCAGGCGTTCAACGCACGGTCGCGAGCGCCGCCTGGGATGCAGCGCTGCTGCGGGCCACCCCCAACCGCATTGCCAGTCGTTCATCTGTCCTGCCGGTCCATATTGACGAAAGCGATCAGGTGATCCGCCTGAATTCTGGTCAGGCCATCGTCTGTATTGCGACCATGGAAGGCAGCTTGCGGTGGTCGCCCGTGCTGGTGACCGCAGACCGAGATGTCTGGTCGAGGATGCCAGCACCACCAAGCCCGATTTGCATGCGGCCCCCGCACCCCTAAGCCTGGATTGGCATGAACAGCCGTTCGACGAGGCCGTCGCTGCTTTTGATGAACTGCTCGCCAACCGTGGCTTGCCGCCGCTGGAGTATGCGGCCGACCTGACGACCCTATCACCGATCACGCTGCGTCTGGCCAATGTGCGCTGGTATGAAGCGGCGAAGGTTATCGCCAAGGTGGGTGGCTTCGAATTAGGTGGTCGCGCAGCGGACCTGCAGGATCAGCCTTGATCCAGCAGGTCCTCACCTGCCCATGGGATGAACTGCAGTTCGGTCCGTTCCTGCGCTTTCGGGACGATGCTCTGGTAATATTCGCAGTGGAACCAGCGCGGACTGTCGTCCTTGAGGTAGCCCAGGCGTATCAGGCAGTCCGGAATCGGCTTGGCTCCGCCGACCAAATTGGCGTAGTCGACCAAGCGGGTGCGTAAACTACGCATAATCATGCGCATCGGCTGATCGGGCGGATGCTTCGGTGGCAGCTGCGCACGCAGTAGGATGAACCAGGCATCACGCTCGCTGGTGTAGGCGCTCCAGTGCCGGTACATGGAGGCGTTTTGACTCGGTACCCGGCGCTGGATCACGATCAGGCGACCAATCAGATCAGTGGGCACAGGCATCCTTGCGCGGGGCGACGAAGCGGGGCTGAGTCCAACAGGTGCGCGATCCGGCTCGCAATACGACCCGGATGACGCCTTCATTGCCACGGTCGTCGTAGCGGCCTGATGGCCCGCTGGCGGTCGCCAAGGTGAAACCGCTGCGGCCGATCACCTCGGCCTCGACCGATTCGTCACAGGTCCAGGCGACATGCTTCGGGCTTTCATCCAGCGAGGTGGGCAGCAGGCCATCGCTGGACAAGAACACGCCAAACGAGAGAGCTGACAACACATTGGCCGGACGGGGTCGTATCACGTCGACGGTCAAGCTGCCACGGACGCCGTAGCAGGGTTGGCCAAGGGCAAGCAGGGCGTCCCAGCAGGCCTCGTCGGCTGGGCTAGTGATCGCCATCAGGCGAAGTCCTTCAGCCAAGGCGATACGTTCGGGACCAAGTGCCTCGGCTGGATTGGCCAGCAGGATCAGTCCACCGGTGCCAGCACAGGCGTGGACGCAGCGGGCGATGGCACCTGGCACCGGTTCGCTCAATTCAGGTTCGGGCAGTACGAACGGTTCGGGGGCGAACACGCGCAGATCAAGCGGCCGATCGCTGCAGGTCCAGGACAGACGAGTGTGCCATAAGGCCAAGCCGTCCGGACCACCGGTCACCGGACAGATATCACCGACCGTATCAAGGGGTCGCAGGTGCAGTCGCATGTCGGCATGCTGCCGTGGACGGCTCCGCGCGCTATGGTCCTGCGGGGTCGGGCTCGACTAGGGCGGGTGTGACTGGCACCTCTGGTACGATCGGTTGGTCTGGCACGACAGGCGCGACCGGTGGAACCGGTTCGTCAGGTGCAGGAGCTGAGACGACCTGAGTCCCTGACGCTGATTTCGGTGATACCGCAGGCACCGGAGTTTTTCTCGGTGCAGGGTGAACGCTTTGCGGCAATGTACTGACCGCGGTGGGGGCGCTTCCGCCATAGTAATACAGGCCAGCACAGGCCAGAATCACTGTTCCTGCCAGGATCAACCAGACCAGCCGACGTTCGCGCTTGGTCGTATGGACAATGGTTCTGCCATCGACTTCGCTTGAGGACGAGGCGAGAAACTTAGCCAGATTGGCGAGATCACTGCTGCTGCCGCTTGGACTTTTGCCAACTCGCGTCGTGCTACCACCCTGCAGCAAGTGGCGGACCTCGACCGCGACGTCCTGGGCGCTTGCCGGCCGACTGCGCTTGTCGCTCGACATCAACCTGCGGATCAAGCCGATGGTTTTTGGCTCACAGCGAGTCGGCAGGGTGAAATCGGCGGATCCAGCTAGGTGGCCGCTTACGACATCCTGAAGCGAACCATTGTAGGGCAATTGGGCGAAGGCTAGGACGTAGGCGATGATGCCCAGGCTATACAAATCGCTGGCGGCATCGGCGACGTGACCTTCCTGGAAACATTCGGGAGCCATGTACGCAGGCGACCCCACCGCCACTCGTTCCTGGGTCAGGGAGACACCGCCATCGATACGAGCCAGGCCGAGGTCGGCGATCTTCAGGATTCCTTTGGTGGACAGTAGCAGGTTCGCTGGCTTCAGGTCGCGATGGATGATGCCCTGGCCATGCGCGGCGACCAACGCTTGCGAGACCGCCAGCAGCACACGCAGGACGGTGTGGTCAGTGAATGGCTCTTTGCGCTTCTTCAGATGCTTGTCGAGCGAGGCCCCGTCGACGTACTCCATGATCATGTAGGGTACGCCCTCTTCGTCGCCGAAGTCGAGGACGCGTACGATGCCGGGATGATCAATCGAGGCCGCCAGCCTGGCCTCGCGCTTGAAGCGGTCGCGATAACGGCCGTCGTTGCGCAGTTTGTCTTCGCGCAGGACTTTGATGGCCACTGGTATGTCGAGAGACCGGTGCCGGCCAAGCCACACCGTCCCGACCATTCCTTCACCGATGAACCGTTCTACCACAGCGGGGCCGAGGATACGGCCCGGGGCCAATTCGCTCATGCGTGCCTCCGCATCGCGGCGGCGACGTCATCGAGGCGGCCAGCGCCGGCCTGCACACGCTCCAAGCTACGGTCGATCCGTGGCAGAGCCGCCATCGCACTATCGAGACGTCGTTCCAGCATGCGTACCAAATCGAGGAGCACCGCGGCCGTCGGATCCTCCAGCCGTCTCCGCTCCAGCAGTTTACCAACATCAGCAATTGCCTCACGGGCATCGCTGATCTCGGCCCGCCCCTCGCGGGCTGCGGTGCCGCCAGCGTGCTGCTCCTGAGTGATCATGCTGCGCACGTCAGCGAGGGTCTCGGCCCAGCCGGTTGCTGCCCGTTTCTGCTCGGCTTGGCGTTGGATAAGGATGTGAATGTTGCGCGCCAGCGGCGCGAGTTCGCCATCGCGGACGTGGTCGAGTACCTCCGGGAGGCGGCGTCCAGCGACCGTATCGGCGACGGCGGCGGTCAGCTGGGCAATCGGTTCCTCGACCTTGTGCTCGGAATAGTTCATGCCGACCGCCTCCTCGTCTGGACCAATGCGCAGCGAGGTGCCTCGTCCGACAATCTTCCACAGGATCCAGCCGGCGCCGAAACTCCAGGTGATGCAGGCGATTGCTCCGATGCTTTGGACGATCACGAAATGTCCGCGGGTCATCTGCTTGGTTTCGCTCAGCCAGGTGGCGTCAGCGAAGATGCCGGTGCAGATCACCCCGACCACTCCGGCGAATCCGTGTACCGGGATGGCTCCGACGGCATCGTCGAGCCGCCACCGTTCGAGCAGTCGGGTACCGATCACCACCGCTACTCCACCGAGCAGTCCGATGATGCACGAGGCGGGAATCGAGACGACGTTGGCGCTGGCAGTGATCGCCACCAGTCCACCCAGAACTCCGTTTAGGATGAGGTCAGCCGAGGGCACCCCGCGCAAGGCCCACACCAGCATCATGACGCCAATCGCCCCGAAGGCAGCCGCATTCAAGGTATTGATGATGATGGTGGCGGTTTGCGCCCCAAGTGGAGCCGAACCGCCGTTGAATCCAATCCAACCGAAGGCCAGGAACATGACGCCTAGGGCTACCAGTGGCATGGATGACGGCGGGATGTTACGTGGCTTGCCATCGGGTCCGAAACGGCCTGCCCGGGCACCGAGTACGACCACGCCAGCCAGGGTGATGCCTGCCCCCAACAGATGGACGACACTGGAACCGGCGAAGTCGTGGTAACCGATGCGGGCCAGCCAGCCGCCGCCCCAGGCCCAGTGCCCGAAGATCGGATAAATGACCAGGCCAATGCCGATCGAGACCAGGACGTAGGCCATGAAGCGGCAGCGCTCGGCGCCCCCCCCCGAGACGATGGTCGCAGCGGTGTTGCAGAAGGTGGCCTGGAACAGGAAGAAGGCGAAGGGGAAGAGGGTGAAGACGTCGGTGCCGGCGGTATTGAGCAGCGACAGATCAGACAGGAACGGCACCGGCATGCCGATGAGACCGATGGGATCGACGCTTGGCGAAAACATCAGCGAATAGCCAAGTACGAGGAAGGCTGCGAACGAGGTGCAGAAATCGACCACGTTCTTCAGGGCAACGTTGATCGAGTTCTTGTACCGGACCATGCCGCTCTCGACGGCGAGGAATCCAGCCTGCATGAAAAAGACGAGTCCGGAGCACACCAACAGCCAGGCGAGAGCGGGGAGGTGGGGAGTTACGAGAGGATCCATCGGGGATTATCGTAGCGCACTGCTGCGCTGTTCGGCAATCCCCCGAATCTGCTGCGTCACTAAACATAAAAATGATGCAAACGTTACGCGGTCGGGAACCGCATCATCAACGGCGCAGACGGCCCCACAGGAAGCATCCCAAGGCCAGTAGGAGCAATCCGGCCAATCCGGGCCCACATCCACTACCGCCCGAACTTGTGGTAATGGTCAAATCACCTGTACCTCCGCCGCTGGCCGGCAGACTGTCGATCCAGTCACGCACCAACTGTGATCCGACCGTGTCGGTTTCCAGTCGTCCGACGAGTGGCATGCGGATGGACGGGTCGACGCTGTGGAGTCGCTGCCAGAGGATCGATCGGTCATGGTTGCCTGCGACCACAACCTTTGCCTCGGCGATGCCCAGATTGTTGCTGACTGCCCCATTGATCAGATTTTGCGAGGCCAGTGGCGTATCGAAGCGGGCGTCGAACGCTGCTGGTGCTCCGCCTGGAAGATGGCACGGAGCACAGTTGGCATCGAGATACGATCGGGCCCGCAGTTCCAGACTGGCACCTGAACCAATGGCCGAGAGTGCAGTCAGGGTCGCAGGACTGCCGGGATTCCGATCGAACAGGTTGGCCCGATACCATGCTGTCAGTTGATTCTCGCGCACCCCGTTGGAGTAAGTCAGATCGCCGTTGAGCTGTCGGGTACTGGCACCCAGAACGAATCCGGCAGGTGTGGTGTGGCACGTCATGCAGTCGCTTGGACTTGGGTAGTACCAGCGCTGCGTGCGTGTCCCGGATGCGGTCGTGATGGTGAGGTCTTCAGTCTGGGCGGTCGTCACCACATCGGCATTCGTCTGGGCTGTATTCCAGCGATAGGTCACGCCATACGCTCCACCTGTGGTCATCACCAGAATACGGGTTTCCAGCCGGCGTGTCGGGGTGGGCGATACTTCGCTGAGGGGTATATCGAAATGCTTGACGAAGACCGTGCCTGCCGGCCAGATCCACGAACCGGTTGCTGACCAAGTGATCCGTTCACCAGCGGCATAGGGTGCACCATCATTCGGCACGTTGACCCAGCGCTGCTTGATCGCCCGGTCGCTCCAGAACGGATGGTTCGGTGTATAGGGAATTGCAGTTACAGCCGGAGCGAGGGTGGTGACGCTGGCGAAGGCGCCGGTCTGGGACAGCAGCGCAGGGAACCCCGCCGGAGATGTCGGCATGCCGAGATAGGCGGTGGTTGGTTGACGACTGCTGATGCCTGCCGACTGGACCGTCAGGGTGATGTCCTGTGTCGCGTCTGGAGCTGTTCCATTGCTCGCACGAAGGCGAACAGACACCGCACCAGTCGCCGTGGGCGTCCAGGTGACGACTCCGGTTGTGGTATTGATCAACATACCGGTTGGATTGGTGACCAAGGCAAAGGTCGGTGTTGGTGAACCGGCGGCATCTACGTCGTAGCTCCAGACCTCGCCAATCCAGGCCGTGGTTGTCGCGGTTGAAGTAAACGCCGGAGAACTGGTGATGGTGATGGAGAGTGCGCGGGTGACGGTGGCGCCAACGGTGTCCGTCGTCCGCACCGTCACTGGGAAAGTGCCCGTTGCGCTCGGAGTGCCGGCGATCGTGCCATTGGTCGCCTGGCTCAGACCACCGGGAAGAGGGCCGCTGCCGCCGGCTATGGCCCAGGACAGTGCGCCGGTTCCCCCGCTGCTAAGGACAGTCGCGCTGTAGGGTGCGCCGATCGTTCCGTTGGGTAGGGTGGCGGTGGTGATGGTCGGAGCGGGGTTGATCTGCCAGGTGCAGGCGCGGGTGGCTGAGGCGCTGGCATTGTCCTGCACACGTAGGGTGAACGTGTACGTGCCCGCCGTGGTTGGCGTGCCAGACAGCAGACCGGCATTCGACAGGGTCACGCCAGTCGGCAGGGTCCCGGCAGTCACCGTCCAGGCGTACGGGGTGGTACCACCAGTTGCTGAGGCGGTTCTGGTGGTTGCAGCGGTGACAGAGGTCGCAGCGATAGTGGCCGACGAGGTCACGGTCACGCCGCCGAGAACCGTGAGGGTCAAGCTGCGCGTCGCGGTGACTCCGGCAGCATCGGTTACACGTACCGTGAAGGTCGCGGTCACGCCGGTTGGTGTCCCACTGATCGTACCGGTACTCGCTAGGCTCAGGCCGGTGGGCAGCGTTCCCGACGCCAGATCCCAGAGGTAGGGCGTTGTTCCCGCATTGCCCGCCAAGGTCGTGGAATAGGTCGCACCCAAGGTGGCGTCGGGCAGCGAGGCCGTGGTGACGGCAGGGGCCGCATTGACCAGCAGGGTGCAGGCCCGATCGACCCGGGCACCATTGCCGTCAGTGGCTCGGATGGTGAAACTGGTGTTGCCGGCACTGGTCGGGGTGCCGGAAATCACCCCGGTCGAGCCGTTGATGGACATGCCGGCTGGCAGGGTTCCGGCGGAGACGCTCCAGGTGACCGGTGCGCGTCCACCGGTGGAACTCAGGCTGCGCGAAGGGGTCGCGCCGATCGTGGTCGGTGCCAGGGTCGGACCGCCTGTGACGCCCAACGAACTGACGAATTTCCAAATTTCACCGCTGCTGTAATCGGTGACGTAGACTTCGCCGCTGGCATCCCGTCCGAATGCGGTGGGATTGTTCATGCTTCCGCTACCGCGCAGTTCCGTGGTGCGTTCGGCCTGTTCGCTGAGGACGCCTCCAGAACTGCGCCTCAGTGACCACATACGGCTACTGCCGTAGTCACCATAGAAGTACGTGCCTGCCAGGTTGGGCATGCTGCTACCTCGATAGACGCAGCCACCGATGACGCAGTACCCACCGGTCCGATCGTAGTCAACTACTGGCGCGGTGTAGGTGGTAACCGGGGTTTCCCCAGTGTATCGATTGGTTCCCTCCCATACGCGCCAACCGAAATTCACGCCAGCTTGCCCAGCAGGTATCAAGCTGATCTCTTCTATGGCATTCTGTCCAACGTCGCCAATCCATAGGTTGCCGTCGTTATCGAAATCACAGCGCCACGGATTGCGCAAGCCGATGGCCCAGAGTTCACCACGCTGGCCGCTGACCCCGACGTAGGGGTTATCCGAAGGTATAGCATATGGGAAGGCGGCATCGACGTCGATACGGATGATCTTGCCCAGCAGCGTATTGCGATTCTGGCCATTGCCGATGGATCCGTGGTTGTCACCGCCGCCGCCGCCGTCACCGCTGCCGATGTACAGCTTGCCGTCCGGTCCGAAATCCAGCCACCCGCCGTTGTGATTCGTTTCGGGCTGATCGTAGGCGAGGATCACCTGCATCGTTGCCGGGTCCGCCGTGTCTGGATTGCTGACACTACGGGTGTAGCGGCGGATATCGGTGTGCCGTCCTCCTCCAGTTACATTTGGCGTCGTTACGTTGACGTAGACGTATCCATTGCTGGCATAATTCGGATGGAAGGCATGTCCGAGTAGGCCTTCCTCATTTCCCGAGGTCCGATTGCCGACGGTCAGGAACGTTCCCTGGATGGTGCCTGTGGCGAGCGTGATGATCTGGATCTTGCCGGTGTCCTGCTCGGCCACGAACAAGCGGGCATCGTCGCCCGAGGCATGCGTAATGTTGATTGGTTTGGCCAACCCTGTGCTCAGTCGCGTGGCGACGACCCCCAGTGGAGGCTCACCAGCCGTCAGCCCAGTGATAAGCACCAGCAATACGAATAATCTGGCATTGTTGGTCATTTGAAATTACTCAAACGACCAAGCATGGGCCAGGTTCAGCAGATCGCGCCAACCTTCTACGCGAGGTCAGCCCAAAGCAGTGCGCTGCAGCTTGAAGATCTCGTCAATTGCAGCCGAGCCGGCGACCAGCAGCTCATCGAGTTTGGCACGTGGGAAGACACCATGTTCGCCAGTGCCCTGCACTTCGACGAAATCACCGGTACCGCCGCCCAGGGGGCAGCGCATGACCAGATTCATGTCGACCTCAGCGGTCGAATCCTTGGCGTAATCGAGATCGACCTCGACCTGACCTTTGACGATGCCAACCGAGATGGCTGCGATCTGGCCAAGCAGGTAGTGCGCGGCTCCGGCCTTCTGCTTCTGCTTGGTCGCCAGTTCAGCAAGGGCGTCGCTGACTGCGATCCAGGCGCCGGTGATGGCGGCGGTGCGGGTTCCGCCGTCGGCATCGATGACATCGCAGTCGACCGCGATGGTGACTTCTGGCAGCTTGTCGATGTCGACGGCGGCGCGCAACGCGCGGCCGATCAGGCGTTGGATCTCGACACTGCGGCCATCTTGCTTGATCCCATCGCGACGCTTCCGCGGCCCGGTGGAGCCGGGCAGCATGGCGTATTCGGCGGTCAACCAGCCGCCTTTCCCGCGGCGGTACGGAGGCACCTCGCTCTCGATGCAGGCGCTGCACAGCACGCGGGTGCGACCGAAGGAGACGAGACACGAACCGGCCGGCTTGGCCTGGTAACCGCGTTGGAAGGAAATGGGGCGCATGGGGCTTTCGGGTTCGACAACAGGAGTTCAGGCTTTGGGGCGCATCGATGCCAGCAGCGCTGGTCCATCGGCACTCATCAACACGCGTAGAACGGCCTTCTGGGCATGCAGGCGATTCTCAGCTTGATCGAAGACGATCGACTGCGCCGATTCCATGGCGCCGTCGGTGATCTCTTCGCCACGATGGGCCGGGAGGCAGTGCATGACCTTGGCCTTGGGTGCCATCGACAGCAGTTTCTCGTTGATCTGGTAGCCCTGGAAAGCTTTCAGGCGGATCGCCTTTTCGGCTTCCTGTCCCATGCTTGTCCACACATCGCTGTAGAGGATGTCGGCATTGGCGACCGCCTGGGCCGGATCATGCAGCTGAATGACCGACGTGCCCCAGCTCGCGCCGAAAGCGGCGATATCCTCGGCGGTGAAGGCGTAGTCCTTCGGGCAGGCCAGGACTAGGGTCGAGCCGGCGAGGATGCAGGCGTGGGCCAGGCTGCGGCTAACGTTGTTGGCGTCACCGATGAAGACGATGCGCTTGCCTGCCACCGAGCCGAAGTGTTCGTGGATGGTCTGGAAGTCGGCCAGCGCTTGGCACGGATGCGATGCGTCGGACAGGCCGTTGACTACCGGGATCGACGCATGTTGGGCCAGCCCGGCGACGGTCGCGTGCTTGAACACTCGGGCCATGATGCCGTGGTGATAACGCGACAGCACGCGGGCTGCGTCCTGCACTGGTTCGCGCTCACCGAGGCCGATCTCCTCGCCACGGAGGTAGATGCCATGGCCTCCGAAATCGACCATTGCGACTTCGAAGGATAGACGGGTGCGCAATGAGGGCTTCTCGAAGATCATCACCAGCGTCTTGCCGGTCATGCAATGATCGGGGATGTTCTTGCGACGGCGGTCCTTGAGGTAGCCGGCCAGAGCCAGCAAGCCGTGAAAGTCCGCAGAGGTGAGTTCATCGAGGGAGAGGAAGTGCTTCATGCTGGTTTCGGGTTTCGGGTTTCGGGTCCAGGACCCGCTAGACCTAGTTCAGTCGCAGTTCGGTGCCGATGCCTTCGGCAGTGAATATCTCAAGCAGCAGCGCGTGCGCCTGGGCCGCGCCCAGAATGTGGATCTTGCCAACGCCACGTTCGAGAGCGCCGATGCAGCTTTCGACCTTGGGGATCATGCCGCCAGAGATGACCTTGCGGGCGATCAGGTCGCGCACTTCGGCCGCGCTCAGACTGCTGAGCAGGGTCGATGGATCCTTGGGATCCGTAAGCACGCCGGGCACCGTGCTCATGAATACCAGTTTCTCGGCATCCAGCGCAGTGGCGACAGCGAGGGCGATGTCATCGGCGTTGGTGTTCAGGACCTGACCTTCAGCTGTCACCGACAGTGGTGGCACGACCGGGATGAGGCCACGCGTAGCGTAGCGGGCAAGGCGTTCCTTGTCGACCGAGGTCGGCTGGCCGACCAGGCCAAGCTGCGCATCCATGAGCTCGCCTCTGACTGGCTCGTGGCGGGGCGGGCACATACCGATGGCGGCGCCACCGAGAGCGAACACGCGGTTGACGATGTGTGCGTTGAGCTTCTCGACCTCACGAGCGACGATCACCATCGCCGCCGCATCGGTGACGCGACGGCCGTTGTTGAACACTGGGGTCAGGCCGGCCGCCTCCATGGCGCGCGAGATCGACTTGCCGCCGCCATGCACCAGTACGGGGGATACGCCGACCTGCTCCAGGAAGACCAGATCGGTCAGCAAGCGGTCGAGAACGGCAGGATCCTCGATCGGTTCGCCGCCAACCTTCACCACGACCACGGCTTCGTGGAAGTGCTTCAGATAGGGCAACGCCTCGATCAATACGCTGGCTTTGCGGGTGGCTTCGTCGACCACGGTCTCTCCGGGAATGAATGAAGAGACGAAAGCTACAGGGTTTCCACTGGGGTCCAGTGGGTTCCTGGGCAGTCCAGAAATTAACGGCCGATCAGGCTGCCGAGCATCCAGGGGGCCAACCAGGGTCCCAGGGCGATGGCCAGGGCTGCGCCAGCTGCCAAATACGGACCAAAGGGAATTTCGCGCCCCCCCCCGAGGAGTCGCATCGGAATGCCGACCAGGGCGCCGACGACGGTGGCGAACATGAACGCCGCTACGGTGCCGACCGGACCGAGGAAGGCGCCCAAGGCGCAGAACAGCTTCACGTCGCCAAAACCCATGGCATTGCGCTTGAAAAAGGTCGTTCCGACCAAGCCAATGGTCCACGGCAGCCACCAGCCGACCAGGGCTCCGAGGATCGCCTGGGCCAGACCAAGGCACAGGATGCGGCCTGGATGCCAGTCGTTGGCGAGCGGGCCAGGGCCGATCGCCAGGATCGCGATGATGGCGATCGTGGTCCAGACGGAGGTGGTGCCGATGAACCACCAAGCCCCCATCGCCATGGCGCGGTGGTCACGCTCTTCCCACGTCTCCTTCAGGTTGCCATAAACCCGCCGGGCCAACGGCAGCGACAGGGCGATCAGACCGAGACCGACCAGCGCAACCATACCGAGACGCCAAGCGGCAGTGGTCGGGGTGCCGATCCAGCCTTCCATGGCATCCCAAGTGCGGAACCACCACCGCGGATCCAAGGTGGGTTGCCAATCACCGCCGCTGACGGTATTGGCCACCAGCGATGCCACCGATTCCACAATAGGCGTCCATGGCCAGATCATGTTGGTGCTGGTCAGCACCGCGAGCGGGATGGCCACTGTCTGCAGGCCTTTGGTCAACTCATCCGGGATGATCAGATGATCCCAGTCGATTAGCATCGAGGCGATCAACAGCCACGTCAGCAGCAGCAAGACGGTCAGTCCGCACGCCAGCGCAAGGTACGGATGTCCCGCCGCCGCCAGCGGCAAGCACCAGAGATACGGCTTGGTCAGCACTGCCCAGGTGACCAGCGCAGTGATCGCCCCAACCGCCACCTCCATGACCGGACACGACAGCGGGATGGCTGTGCCGCAATGTTTGCAGCGACCACGCAGCAGCAGCCAGCCAAGGATGGGGATGTTCTCCAGCGTGCCGAGCTTCGTGCCGCAGGCTCCGCAACGGCTGGGCGGCGTGACGATCGACAGCCCACGCGGCATGCGGTAGACGACGACGCCGAGGAAGGACCCGGCACAAGCGCCGAGCAGTGCGGCTGCGATGATCGCGGCGGTCAGCACGCTGCCGGTCCGTTCATCCGGCCGAAGCCAGGTGGGCCGTGATGCGGGCGAGATCGCTCATGCCGAGGTAGCGTCTGCCGGCGACATCATTGGTTGCCAGCCATCCGGCGGCCTCGCTGATGGTGATGATCGGAGCGACCTCGATGGCGAGTTCCAGGCGGATCTCTTCGATCGCCGTCTTCTGACCCGTGCCGCGTTCTTGGCGGTCGACCGCGACCACTGCGCCAAGTACGTTGACGCCGGTCGGTTTCAGCTTGGCTAGGCTCTCGCGCAGGGCGGTGCCGGCGGTCAGGACATCATCGACGATGACGACCTTCAGCCCCGGCTTCAGCGGATGGCCGACGAAGCTGCCACCGTCGCCGTGGTCCTTGGCCTCTTTGCGGTCGTAGGTCCAACCGATCGGCCGGCCAACCAGGCGCTCGTACTCGGCCGCGGTGGCGAGACCGAGCGGAATGCCTTTATAGGCCGGCCCGAAGATGACCTGCACATCGTCGCCAAAACGTGCCCGCACGGTGGGGCGTACGCCTCGCCCAGCGAGGCCAGATCGCCGCCCATGTGGAAGCAACCGGTGTTGATGAAGTACGGGCTTTTCCGACCGCTCTTCAGCGTGAAATCGCCGAACTTGAGCGCCTGGCGAGTGACCAGGAGCTCAAGGAAGGCGGTTTGGGCCGGGGTCACTTCGCGTCGTCCACGATCTCGACGCTGAAGCGGTCGCCCTGCTTGACTGCCAGCACAACCTTCAGGTCGCTGTCGTCGACGATGCGACCGAACACCGTGTGGACGCCGTCGAGGTGCGGAGTTGCCTTGTGCGTGACGAAGAACTGGCTGCCACCGGTGTCCTTGCCGGCGTGGGCCATGCTCAGAGTGCCAGGGGTGTGGATCTCGGGGTTACCCTTGGTCTCGCACTTGATCTTGTAGCCCGGGTCGCCGGTGCCGGGCATGCCGCTGGCGCCTTCTTTGGTGTTCGGGCAACCGCCCTGGATGACGAATCCAGCGATGACGCGATGGTACGCCAGCCCGTCGTAGTACTTGTCTTTCGCCAGCTTGACGAAGTTCTCGACCGTCTTGGGGGCGACTTTGGGGAAGAGTTCGAGGCGGATATCGCCGCGAGGCGTGTGCATGATGGCGCGCATAGGGGCTCCGGTGGAGCGGGACATACTCCGGCTCAGGCCAGCTTGGCAATCGTCTGGTGGAAGAGTGGCCGACGCGGGGGGGATCCGGCGTACGCCAACCAGATCCAGGCTGTCGAGCACGTCTCCGTCCTGTCGGGGCCGCTTGTCGCAGCAAATCTTCCGCTCGCTGCGCCAGGGCGTGTTCACCAGGATCAAGGCCGCATCCGCATGCCAGTCATCCAGTCGTCGCAACGAAACTCGCCAGGTCGGCTGGTGCCAGATTCTTCTGCCACCAGTCGACCATCGAGGTAGAGCCACGCGGTGTCGCCGGAGTAGGCGAGTTCCAGCAGCACGTCGTCGAGGACTACCGCGCTAGAACCGGTGAAGGACAGCCTCCACGCCTGGGCTTCGGGATCAGCATAGGGATAGGCGTCGGCCCAGACGGGCAGCGGCTCGGCCGTGGCCTGCACCGTGAGGGGCCGTGAGGGGTGGTGTATCCATTGGATGCGATGACGGCTGAATCCATCCGTGGTCTCACCGGGTACCGGCTGTCCATCCGCATGCAGTCTGACCACCGGTGGGAAGACGCTGAGCTGGCGTTCACCCGCGCCAAGCGTGATCAGCTCCAGGCCCTCCGGCGTCGCGATGATTTCGTCGCGGCAGCTGATCACACGTTCCCGGCCGCCCACTGACTGCCCAGACTGCATCAGCCTGATCTGCCGGCAGCACCAGGATCTGTCGCTGGCGGCTGGCTGCCGGCTGGCAGTCCCTGCGCAATGACGTGGAATACGGGGCGATGGAACATTGCGCAGTACGGCTGGTCGAACAGGTCGTAGTCGGGCCGGGCCACGCCATCGATGGTGATCTCCAGTACGCCAGCGTCGAACCCGGCGATGGCACTCACCGCCAGGGAGCGACCAGAGAAGGCGAAGCTCAGGGTCTCGCCCGGTGCCTCGGCGGTCAGGACATCGACGGGATTCGCAAAGTTGCAGACTTTCTCGGCCTGCCAGCCACGGACCATGCGCCAACCCTCCGCCTGCGTCGGCGCGATCAGGCGGGCCTCAGCCAGATGATCCGAAAACATCGGTGGCGGGAGCGGATACGTTGCCAATGGCGTCGCGCCCGTCGCGTCTGCCCACTCGGACAGGATGAAGGCGCGGAGGCATTCCAGACACTGCTCGTGCCCGAATGGCTGGGATGGCAGCTGTCGCCTGAGAAGTCGCTCCAGACGAACCGACCGGTTTCTATCCGTCGCGACATATCCAGCGCCAGATTGAGGACCGGAATGCCGTAATGCGCCATCACCTGCTCATGGTGCGTAATCACCAGCGGTTCGCGTCGGTCGCGGTAGGCGCTCATCTTGTCCGCGTCGGCGAGGTATAGGACGAGGATGTCGACCGCGGAGTTGGCGCGGCGGGCCTTGCGACTGAGGCTTTCCATCGCCTGGAGGCGCTGGTTATCTGCCGTGCAGACCCCACCGTCATTCACTGCGAATTCCAGCAACAGCAGGTCCACCGGACCTGCGCTCAGGACCTACTCATCGAAACAGAATGCACTATACGTAGAGTTGGTCCCACCGATGGCGGCGTTGGTGAACTCCAGGCTGGCTGCTGGAAATCGTTCACGTACGCTGGTCTCGGTCAGTTGGCTCCAGCCTTGCATCCGGGTGATCGATCCGCCCTGAAAGGCAACGCGTCCCGCCGCGTCGTGCAGGAACCTGCTGGCGCAGTTGCGCAGGCCGCCACGCCGCTGGCTCACGGATGCGGACATGGCTTCGGCATCCGGTCGGATCACCGTATCGGTGCCCGTCCGGTTTGGACATTCGTGTCCTCGTTTTTAGCCGTTGATACTTGTCGGCAGCGCCAAGCGGTAGCGTTCACGGTAGGCACTTGGCGGTTCACCGACCAATTGGCGGAAACGGCGGGCAAAGTGCAGGGGGTCTGGAAATCCGATGGTGCGGGCGATCTGGGCGACCGGCGTTGCACCCTCGACCAGTAGACGACAGGCCAGGGCCATGCGCAGCCCTGAGCGGAAACGCTCGGGAGGCAGGCCGACGGCCTGGCGCCACAGACGGCGGAAATGGGGAAAGCTGAGCCCTTCGGCTTTGGCCAATGTGGTAAAATCATGATCGCGCAGGCAGTCCGCCTCGACCAGGGCGCGGACGCGGGCGATCGCGTCCTGCGGGGCGCTGCCAGATTTTGCTGCGAGAAGGCTTTCCAGGACCAGCCGTTCGCAGACGCGGTCGAGTCGATCGGCCTGTGGTGGGCTGTGTGCCCCGAGTTGGCGCAGTTCAAGCAGAAGCGGTTGCAGCTGGTTCGGACCAAGATGCCACAACGGCCGTTCCGGATCAATGAATCCACTGAAGCGCAACTGCGCTTCGCAGGTGGCCGGATAGATGATGAACAATTCGTCCCAGGCACCGATTGGCCCATAGTCGCAGGCGATGCCTGGCCGCTGGGTCAGGACGCACGGCGCGCGTACCTCGAGCAAGCGTCCCTGCCAGGCATAGGTGCCGTGTCCAGAGAGGATGAAGCTGAAATTGCAGCTGCGAAAGCCGTGACGTACGCGGTAGCGTTTGCCGGGCAGAAAGCCGACATGGGCAACCGGCAACGGGGATGGATGGTGCCGGGGTAGACGGTCCGTGTGAATGATCAAATTATCCATGAGCGCGATCCTTCCCACCTATGGCGGCCGGACAATCAGCAGTACGCTGGGGATCACGCCGTCAGAGCCCCTCCCGAGGAACCCATGAGCGACCAATTCTTCCCCACTGTCCCCAAGCCGATCGCCTACGAAGGCCCCGAGTCGGACAATCCGCTCGCCTTCAAGTGGTACGACGCCAAGCGCAAAGTCGCTGGCAAGACCATGGAGCAGCACCTCAAGTTCGCTGTCTGCTACTGGCACACCTTCAAAGGGACGGGCAGTGATCCGTTCGGCGGCGGCGTCTATGACCGTCCGTGGAACGTCAGCAGCGACCCGATGCAGCGCGCGACCGACACCATGGACGCCGCCTTCGAGTTCTTCCGCAAGCTCGGTGCGCCCTACTGGTGCTTCCATGATCGCGATATCGCCCCGGAAGGCGCCACGGTCAGCGAGAGTGCGGCCAACCTCCAGACCATCGTGACCCAGGCCAAGAAGCTGCAGAAGCAGACCGGCACCAAGCTGCTGTGGGGCACCGCCAACCTGTTCAGCCATGGCCGCTACAGCCACGGCGCCTCGACCAATCCCGACCCGTTGGTGTTCGCTCACGGTTGCGCCCAGGTGCGTCGTGCGCTTGACGCCACCGTGGAACTCGGCGGCACCGGCTACGTCTTCTGGGGTGGCCGCGAAGGCTACAGCATGCTCGGCAACACCGACATGAAGCAGGAGCAGACCCAGTTTGCCCGCTTCCTGCACATGGCGCACGAATACGCCCAGAAGATCGGCTTCAAAGGCCGCTTCTTTATCGAGCCGAAGCCGAAAGAGCCGAGCACGCACCAGTACGACGTCGACGCCGCAACGGTCCTTGGCTTCCTCAAGGATCATGGCATCGACTTCGTTGATCTGAACATCGAGAACAACCATGCCACCCTGGCCGGGCACACCTTCGCCCACGACCTGACGGTTGCCAGCCAGGCTGGCCGTCTTGGCAGCCTCGATATCAACCGCGGCAATCCGATGCTCGGCTGGGATACCGACCAGTTCCCCACCGGCGTCGAAGACGCGGTCTGGGCCATGCACATCATCCTCGACCAGGGTGGGCTGAAGCACGGCGGTCTGAACTTCGATGCCAAAGTGCGTCGCGGCTCGTTCGACCTGGAAGACCTGTTCCACGCGCACATCGGCGGCATGGACGCCTTCGCCCGCGCCCTGATCATCGCCGACAAGATGCGCCAGGATGGCTTCCGGGCCAAGCTGCTCGCCAATCGCTATAGTGGTTGGAAGAAGGGCTTCGGCGCCGATGTCATGAAGGGCAAGGCCACCCTTGAAGACGGCGAGTTGTACGCCACCAAGCAGGGCGAGCCCAAGCGCATCAGCGGTGGCGAAGAACTGTTCGAGAACCGCTGGAACCAGTACCTGTTCGACCGCAGCCTGCGCTGAATTACTGTCCAGAGGTGCCGACGCGGACGTGCGCTTCCGTGCACGTCCGCGTCGGCGTATCATAACCACAGCCATCAAGGTTACCGTCATGCTCGTCCTCGGCCTCGACTCCTCGACCCAGTCCATTACCGCCGTCGTCCTCGACACCGCCTCTGGTCAGGTAGTGCACCAGCGAGCATTGAATTTCGATCGCGATTTTCCGCAGTACCGGACGAAGAACGGGGTGCTGCCGCATGCCGATCCGGCGATTGTCCATGCGCCTCCGTTGATGTGGGTCGCGGCGCTGGATCGTATTCTCGATGAATTAAAGGACGTTGTCGATCTTAGCCAAATCGGTGCAATTGCTGGCAGCGCCCAGCAGCATGGCTCGGTCTATCTGCGCAGCACGTTTACCGAAGTGTTGTCGCAGCTTACTGCCGAAGCGCCCTTGGCCGACCAGTTGGCCGGTGTCTTCACCCGTTCCACCTCGCCGATCTGGATGGACAGCAGTACGGCCGAGGACTGCCGTGCCATCGACGCCGCATTGGGCGGACCACTGGGTACCCAGCGGATTACCGGTTCGGCAGCCTATGAGCGCTTCAGTGGGCCGCAGATCCGCCGCTTCGCCCGCACCGAGCCCGCAGCTTGGCAGGCCACTGGCCATGTCCGCCTCGTCTCCTCGTTTCTCGCGTCGATCTTGGCCGGCAAGCCGGTCGGCACCGATTGGGGTGATGCCAGCGGGATGAATCTGCTTGACCTGTCATCCAAGCGCTGGCACCAGCCGGCACTCGACGCCGTGTCCCCCGATCTCGCAAGCCGTCTCGGCGAGCCGGCCGAACCATGGACTGCGGTCGGCACCATCCATCCGGCCCTGGCCAAACGCTACGGCTTCGCTGCCACCTGCCGCGTTGTCCCGTTTACCGGCGACAACCCGGCCAGCGCCATCGGCCTCGGTCTGGTGCGCGATGGTCATTGCGCTCTCTCGCTGGGCACCAGCGATGTGCTGTTTGCCATTTCAGCTGCTCGTCCGGCCATGCCGCCGGCCGGCCACATCTTCTTTTCCCCGACCGGCGACCACATGGCGTTGTTCTGTTTCGCCAACGGTTCGCTGGCCCGCGAAGCGGTGAAGGATGCGCATAAGCTCGACTGGAACGGGTTCACCGCAGCGCTTGGACGCACCGCCCCGGGGAATAGCGGTCGCCTGATGCTGCCGTGGTTCCGGCCCGAGATCGTACCCAAGATCCTGAAGCCCGGAGTGGTCCGCGCCAATCTCACGCTAGGCGACGTCGATGCCGAGTGCCGCGCAGTGGTCGAGGGACAATTCACCAGTATGCGACTGCGTGCCAAAGAGGCCGGGATCACCCCGTCCGCCCTGCGTGCAACCGGCGGCGCTGCGCAGAATCCAGCCATTCTGCAGATCGCGGCCGATGTCTTCCAGTGCCCGGTCCGTCGTTCCAATGTGACCAACACGGCTGCCTTGGGTGCAGCGGTGCGGGCGGCCCATGCGCAGGAACGCGCCGGTGGCTGGGATCGTCTGGTCGTCTCTGCCGTCGAGCCGCAGTTGGGCAGCGTGGTCGAACCCCGTCGCGACCTCGCTCGGGTGTACGATCAGTTAGCAATCGACTATGCATCGCTTGAGTCAAAAGAGCTGGCGGGACGCTCCTGACGCTCCGCGTGCGGTCGCAGGATGCGATATCGCAGCTTGTCTAGCAGTGAAACCTCCAGACAACCTCGCCCTCATATCGCTGGACCAGCAGGCGGCTCATCCGAGGTCCGTCCGCACCAGGACTACGGACGCACATGCAGTTTTCCGACTTCGGGCTCTCTGAGCCCATCCTCCGCGCCATCGGCGCTGAGGGTTACACCACGCCCACCCCGATCCAGGCCAAGGCCATTCCACCGATCATGGAAGGCCGTGATCTGGTCGGCATCGCCCAGACCGGCACCGGCAAGACCGCCGCCTTCGCCCTGCCCATCCTCGATCGCTTGTCCAAGACCCCGCCGCGCCACCAGCGCCAGGTCCGCTGCCTGGTGCTGACCCCGACCCGCGAGCTTGCCGCCCAGGTCGCTGACAGCTTCAAGACCTATGGCCATGGCCAGCACCTGCGCTCGACCGTGATCTTCGGCGGCGTTGGCCAGAATCCCCAGGCCCAGGCCCTGCGCACTGGCGTAGACATCTGCGTCGCCTGCCCCGGCCGCTTGCTGGATCTGATGCAGCAGGGCCTGTGTCATCTGGAGCACGTCGAGGTCCTCATCCTCGACGAGGCCGATCGCATGCTCGACATGGGTTTCATGCCCAGCATCAAGCGCATCATCCAGAAGGTGCCGCAGCAGCGCCAGACCTTGCTGTTCTCGGCGACCATGCCGCGCGAGATCCGCGAACTTGCGTCGTCCTTGCTGCACGATCCGGTCGAAGTGTCGGTGGCCCCGATCAGCTCGGCGGCCGAGACGGTCAGCCAGGCCGTCTATCTGGTGCCCAAGAGCCTGAAGCAGGCCTTGCTGACCCAGATCCTGCAGGGACCCGGGGTCGAACGTGCCATCGTCTTCACCCGCACCAAGCACGGCGCCGACAAGGTCGTCCGCAAGTTGGAAGCCTGCGGCATCCGTGGTGAGGCGATCCACGGCAACAAGAGCCAGAACCAGCGTCTGCGCGCTCTGGATGCCTTCAAGAAGGGTCAGATCCGTGTGCTGGTCGCCAGTGACATTGCTGCCCGCGGCCTCGATATCGATGACATCACCCATGTGATCAATTTCGAGATTCCCAACGAGCCGGAAACCTACGTCCACCGCATCGGACGGACCGGACGCGCCGGAGCCAGCGGTTGCGCGGTCAGTCTGTGCGACCACGAAGAACGCGGCTTCCTGCGCGATATCGAACGCATTATCAAGAAGCCCGTGCCGGTCCTCGCTCTGCCTACCAATCTGCCCGAGATGCCGCCCGAACCACCACGCGAGTTTGAGCAGCGTCAACGTGGCGGTGGCGGTGGTGGCGGCCGTCGCTTCGGCGG